>Ga0163180_10002100_pt1 | contig 11164 bp, 7 predicted proteins | sample AtlANTMetagenome_2_FD_109647 | JGI IMG/M metagenome (GOLD analysis project Ga0163180, IMG submission 109647) | Marine eukaryotic phytoplankton communities from the Atlantic Ocean - Atlantic ANT 4 Metagenome | ecosystem: Environmental > Aquatic > Marine > Oceanic | place: North Atlantic Ocean...
AACACGCCGCCTCGTGAAACACCATGGGAAGGTATCGATAGATCATTTGTAGGTTCAGAAACCATTCAAGATTCTGAGACGTATGCCGGAGGCGAAGATGTTGTAAGTGATTTGAAGGAAGACACGAATAACCAAGATGAGGACAAACTCGAAGACTTGGTTGATGAATTTATCAGAGGCGACAGAAGATCGGTGTTTGGTTTCATACTTGCGGGAATAATTGATATTTGGCCTTGGATAAGCGCTCCGGAAAGTTCTCTGGTGTACTTCTTCTATTTTCTCGCATTCGCGATGAATTTTTCTTTAATTACCGTAGTCTATCCAACTTCTTTGGTTTGCGCAGCTTTGATAGCTTCGCCGAAGCCAGGTCCGAAGTTTTGGAGATTTATGCTCCGATATTCCGAAACCGTCATTATATTGAGTTATATTCTAAGCATTCCGTGCTCGAAAGCGTGCTTTTCATGGAAGCTTTGCGGCCAGACCAACATCATAGGCGTGCCAGATTTCTCAAAGCCATTCGTGGTATCTACTTTACCATTGTTTTTGGCGTATTTCGTAACATTACTTCATTCTTTTGGCCAAGGTGGAGTGTACGAGCTGAAACCACGCTATGACTCATGGTTGAATAGCACATATATGCCCATTGAAGATGACATTGTCGAAAATACTGAAAATGTATTGGATGAAGCGGTGATGGAAGAAATGTCACCTCGAAGTCGATATAGAATAGGAAGACGAGGAACGTTACAGGACTTTGAAAACTTGGGACGGAGCGGGAATGACCACTTATACTCCACAGACTCCTTCCAGAACATTTCGAAAAATCTTGATACGTTCTTCCAGCGTTTACTGACGGATGAAACCGAATTTGGACCTTCCTTCATATCGATTTCAATTTTAGATACAGAGGATCATACCGAGGACGATTGGACAAAAATCGGGAATGATTTGAATTTTGCTCTCTTACAGTTGCAAGATTTCGAGAATTCAAACAATGCAGACTACTATTCGCTCGATCTCGTCGAAACCGATGTGAAAGGCACTTTATATCAAAAAGGGCACCGTACGGCTGTATTCCAGGTTGTCGCTCCACTGACTATTTTGACTCCCGCTGCTGATGCAGCCAACGGGGTGAAGAAGTTGCAACTCAGGGAAGCGTCGTCTGATTTACAGGAAAACGGAGAAAATGTAATGCCTGGTTTACCCGGGATCACTTCCGTCCGGGCATTTCATCGCGAACCAGAGAATTTTTACGGAATAACTGCCGCGGTGGACATCATCGCAGCTTTATTTGCATTACTCTTTTATCAATCTAGTATCGAGGCTGATCCGCAAGCATTGATTGAAACTGTCAGTCAAGGATTATTCCCTCAAGATTACGTCTTCACGATGTTCTTCATTCTGGTCTTATTACTTGTTGATGCGGTGATATATCTGAAAAGAGCGAAAGCAGCGAAAGTGTTTTTTCACTATACCACTTTTGCATTTTTTACCACCGGGCTACTCATTTTATATCACAAATCCACGACATCGAACCATAAGGCATTGAGAGTTTTCTTCCTCATCAAATGTCTTTCGTTCGCAACGAGCGCGCGGCAGCTACGATGTGGATTCCCGGTTGTTTTAAACGAAAGTTTACGATGGCTGAAAAGGCGCAATGAAGAGTTTGCCTCGATTCTGTTTGGAATTTATTACTCGATACCGTTTTTGTATGAGCTTAAAGTTTTGTTAGACTTTGCGTGCACAGCCTCGAGTTTAGATATATTCGATTGGTTGAAGCTCGAGGACATCAACCGAAGCTTGTTCGAGATTGATATTCGGAATAAGACATACTATAAGCGCTATCCTTTTGGGAAGCCTCAACCTACGTGGAAAAAAGTGTATTTAGAAGGCGGCGGTCTTTTCGTACTTCTGTTCGTGGTTTTGGTTGTGCCGTTCTTTGTGTTTTCAACTTCAAATCCGCAAGTGGGACCAAATCCAGTTTTAGAGACTCGGATGAACATCACGTTCATATCGCCGAATGGTACGTCCGCATTCGAAGTGTTTACCGGCGGAAATCGAAGAACTATTCAGTCCGAAGAGTGGATGAGGTTGAATACTGATTCTTTGACTCCACCACCTGTGCGCCACCCGAATCAAATTCAAGATGCGTGCTTATCGCCCGATTCGGATAAAATTTGGGCTCTACCACCTCCGGCAATGAAAGACTTCTCGAATTCTATCGTTGCTGGGACTAAAATTCTAACCTATTGGAATTTCCGCCGCGCTTTACCTTTGGATAATCAAGTCGTCATAGCTGGCGGAAGATCGGTTGTTATACAAGAAAGGGAAGCGGAGAAGTTGAGAAAAATGATCAGTGGTGAAAATGATAACGATAATGCTGTACTCATCGAAGGTTTGTATCCTCGCGTTTGGAGAATCCTTGGCAAAGGAGATCCACTGCGAGAAATTTCAACGAATCAGTTTGTTGATTGCTCGTTTAAATTGAACGGATTGAACACTTCTCAACCTTGGTGGAGCGCAAAATGCGGCGTCAACATCAAATCAAACTCTGGCGAAAACACGTTTTGGGAGCAGTGTAAAGATACTGGTTCGGGACCAGAAATTATCTTGATCTCGAGCGAAGTTGCTACGGGCGCGTTTGCGCAGTTTTCGAAAATCGTCGGTGGTCTCACCGGAATGTACGTTGCGTACATTTTAGCCATTGGCACGTTCATTCGAGGGATGACTTCAAATTTAGTGACGAAGATTCCACACCAAGATTTACCGTGCACTAGGCGCTTAACCGCCTTGTGTGAGGATATATACGTCATGCGTAATGCGGGAGAGCACTTGTTGGAAGAGCGTCTGTATTGGCTCCTGATAAGAATCTATAGAAGTCCCACAGTCTTGTTTGAGTTTACGAGGACTGAAAGGGGCGATGCAGAACCGGAACGACCTCAAAGACGACTCATCACGCATTAGTTTTTGTACATTATCAATAGTCTATATTTAGAAAGTTACAATTGTTTGTTTTTCACATGACGATTACATCGTCGTCGCCCACCGTGTAGTTCTTCTTATACTTCCTAACTTCTTCTATCACCCTTTTCTTGTACTGTTCTTTGCTACGTTTCAACGACGAATATGCCTCTTGGTTCGCCGCGTCGTCGTTGTTCGGGTTATCCAATAAATCTTGCACCCCAACCAATATTTGTTTCACTGAAATCGACGCCTTCCACCCTTTCTCCTCGTTCAAAATTGATAAACAAATCAATCCTGTCGGATACACGTTCGGGTGGAAAAACCCTCTCGGTAACATCACTCTTGGTGGTTTCACCGGATATTCTTTCGGGAACGTCATCGTAATTGGAAACTCTCCGCCTTCCCATGGCGTGTTTGCCTTACCAGGAACAACGCACTTCCACACCATGAGGTCCACGGTACCGTTTTTCGTTTCTGGCTTCGCGACAAAACCATACGGGTGGTCTCTTCGCCAGTTTTTTCGCTCCTGCGCTAAACGAGTGGTGGCTAAGTTACTCATTTGTCACACGCACAGAAGAGATAGAGATAGAGATAGAGATAGAGAGAAGAGATAGAGAGAGAGACAATTAAAGCGTGTGGGCGCAGATTAGAGTTAGAAAAATGAGAAACTTTTTGAAAATTGAGAAAGAGAACGAATTAAAACGAAAAACGAGAACTCGACGAGCGGGACGATAATCATACCACTTTCAAACCATCGTACCATAATCATACTAAAATCCCATAATCTTATCTACATTACATTTCAGTGCCACCATAGGCTCTCTCATAAAACACGGGAGGTTTCAATCCACTCAACCAATCGCTCGCGTGCGTCGGCAACAAACCCATCGCATTCAACTTTCTCAACGCTAATGCTAAACCTATCAACTGTATTCCGCAATACATCAATCGCGGCGTCGTGACGTCAGTGTTCTTATCGCCGAAACGTTCAAAGGTTTTCCCACTCGTTAGTATAGCTTTAATCGGTTGGAATAAACCGTTGAAAGTGACCATTATGCTGAAAATTTGAATCCCGTTTCCGGTGAACCACATCATCACTCCGGTCATCATTACGCCGGAAAAAGAACTCTGCGCGAATTTGTACGCGTTTCGTATTCTAAACTGCCGCATCTTCTCTTCGTCTCTTTTCTGCACGGGAGGTTTTACTTTTTGCTGTTTAGTGCTCGTATCATCGTTACCTCCACTACCATCGGTCGTCGTTTCTGTGGCAGCGCTATTATTAAACCCAGGGGGATTGGCGTATTTACACGTCGTGTCTTTCGACATCGATCGCGCCAACGAACTCGGTTTGAAGTCGACTTTGAATGACATTTAATTGGTATCTATTCCTGACCTTCGAACGGCTCACGCACCGCAGTTCTGGACGCGTACAGGCGTAGCTTTACTGCGGGACAATTGATTCGATTCGTTTTGGAAAAACGAACGAAAAAGAAAGAAAAAACGCACGAAAACGCAAAAACGACAAAAAAACAAAAGACAGAGACGACGACGACGACGACGACGACGACGACGACGACGACGACAACTACGGTTGTGCATCTGCACGCGCGTCGATCGATGGAGGATAAAAGCGACGGGTCGAGAGCGACACTCGTCGGAACAGAGAAGAAGACGACGACGACGAATGGAAAGGAGACGACGACAAAACATATTAAGTGCGTTGAATTTGAGTTCATCAATCCACTCAAAAGAAGAGGAAGAGAGAGAAGAGAGCGGTCAAGACTTTATAACCGAAGCGATGATGAAACGACAGAAAACGGTGAAAAAGGAACTTCTTCTTCTTCTTCTTCTTCTTCTTCTTCTTCTTCTGATGATGATGATGATGATGACGATGACGATGACAAAAACAAAGGGGCAGATGAAATTCTTTTAGAAAATTCCAGACGCATGCGGTTCAACGACATTCAACGAAAACGAGAGTTATTCGCCCAGGTCGAACGAGAGCGAGATATGCTGTTACGCATCCAACAAGAGAAGGAAACGAGAGCGTATTTGGACCAAGAGATGATCGAAATAAAGAAGAAATTGACGATAGAGAGCGCTTTGAACGAAGAAGAAGACGAGGAGAGAATACGAAACGCGGAGATGGCAGCTGAAACGTTGTGTAAATCTTTAGATGACGCTGAATGTTTTGCGAGAGAGGATATCGACTGGGATGATCACGAACAAAAATGGACAGAGTTTGATAGTACTACTTTTAGAGAAGAGGAAGGAAAAATGATTTCAATGCGCAATGTTCCGTGGCCACCGTCCGAAGATATCTTGCAGCACATGGCTGCATTTGAGATGCGCCAAAAAGAGGAAGGGGAGGATTTTGAGTGCGAGGAAAGAAAAGTACTTGTTGCTGAAAAGATTTACAAAAAAGCGTTCAGACGCGCCAATTTAAGATGGCACCCGGATAAGTTCACGGCGAGATACGGTAAATATTTGGACGAAAACGACCGAGATGCCATCTTAGCGAGAGTGGAAGAAATTTCCATGATTGTCAATAGTTCGTACGAAAAGTTGTTATTTTGATTTCTAACATCGGCTGTAAAAAATATCGGAACAAGTCCCTTCCATAAATTCTTAAAAAGGTTGTAGTACGCGCGTTGCATCTAGAAAGCATGAGTTCGCGCCTCCAACAGGAATTCAAGAACATACAAATAGATAAGACTGTTCCCGTGGAAGGTGTTTGCTTATTCCCACCCGAAAACATGCACTGTTGGAGATTGAAAATGAAAGACTTCGACGAAGATACCGAAGACGCGAAGCTCTTGCGAAAAGACCTCGAAGAACTCAAGAGACGCTTTGGAGGGGACGGCAAAATACACATGGAATTGAACTTCAGCTCGAAATACCCGATCGAACCGGTATTCATTCGCGTCGTATCGCCGAGGATGCTGCAATACACTGGGAACGTGACTATCGGAGGTGCGGTGTGTTCCGAGTTCTCCGTTGAAAAGTATCAACCAGACTGGAAGATCTCTGAAATCATGCGAATGGTTCGATTGAACATGCTCACCGCCCCAAAAGTGTACGTGAAAACACAATTTGGTCCTGGAGGAAGAGCAGGACCGTTACGCGTGGACCTCAACGGCCGAGATCATTTGGGAAGTCCACTGAGAGAGTACTCGAGAGCCTCGGCGGAATCGAGTTTCCGACGAGCCGTGGAGCATCACAAGCAGAATGGATGGTGATGTTTGCATAAAATCTTCAAAATTAAACACAGTACGCATGCAAACTAAATATTACAAAATAAGATTGTTGGTTTAACAATATATTCGCTTTTCTCGTTCTATAAAATTTCTTTCTTTGGCCGCATTTACATAAAATTATACACTCGCTCACGATACTCTCTCTTACTCGCTCACTTAAAATCTCTCTCCCCCCCTCTCTCTCTCTCTCTCTCTCTCTCTCTCTCTCTCTCTCTCTCTTTCTCTCTTTCTCTCTCAACCTCTTTCTAATATACAAAATAATTAACGATTATTTATACAATCGTTTCACCCTGCTCGTCACACAAAACTCTCACTCACTCAAAATCTCTCTTAAAAATCTCTCTTAAAAATCTCAAAATTATACACACTTATAGTATTAATACTATACTCTTTAAGGTTCCGCCGCTGCATTGTTCGATGAAGGCGCTGGAATTGTTTTTTGAGGTAATGTGGCTCCCAACCATTCCGTTCTCGATGGGTATCCCGCAACCGGTCGGTATAAACCAGCCGCATCGACTGGAGAATCCCGGCCTTGGTATGAATTACACGAATCCGATAACCTCTTTTGTGCAAGGTTGGATCCTCCAATCTTATTCGGTTCCTTGGTCTCCGCCGTAGATTGGGTTTCCGCGGATTGTGAACTCGGCCTCGGAATACCCATCGTGGCTGGATTTTGGCCCGATAACAACATGTTGTATTGCGCAGTCCACATAGAAGGATGGATGCCAGCAGCTAACGCTGACGCTATCGCCATTTGCTGCTGTTGTTGAAACGCAGCCGAATTGCGCTGCATCTGTGCCATCCAATCGTTCATGTTTTGTTGTTGAGAAGGATCCAAGGGTGGAAACATGCACATTTCCGTCGGTGAAGCAGCGTGCTGAGGCATAAATGAGTGCGGCGGCGCAAACATTGGGTTGTAGTAGTAGGAGCCTGTCATCGGAATCGTCTGCGGCGGCGACTGAGCGCCGTAAAACTGACCCGCAATTGGATGACCGTTGGCGTATTCTTTTTGTTCCCGAAGAAACTGTTGGTGTTGTTGCTGCTGTTGCTTCTGCTGTTCGTTTTGGTCTTGTCTCTGTTGCTTCGTGTTATTTTTCTGCTGTCTTGCGTCGTGTGTCAAAACCATATCCGCCAACGTTCGCATGGACTCCTCCTCGCGCGAGTTGAGTTTATCGTTCGATAATCCTTTGCCATTATTCTTCAACATTTTAGTCAGCGATGACGACGTCCCGTTATTGCTTCCCTTTACTTTGGTTGTCGTAGTCGCGATTGTTGCATCCGATCCGCCGTTTTGCGATCCTCCGGACATTTGCTGCGCCACAAACGTCGTCGTTCCATCTCCTGGCCCTTGCTGAATGTCAAATAAACTCGCTCTTCGTTTCCTCTTTTGCGTATTTTGTTGTCGTATGAAATATTTTTGCGCATGCGAAGCCACTTGCGTCGGCGTTCTCGTTTGCACAAAGTGTCTCGATATCCCTCGCCAATCGCCTTTTCCTAACGCGTTTAAGCCCATCAAGAACGATCGGTGCTCTTCTTCCGTCCAGGACACGCCTACATAATTAAGAGGTGTTTTGATGAGGTCAGTGTCTTACTAAAGAATTCTTGTTGCCAGCGGCAGGTGCCCGTGAGCCTCTCATTCTTCTGTTGACTGATCGAGACCACTCGTTCTTCACCCCAAAAGTCAAAAATAAAAAAACGAACCGACACCTCGAAAAAAGAGAGGAAAAAAACGAACAGACACTTTTAAAGGAGCAAAAGCAGATAAAAGAATGAGCGACCGCGGGACGCGCGCGCTCGGTGCGAACGGCGCAAACGACCAAAGATCTGCGTTCAAAACGTCTTTGTTTTTAATCGACGCGAAAATGAGCGTCTCGATCTACACGAGGGCGACGAACACACCTTTCTTTCTTTCTGTTGTCGATTTTAAATTCGCGGTGTTTTGTTTCTCGTTTTGAGCCGGAGAAGGCACCACGTTAGTGTCAGACTCGTACCCCAACGTGTTCGGTTTGTGTAAGCTCGCTTGCGCGTTCAACTTGTTCTTGGTGAACTCCTCGTTCGAGGAAGACTTTTTAAACCCGTCCGGGCGTTTAGGCGCCATGGTACTCCTCCCTATCGACCGTATGGAACGAAGGATCGATCTCTCTTCCTTTTGTTTTGTGCTCGTCTCACGAAAATTCCTTTCTTTGGTGCGTGAATTATATTCTTTGCCACGCTCTTCAAGTTTCCACCGTAACGAACGCGATCGCGACGAATTCGCGTGGAAACAATCTCTTTCTTTGGAACTAAAGACTTGTTTGTGATCTTTTACGTTCGCAACGTGCGGCAGTCCGCGATACACCAGTCAAATTTATGAAGAATGTTTTACGTCGCGTGCGTTGAGAGAGAGAGAGAGAGAGAGTCAGATAGATTGATACGTCAAAAATATCTTTGTCTCTTTTTGTGCGAAAAAGTTCACTTTTTCCCTCTCGGATCCTTTCAAATTTTTACGAAAAATATCCGAAAATCCTTTCGATTCCATCCATCGTCCATCTTTTTCAAAAGAACAAGGAAAAAGTCAAAATCAAAAAAAATATTCGCCTGCCTCGTGTTGCGTGCGACGATTGATTTTTGGATTTTTTTTTTTCGTTCTTTTCTTCTTCGTGTCGAACGAAGCTCCTCGGAAATGCCAAATTTTAAACGTAGAAGTCAAAACGACGATGGACGACGAAAAAAAAGCAAAATTTCATACCTTTGAGTCCAATGGAAAAAAAGCGAGATCGATTCACCAGACCCACGCCCCCTCTACTTCTTCTTCTTCTTCTTCTTCTTCTGTTTCTACCACCGCTACTCATGTTTATTGGTGGTCGTGATGCGAGTGGTACCACGCGACGACGACGACGACGACGACGTCGTCCTCCTCCTCTCTCCTCCTCTCTCTTCACCACAATCAAAACGAAAACGATTCTGTTGATGGCGCTCCTCCTGGTGTGTTGTTGTTTACCAAACAGTCAAAAGAGCGGTCTTTTCGCTTTTGGACAACGACACGATCAACAAAAACGACCCATAGGATTACCGAGCGGCGAAGTCATCGAACTTAACGATAATAATTTCGATACGTACATCAACAAAGGAAGCGCCGAACAGTTGCCGGTGATAATAGACGTCTACGCGACCTGGTGCGTGCACTGCAAACAGTTGGAGCCGGTGTGGGAACAACTCGCGCAAGAGTTAAAGTCGGAAGTGTACGTCGGGAAAATCGACGGGGAGAAAGAACGCGCGTTAGCGAATCGGTTGAGCGCGAACAAAGGGTTTCCGACGATTATCTTGTTGCACCAGAACAAGATGCGCCTGTATACGGGCGAGCGAAGTGTGGAGAAATTGACGCACTTTTGCCGAAAAGGTTGGCGAGAGGTGAAAGCAGAACCGTGGCATAAGACTGCAAATAACTGGTTCGGGCACATTTTTGGGTACGTGCATAAAGTACCCGGTATATTAAAAAGCATGTACTCGCAATTCTCGAAAGATTACTCGGACACGCAGATTTTGTTCATGGCTTTGTCAGTGCCGGTGATTAGTGGAATGTTGTTGATTTGGGTGGCGGATGCGATTACGGTGCGAAGAACAGTCTCTAGATCTAGAAGATATGTCGCCGAACAAGAATTGATTAGGAGACGAGCAGCACAAGCAGCAGCAGCAGTGCCCCATCCGCATGCGGATTAGAAGATATATATGAATTTTTAGTTTTACGCGTCAGGTCAGCGCTCAATTTCATCATCACCAAATTTTTTTTTTCTCTACGATACTCTACTACTTTTTATTACTTATAATCAAAGCCTCTCTCAGCCTCGGTCGCTCGCCACAACAAAGCCGAGTATATGTTCGCCAACGCGTGTCCACAAATCGGCACGAACAAGTCCCCATCGGCGAGAAATTCACACGTCGCTCCGTACAAAATCCCAACCGCTGCCGCCCACACCGCAAAGGAGACTTTTCTTTCGTTACTGATGTGTAAAGCGCCGAAAACTGTGCCTGCGACCAAGACGCCGACTGCCTTTCCACCTAACGCAGGCATTAAAGCTCCGCGAAAAAGCATTTCCTCCGCCAACGCAGGGTACGCCGCGCAAAATAAAACATCTAGAAACTCCAAATTCGTCAAAACTTGTTTGTTCGAATTGTTTGTCTCCTTCCTGAAATCCTCTGACTTAGCCATAAAAGCGACTCTCCCAACTGTCACGCCAACCGCCAACGCGGACGCTAAACATGCGTGTTTCCAATCCACGCCATCTTTAATCAAACCGAGCGTCAGCGGGTTCATCTCCGCAAGTTTCGGAACGATAAATCTTGCCCCTAACCCGAGCATTAAAATCAACGTCGACGTCGACGCGCAAGAAGCTACCACATCGTCCCTGCTTGGAATGACCAGAGATGACATTTCATCCGCTCTCTCTTCTTTTTCCTCACGAAACTCTCTTCTTATCCTCTCCACCGCGTCGTTGTACGTTTCTTTGTTCACTGTCCGTTTCTTCGGTTTCTGTAACTTTACGTTGCTCGTCGCAGTGGCACTCGAGATATCGTCACTCTCCATCCTCGCAGAGACGGTGGTTTCTTCTTCTTCTTCTTCTTCCACTCCTCCTCCTGCTCCTCCTCCCTGTTCTCGTCGTTGTTTTCGTCCTTCGCTCGCCCTCTCTCTTTCCATTTTTCTTCGCTCTTTCCTGTTTCTAGGAGGTCTCGACGACGACGCGCGAACCGTCGTCGTTCCCGTCGTGGTTCCTCGCGGTCGTCGTCCTCCCAACGCAAACACGCACGTGGTGGTCCTCATTCTACATCCACGTAACAACACTACGAATAAGGACTTGAAAGAGCTCTTTTTGTTTTTTATTTTCGCAAAGTTGGGGTCTCTTTTTTTTCGTCGTTTGTGCTGCTTTTTTTGGTCTTTGAGCATCGACGATCGAGAGAGAGTGGAG
>Ga0163180_10002101_pt1 | contig 11159 bp, 19 predicted proteins | sample AtlANTMetagenome_2_FD_109647 | JGI IMG/M metagenome (GOLD analysis project Ga0163180, IMG submission 109647) | Marine eukaryotic phytoplankton communities from the Atlantic Ocean - Atlantic ANT 4 Metagenome | ecosystem: Environmental > Aquatic > Marine > Oceanic | place: North Atlantic Ocean...
CCTTTGTGCCTTACCGAATATATGTCCAAACACCTGTGGTAATTGTTCTTTAGGAATGTGTTCCATAACATCCGTAGAGTATACACCATCAAACTTACCTTCTGGTAACTCTTCAAACTCTGGGACTGCTGGATCATACAATGAAGGCATAACACCCAATTCTTCATGGTGTTTCCATTTCGTATATTGCAATCCTTTACCACACCCATAATCAAGAAGTGTCTCTGCTTTAGTGTCTTGCACCAAATCCTTTATGTGATGTAGTTGGGGTTTTAGGTTATCGCCAGGATAATGAGTATCTAACTCTGCATGGTATTTCTTGTATTCTTCAATCCACCAATTCATTATGTAATCTCACAAAATATTCAGCATCAACCACCACTAAAGGTTTCTGGTTGTTGCGTTTAATAAAACATACTGGTTCATAGTCACCAGAATTTTCAGTCGCCTGTTGGTACGCCTTCCATACATTTAATGTCTCTTGGTTTTTACATTCTATGGAATACGGAAACTTTTCTCGAGCGGCACGAGCCATGATGAGGTCTTCTCCACCAGCACCCATAGAGCGAGATTCTATATCTTCTGGATGGACTCCTAACTCTTCGATTAGTTGATCTCGTACCCATTGTTGAAATCTTCTACCTTTTGCCTTTGCACTCTGAGTTTTCATTTCACTTAAACCATTCCTGACTTTCTGGGTAGATCATGAAAAAAATAAACAAAATTATAAAAATAAAAAGAAATTTCTTTACTGTACTCTTCAAATCTTCCCACTTCTCTCTCCATTGCCTATTCCATTCTCTCTTAAAGTTTGACCAAGTAAATTTATGATATCCCTTTTCCCTGTCTGATTTATACTTCTCAGCCCGCTGCTTAAAAAATTCTTTCCAAGTCTTGTCCTTGTGTTTTTGTTTTTCGTCCCACAACTTTTCTAAGAGTTCATCCAACATTAATCGTCTTCCCACGATCCCCATTTTTTATTTTCTATCAAACTATGTATAGTTCGCAAAAATCTATGTTGAGGGCCCTCATATGCATCTTCTGGTATAATCCATTTTTTATATTCATTTTCATCATAATCACACCAACTTCTCTCAACGAGATTTAACCACTCTTCCTTTCTTTCTGGTTGCAAAGGAAACGGCAGATCACTACAAAACAATTCTTCATAATGTAATAGTGTTCTGTTTTCTGTCATTTCATTGAACAACCTATTATATCTTGCTCTTTGTATATATAGACCAGTTGGCCCAAGTTCTAATTGTCTGAGCAATCTTTCTGAATTTTCCTCTACTGATAAGATATCGCCCCCTGACCCACCTTTACGATTCATACGAGCAATCATATTATCACTATAGATAGCAGAATTTTTAATTACCCCCTCAATACGAATTGTTACATAGTGTTTGGGTTCAAATTTTAGAGATAAAATCTCATAACCATGATCTTTAACTGCATCCATAAATCTCTTATCATAACAAACCCACAAGGGGTGTGATGGTAAATATTGAAGTTGATTTAAAAATAAAACATTTTCAAATTTCTCTAGTGTTAAGTCCTCTGGATACACTACCTTTAACCAATTTGTAGTGCCAATATCAACTGGCATGGTTTTGTTATTTCTCGAAGGATTTATTTCGGGATCAACTTTGTTAAGATACCTACAAACCATATCTCCCTTAGTTCCAGTAACGTACTCCACAATATACTTCAATTTAATCTCACCCTAAACGCTATTTTTTGTGTCATTTCTGGAGCATTTACTCTTGGAGAAAGTGTAGTGTGTGTCTGATCATGTTTGTATACCACAACTCTATTTGGTTTGTTTCCTACAATTTTTGTAGGCCAACCAATATTCCAACCTCTTTTCCAGTGTTTTGCACCAGTTTCTTCATCATCATAGTATAGAAGTTCTCCACCCCAATCTGGTTGCCACTCACGATTTGCAACATATAATACTGTATAATAGTTGTCCCCCTTATAAGAACCATCTGTGTCTTTGTGGATTTGACCAACCCTTTCTCCAACTTTATCTCCTTGCAATTGATCTGTAGACCTTGCATTTAGATAACAGGTAAATTCTCTATGGTCTTTGGGAACGTCATATTTTTCGTAGAAGTCCTGTCTATCAATAAAAAATAAATTAGGGCCACGCAATCCTGCTGCTGGTTCGGGAATACCATTTAGATCAGCATTACCATTAAAAACGTGTTTATTGATTTTGTTCCATAGACCATAAAGTAAAGGATTTCTTTCTTTAACGGATTCATCACTCCATCCGACAGGATGACGATACATAGCAAATCTAAACAATTCCAACATTGCTTGAAAGTCTTGACGATTTCCTAGTACATGTTTGGTATTGTAATTACCATCTCTGGAAGGATTGTATTCATTGATAGGTTTTCCTGTCTTGCCTGTAATATCTTGCAATCCTAACCAACGTGTATACCAAGAAACACTTTGACACCAATCATATACTTTGGCATGTGTTTCATCATCAATTAAATTATCATAAACATCAATCGTCTTCATCTTCCCATTCTACCTCATCCTCTAATTCATCATGTAGGGTTTCTCCACAAAAAGGACAATATATTACCTTGTAATAATTATCATCCATAGAGTGTTTTAACCGAAACTCAGCCTCACAAGATTCACATACAAATAATTTCATTACTGAATTTCACAGAATCCAGCTGCACAGGCAAGTTCCTGTGCTCCAATAGTCATATCGGTCTTTTCATATTCTGCCAATTTATTCCACTCCACATTCTTAGGCATCTGTTTCAGCAATACTTCATACTCCTCTTTCTGAATATCTTGATACGGTGCTTGTTTATATGTATGTTCCGAAAATGGAAGGAAACTAACACCAGACATATAGTCAAAATGTTTGTATGTCCATGCACCTACTTCCATCCACTCACTTTCTTTGACAGAAATCGTAACAGATGGTTTATGCTCACACCAATGTTTCTGATAGGTCAACCACAGTTCTAGTTGTTCAATAGCAGTCATATCTGTACGGAATACTGCACTAGAATCTACTTTCATTGGAAACGAAAATACGGATGTATGACTTGGATTCATAACATCATCCTCTACAGGAAATCCTTGGTCTACCATCATCTTTGTAAGAGGGTCTTTCTTATCCCCACGTACTGTACGAATATAGTAAGGATTATGACGAGCATGAATACCAGATGCAGCATCAACCAACTGTGAGACTGTACCAGAGGGTTTGACACACGTTATAGCAACACTTTGATTGATTCCTATCTTTTGTGCGAACTCTTTATTTGTCTTAACTGCCTGTTCTCTTAATGCATCTAGTAATTCTTCTAGACCGCCCTCTTTACCATTTGTTAGAGAATTGTCCATAATACCAGTAAGAGAGACTCCTAAAAGTCTCTCTTCTTCACAATTCTTTCTCCATGAGGATGATACGTACTTGAAGTTCACAAGTGTAGATTGAAATGTACCTAGAATCGTTGCAAGACGCACCTTCTTCAAAAGAGACTCCTTCGTATCAGTAACACGAACCACAACCTCTGACAGATTACAAAACTCACGATTGCGTAGTATGATCTCAGAACAAGGATTCGTGCCGAAATCATAGTCTTTTGTATTTCTACGACCATTCTTTTCTGCCATCTTAACCGCACTTTCACGATTAAAGATACCACGTTCTCCAGACTTAGAATCATAAAGGGCCTTCCATTCGTTCATGAAAATCCCCATATCTGGTTTCTCTGTATAACATGCAGAGTTGTTTGCAAGAGCACGTTGTCCGTTATCATTCCACCACTGACCACTCTTTGCATCTCTCATGCGGTCATCACTAAGATTAGAGAGGGAGATGAGTGCTGATCTACGTACTCCACCCACCACTACAATCTCTGCAATCTTACACACAATATCATGTGCCTCAAGAGAAGATAATTTTCGTCCATATGCGTTCTGGAAAGTAGTAACCGTAAAATTGAATAGGTTCTCTAATGGTTCTGGGCCTGATGCTCTACCACCAAATGTCTTGAGAGGAGCACCAGCAGGACGAACCTTAGACAAATCCCATCGTGGAATCTGACCAATGTATAACATACCTACCAATACTTTATATGCTTTTGCCCATCCTAGTTTACTATCTGCAACTGTGATGACTGTATCTGAAGGAAAAAATTCCTCGGCAATGCGAGGAAGTTCATTTACATATTGACGTTCTACACTGAAACCTACACCTGTTCCGTTCATAAGGACGTATAGAATTTCATCAAATGCTTGTGGACGATCAACTGCAACATAAGAACAGTTATAACCAGCAATGTTTTCACGTTTTAGTGCTTCACCAGCAGTCATAAGACATCTCATTGAGGGCATAACACTTGTAGACAAAACTGCCTCTTCTAAGTCATCTCTAAGTGACTTAGAAATTTTATACTCATGCATTTCTTTTAAGTGTTCAGTAAAGAAGTTAAAGTACCTTCCTACAGTTTCGTCCCACGTTTCTCTTCGTTCTTCTTCTGGTAACCATCTCGAATATCTACTAAGATGAATAAATTCTTGATAACTTGTTGGAAGGTAATTGTTTGACATTTATTTTTCTCCATTCTGTGAACCTTAATCGGGCTTCTGCTCCCCGAAAGGTATTTTCTTTTATTTCTTTCATGATATCTTCTGGTGACATACCACCTAGTATCATGTCGTTTATATCTTTGTGTGGATTACTATTTGTCCAGAGACAAACCTCGTAACCCTTATCTATTGTCTTCTCTATTTGTTTGCATATCTCACGGTTTCTTGGTTCATTATCAAAGACAACTGTAAAATCGCAATCCAGATTTGGTATCTCCGCACCAGCAACTGCAATGCAATTTTCTATAAACAAACTATCCAAAGGGCCTTCGACTACATAAACATGTTTCTTCTTATCAACCCTATCCAATCCATAAATCTTATCACGTTCTTCTAATTTGATTGTTATGTATTTTGGTTGTTCTTTTCCAAATGCTCTTCCTTGGTATGCAAAAATCTCTCCTTGTTCATCACGAAATGGTATCAATAACCTTGGGTGATCTCCATCCAAGGAAGGGAACTTGTTTGGTATTAAACTGTTCGTGAATTTGTAAAACGAGTTACAGAGGTATAAGTCTCTGAGGGAGCGATTCGGTAACTTTCGTCTTTCAATAATTTCTCTAGCGGGATGCTCTTCCCCCAATTCTTGAAGTGAACTGAGAGAACTGAAAATATCTTTGGATCGAAAAACTGGTGCATCGAATGTGAACTCCGGCTCAGGGTTGTTAGTCTTCACCCCCTTTTTATATCGTTCAAGTATATAGTCATTGTAAGTTTTTGAGTCTAGAAACTCAATCAACTTACCCAAAGTAGTACCTACTCCACAGTTATGACACTTATAGAATAGGTCATTCTTCTTACGATATACGAAACCCCTTGCCTTAGTGCGAGACTTCTGGGAGTCTCCACAATAAGGACATCGAAAGTTCCATAGAAAATCCCCCTTCTTTTTGAATTGTTGAAGAAAGGGGGATATTAAGCTTACATATTTAATATCAATGTATGAATTCATATAACAGATAATATATTACTTGGAAGGTTTTGTCAACCCCCAAATTCCATAAATTTATGAAGTAAAAATCCTACCACGATGGAACCACCAATAAGAACGTGTCTCCATTTCTCTAGTACACCAACTCTAGCAACTAATTCGTCTTTAATTTTTTGAATTTCTTTATTTTGATCTGCATGTTGTTGTGCAGCTGCAGTCATTATTTCTTTTGTGTTTGTAGTTATTCTTGAATGTAACTCATCTATTTTAACGAGTAGTTCCCCTCTTCTATTTTCAATTTGTTGTTCTGCCTCAAAGATTGCCTCTTCTTGTCTTGCAATCTTCTCCTCATGTACCGCTAACATACGATGAATAGAGTTGGAAACATCAGTCAATTTCTCAATTGCGATATCCAAACGATCATGTATTTTTCTTTGATCTTCAAGTTCTTTTTCAAGAAGTTTGACCTTTGTTTCCAACTCTGCCATTTTAATTTTCCTTTAGTATTGACCAAATGCCCCAAGCGAGAGCACCCCACAGAATTACTTTGGTCAACGGGATTGCGAACCAAATTACCGCTACTGCAGCGGCAACTACGATTGCGCCTTGGTGAGTTGAACCTTCTTTGATTCTATTTGCGATCCAATTACTCATTTTTATCTCCTTCCAGTTGTTTGATTCTGGCCTCCAGTTCGTCAATTTTTCTACTGACATTCGGGTACTTTGTTTTCCAATTTTCTTCATCTTGTAAAACCTTCAAACCCAACTTTTTAGAGGCCCATGTCGAAACATCATCAACCTTTTTGTAGAACCACTTGCCTGCTTTGGTATCAGCAAACCAAGAATCAGCGGCACTACCTAGAATACTTCCAGCGATATTACTGATTAAAAAGAACCACATTCTAACCCCAATCTGGAGCTGTGCAGTTGTTACACCTACAGTTTTTGCAAACTTCTATTTGATATGGTTGTCCTTGGTCATTTTTTTCTTCTCTCATCAATGAAACTCCACAGTGAGAATTATGACCACAATTTCTACACTTAGACATCTTTAGCACTCGCAGGCCAACGTCCAAATGCACGAACTGCCCAGTATGCAGAATAAATTTTCCATGATGGAACTGAAGGTTCAGCTGCCTTCATTCCTAGAAGAAATATTTTGTCGGAAAGTGCTCTCGCATTTTTCCACTTAGACTTATACTTTTTTCCTTCTGCCTCTGCAATTCCAGACTTATCAACAGTCTCTTTTCGGCGTCCACTCATAGTTCGTGGTGTTACTTCTTCATGATAAAACCCTCTTAGTGCAGCATACAAATGATCATGAATAATTGCAGCACGTGCTACATCCCAAGGTGCAATAAGATTCCAAAGGATTCTTGGTGTAGATGCTAGATCAGTTTTCATACCTTTCTTACAGGTAATCCTTCCAGTTTCAGTGACGTTTGCACCTACCTCTTTTAGTAAACTAATGTCCTCAGCACTGATTCCGTGACCACTTACAGTAAAAGATAGTCCTCTGTTTAACTCCCATGACTTGGGTGGGGTAAATTCAGCACTGATTTTGCCGTTAAAACTACAACTCATTTGTCTTTCCCTTCTTGTTTTTTTGGGGTTAATGCCTCCTCATAATACACTATAATCTGTTTTTGTTGTTCAATATATCTTCTCAATTCTGCAAAATTCAATGCGAGATTTTCGTAATCCTTTACTGATAATGCAATATAAGAATCACCACCGTTTTTCTTTTCGTACTCCTTGATAAACTCTTTATAGTTTATCTTGGATACTACGTATATCTTAACGTCATTTAGTTGGACTTGCTTTGGATGTGCTTGAATCGGAACTTCTGTTTTTACTGTTTTTGTTACAGTTACTACTTTCGGTTCCGGCATCAACGAACACCCCATCAGTGCTAGTGATGTCAGCAAGACAATCCCATAACCTGTTAGTCGCATTTTGCATCTTCCGTTCTATGTGACTTGGACGTTTGTTCGCCAAGTGTGTTAAATCATGTTTTTGCAAGGTTGCACGTAATTGATCACCATAAGTTTCTGCCTTTTGCAATTTTCCTTGCAGTTCTTTATTTAGTTCTGTATACTTTTCACGATCTGCGATCATGGTATTGATAGTTTCATTTGCTATCTGTTCAGCAACTTCCAACTTCGCATTATTCTCTTTAAGAGTCATAATTCTCTGTTGTGTGTCCTTATAATACATATACCCACCGTAACCAACGGCACCAAGTATACCCATTATAATAAGAAACATGTATACCTTAATCATCACTTACACTCCTTTTGTATCCTAATAATACATGATATCTATCGGTATCTGAATTATTTAATACGCAATGTTCATTATAAGTATTTATTCTATAAACATCACCAGGCTGATAAGGAATTTGACCTTTAGGTTTCACACCAAATCTACATCCCTCTGGATGATTAATACTCATATTATAGGTATACTTTGGATTTTTTTTATCATGCACATGTGGTGTTATTTCATAACCAGATTTAAGAAGTCTAATTTCTGGATAATTCCAACCATATGTATCTTTATGTTTATCAAACCACTTCATAAACGTAGGAAAATTATCATAGTCTGGAAAGGCAACTAATTTTCCTTTAAACCCCCCTTCTGCATATTCTCTCTTAAACCCTTCTCTTGCAAAAACTATATTATCAATTCTTGAAGAGTGTGTTATCCAAGGTTTGTAATCATCAAATCTTATGCACTCTTCTAGTATTTCAGAGTGTTCTTCGCAGTTTATAACAAACTCAAAACAATCATCCATATCATTCCAAAAATTTTGGGTAATGCGAGATGACACTTTAAAGGTTACCCTTTGTACATATTCAATTCAAAAGGTTTTGAACCACCTTTGTTATATACTTGAATTTGAATAGTACCTTTGTCACCCTTTAGACTATACTTGTTTGTCTTACCACTGCCAGGTTTTCTCGGCCCAGTTGCAACCTTGCTATCAATCTCTTTGGGATCAATCGTGATACCATGAAGTTTCTTTGCCATCTTATATGCGTGTTGCATTGCAGAGGAAAAATCTTTGTGGTATAGATCATAATTCTTTGATGCATTAAGGTCTGCCATAGGTCTTACCTTGTCGTACCCTGCCATTGCAAACTCTAACTGATCAATTTTCTCTAGTGCTTCAGATGTAAGAGAACTCTGTCTACGTCTACTATTCTCTCTACGAATACGTTGTGCCTCAAGTTTTGCACGATGTGCTTTATAGGACTTAGTTCTACCATCAATCAGAGGTATCTTTTTTTTCTTCTTGCCTGGTTCACCACTGCCTGGGCGATCAGGATGATCTATACCCAATCCAGCAATATGACCACCACCAACACCCATTGTTGGGGCATCTTCTTTAACTGGAGTTCCAGTATATGGGGATACTTCTTTCCATTTTTTCATTGTCTCAAATCCTCCAATCCAACATAGATTTTTTCTTGTGTTTTGATATGAACAACAGGAAAGATGTCAACACCAAGAATGGTATCAATTGGTGCCTCATCATCATATGCAATAACTTTATCACCCTTCTTTGCTGATAGTTCTTCTTCCTCTTTATTTAGGATATCATTGACTAGAACATACTCTCCTTTAGGTAATACCTCTCCAAATCCTATGACCTCTTCACTTATACTATCATCAATTTCATAACCCTGTTCTTTGAGATATTTCATGAACTCCTTTTCAAATACATCTGGGTCATCTACAGATTCTTTGAATGTGTCTTTGAGTAAAAATAGGGCTGCAGCATAGGTTCCTAACTTAGTTCTAAGTCCAGGCACCTTACCAAAGATTTTCTTGATGTTAAATACGAGTTTATGAAGAATAGTGTATGAGTTTTTTTCGTCTATTGTGTTGAGTTCTTTGTCTAACCGATTTCCATCTTTATCAATAACACCATTCTTAAACGCATCCGTTTTATTGAATGGCGTAACTAAGAGTTTTATAAACCTGTATGTAACGAATAAATCGATCGCTCTTCCCATTAGATTTTCCTTAGTACTTCTAGAACCTCTTCATTTGATTCGACTTCTTTTAATTCATCATTTCTAATCATATTTAGGTACAATAAAAAAGACTTGAGTGTTCCCCAATACTCTTGCTGTATTTTAAAGAGTAACAGAGTCACGCAAGCCTCAGGCCCAAACAAGTTGTTTAGTATGATGATATGATTGAGAAGTAATCTTTCTTTAAGTATATCGCTGTCCTTATATTTGCGTAGTAGACGTTTGATATACTTAAACCTCTTCATATCATCATGAAATTCTTTCTCTCCTTCACACTGAGGATTATCATAGTGTTTAATCGCAAACATCATGACGTTCTCAGTAGTTATCTTTTCGTACATTATTTAATACTAGCAGTTAACCCTGTAGACCCATCCTCGTTCATTTCGTATCCAATAACTAGTTTTAGACCACCTTCTTTAACATGAGAAATACCATCGTCTTCTTCAAATTGATCATAAGGTGTTTCTAGTCCTTTACCGAAACGTCCACCAAAAAGTGTAAGGGGTTTTTCTAGGGAACCATTGTCTCCTTCCAAATTACATTCTCCGAAGGAAAGTCCAATCTTTGCCAGTGAACTACGTAACTTGTGAATAGCATCTTCTGGTAGAACATAACTACCAGCAATAGTTCCTACCCATGCATTGAGTTTCTTTACAACCTCTGGATTACCAAATGAAACTGGATTTATATTCTTATCTACTGCCAAATCTTGGTGAGAGGTATTAGCAATTTCGTGTAATTGTTTAAATGTCTTCATTGATCTCTTCCATTGGCTCTGTATCAGAGGGTAAAGTATCTCTTACTGTTTCTTCTAATACTTCTGCCTTTTTTCTAAGTCCTCTTCTTTGAGAACGTGGTTTTTGTTGCGGTTCTGATTGTGGTTCTACAATCTCTTGAAGAACACCACCAGCACCGTACCTTTTTCCATCATCTCTTGCCATTTCCATCTCCTATAAAATAGAGGTGAGGGGGGTTTCCCCCCCTCGACCAGACTACTTATTAGTCGTCTGCGACCTCAACAATACCAGCAGAAGCAGCGGTAGAAATATCTACAGATGCAATAACTGCCCATGCGGTTCCTGTCCACATAAGAACAACTGAGTCACCATCGTCTTCAAAGTCGATGTTCGTGTAACCCAAAACGGAAGCAGGAGTACATTCGGAAGCACCACCATCAGTATCGTTGATGATGACTTTAATCTGTCCGATTACCGTACCGTTTGCAAGCGTAGTTGCGTTAGAACCAGCAGTCTGAAGCAACGTAACAGCATGCGTAATAGAAATCGCAGTCTGTGTTCCATCAGAAATATCTTCATACGAGTTAGAGAACCCGATAAATGAAGGAAGGTTGTTAATAAAGTTCGTTACCGAAACTTTCTTATTGATTGGTGTTCCAGTAGGATCATCAATCACATGCAGAAGGTCTGCACCAGCAATACCTGTCGAAAGGTCGGTAAGTGCTGTAATCTTTTTATCAGCCATTTGGCGTCTCCTATATTAACCGTCACCATTGACGGAATGCTACTGTAGATATTAATCCTCTGGAC
>Ga0163180_10002102_pt1 | contig 11156 bp, 17 predicted proteins | sample AtlANTMetagenome_2_FD_109647 | JGI IMG/M metagenome (GOLD analysis project Ga0163180, IMG submission 109647) | Marine eukaryotic phytoplankton communities from the Atlantic Ocean - Atlantic ANT 4 Metagenome | ecosystem: Environmental > Aquatic > Marine > Oceanic | place: North Atlantic Ocean...
ATCACCCGCAGCAGCAAGAGCAGAATTAGTAACCCCGAATTTTACTCAGGGTTCGATGAACAGTACAACCACGACTACTCAGGAAATCGTGGAGGAAATAACAACAACTACCTACGGGTCAGCCCTGAACAAGTGGAGTGGAGAAAACATAACTCATACTTCAGCTTCTTCAGGAGGTTTAGCCGACTCAGATTCAATCTACACCTTACACACAGCTGGAGATCCCTTCTCACTAGAAGTGGTAACAAGAGCAGCAAGTCAGGTGTTATCCGTAGAAGTAATAGACAGAGAAATAGATGTCTCCTCTACTACGGTCTCCTTATCAGTCTTCTCTCAATAGCACCTGTTAAAGCGGAGGAAGAGAACAATAACGTAAGTAATCCCGTGGCTGCTGCCACTGGAAATGTAACCAATCAAGCGGTACAATTTCAGAATAATGGAGCACCATCCAGACAGCACTACGGACCTAACATTTCGTGCAATGGAAGTACGATGACTTTCTCACCATTCTATATGGGAAATCATACGACTCCGTTTGATGAGGAGATGGTTCAACAAACATATACCGTCGCTGAGAACTGGGGAGCACAGATAAACTTTATGGTTCCTTTGGATCGTAGAGGATTACAACGTTGTCTCTCCATTGCCGCTAGGCAAGAAGAAAAGATGCGTCTGGACTACGAACTAGTCAGAGCATTGAAATGTGCAGAGCTACAAACAAAAGGCTTCATGCTCCAACCTGATAGCCGTGTAGCCAGTATGTGCAGCGATGTCATACCTATCTCTGCATATCTAAAAGAAACAAATCCACCTAAACAAACTAAAAAGAAATTCGGACTATTTTGAAAATGATCGTACTTATCAAGCCCATCCTCATGGCATTCCTCAGCTCTTCTGCTGTTAAGGAATTAGTTATACAACTACTAGAGGCTTATTCCGAGTCTACAGATAACACCATTGATGATAAGGCAGTTGAACTAATTAAAAAAAACTTATTTCCAGGGAGCTAATTATGGCATTTAAAATGACAGAAGAGGAGTACATGAAGTCCCTCAAAAAGAAAACAAAAGCTAAAACAGGAAAACCCAAAGCAGCTAAAAAGCCAAAAAAAGATAAAAGGTATAACCCCTTTAAAGATGGCAGAACACCAACAGGTGCTTCATATACAACAGGTCCGTAATGAAGAAAGCCACTGAAGCCCAATTTAACGAATTACATAATCTCGTCACTAAAGAATTCCTCAAGCGGGTCAAAAGTGGCGAGGCTTCTACCCAAGATTTAAAGGCAGCCTGTGATTGGCTTAAAACTAACGACATTAGCGGTATTGCATATGACGGCAACCCACTTTCTAAGCTTGCAGCCGTAATGCCAAAAGTAGATCCAGAATTAGTACAGAGCAGACTCTATGGCAGAAAGCACAGCTGAGTATTACAGGAAAAACCCTGAAGCTCGTAAGAAAAGACTTACTCAACAGAAGAGATACAACAAAACTAAAAATGGTCTAAAAATAAGAGTCAATGCTAACAAACTTAATAGAAAACTTGGTACTTACGGTAATGGTGATGGCAAAGATGCTGCTCATTACAGCGGAAGTACTACTAAAGGGAGAACTCAATCCCCTTCTATTAATCGTAAAAGCAGAACTAAACATTAATGACCCCATTACTACCTAGCCCTCAACACTATCTATTCAACCTAATAACTATGACAAGTCCTGACGCAAAGCGTTTGTGGCGTAAAGCCATTAAGGAAAAGTTCAATTGTCAGTGTGTTTATTGCGGAAATAAGTATGAATTACATCAACTCACGCTTGATCACGTCAAGCCTAGAACCAATGGCGGAGAAGACCTTACAAGTAACCTTGTCCCCGCCTGTAGATCGTGTAACCAACAAAAAGGTAGTAGCAATTGGCTCCAATGGATGAGACATACATTTGGGCATCGACCCATAAGGGAGCAAATGATTATCCAACACATTAATTAAAATGTCAGAAAGAAAACGAAGACCCCCATCGGGCAACATAAAACCAGGAACACCTCATCCCACTAAAGCCTACACTGTCAGGGGATTTGACGGTAGATGGATATCAAGAAAAGCTTACAACGCTGCAAAAAGAGCTAGAGAAAAAGCTAAAACACCTACGAAAGGTGGTTCTCTAGTTAAAAGAGTAACTAGTGCAGTTACTAAATCATCTAAGGGTGACCTATTAAAGATTAAAAAAGGCGATAAAGGTATCGTAAGAGCTATTAAAGATACCTACAAATTTGGTCAGGATACAAGAAGATCAGCTAATGCCGTCTATAAAGCTGGTAAAGTAACTCGTAAAGTACACGATAACCTCGTTAAAGGTACTAAAGAGTTTGTTAAAGGTACTGTTGAATCTGGTAAGGCTACAAGAAGGGCATATGAACGATTAAAACCTGGTGGAAAGCTCGTTAAAACTAAAGGAAGCAAGTTAACCAAATATAGGAAACCAAATTCTAAAATAGTTAGAAGCCCTAAAGGTGAAATAGTTAGAAGCCCTAAAGGTGAACTAACTAAGAGTACAACTAATAAAGGTGGTAAGTTAGTCCGTACATCTAAGACAACCAAGACTAGAAAATTTGATTATAGTAAACTACCTGATAAGTTTAATAAGACTAAACAAAAGTCTACTCAAACGAAGACTAAAGGTACAAACACTCCAGACCCATGGAAAGGTTCCTATAGTACTCCAAATGAAAACCTTAAAATAAATAAAGATAAACTAAAAACTAAGAAGTCAACTCCAATGAGTAGGCTTAATAAAATAGGTAATCAAATTGGAAACCTTAAAAGGAATATTGAAGCAAGAACATGGCTTGATTCAAATAAAAAAGGAAAAGATAATTTAAGTAAAAAACAAAGAGCTATCCTAAACAACACCAAACTAAAAGGTAGGAAAGGTGGTGTTATAGCATCAATAACAGATGCAGCTTCTAGACCTATTATTAATAGTGGGATGCACTTCCTATACAACAAGATAACGGGTAAGAAGACTAAGTTTAAAGACTATCAATCTGCGATGGATGCTCTTAAAGATCCTAATAAACCTTGGTTTGTTAAGTCAAAACCTAAAGATAAAGGAACTCCACTAACAGGTGGTAGGGAATTATCCTCTTCAATAAGAGGTAAGCAAAAGCAAAACCAACCTAAAGCTCCTGAAGTTAAGAAAACAGTAGTTAAGAATGAAAAACCATTCGAGAATAGAATCAGTGGTGGTGGTACTAAACCTAAGAAGAAGAAAGTTTCAGTAGGTAATATGATTGGTGCAACCATTCAAAAACCTAAGAAGAAGAAGCTAACCCCAAGACAGGAATGGGAGCAGAATACAAGAAATAGTCCAGCTCGTAGATCAGGTGCATTCAAAGATAAAGAATTATGGGAACGTCAGAAGAAACATAGAGAATGGAAAAAGAGGATGGGTCGTAAGTAGCCTACAACGCCTCTGAAAAGTAGTTAATAACCAAACATACATGGAGAACCCTTTAGAGGCTCTACAGGACGATTTCAAGCTGTTTCTGACCGCATTATGGGAACAGCTTGATCTCCCTCCTCCAACAAGAGCTCAATTCTCAATTGCAGACTATTTACAATACGGTCCTAAACGTCTACAAATTCAAGCCTTCCGAGGAGTCGGTAAATCTTGGATCACGGGGGCGTTCGTGTTGTGGACACTCTTCAAAGACCCAGAGAAGAAGATCATGATTATTTCTGCCTCCAAAGAAAGAGCAGACAACATGTCCATCTTCTTACAAAAACTAATAATTGAAACACCATGGCTATCTCACCTACAACCAAGATCAGACGACAGCAGATGGTCAAGGATTTCCTTCGACGTAAACTGCAATCCTCACCAAGCCCCATCAGTCAAGAGTGTTGGTATTACTGGTCAGTTAACCGGCAGTCGTGCAGACCTAATGGTACTAGACGATATCGAAGTCCCTGGAAACTCTATGACGGAGATGATGCGTGAAAAACTTCTTCAACTCTGTACAGAAGCCGAGTCTATCCTTACACCCAAAGCTGATAGCCGTATTTGTTATCTCGGGACTCCTCAGACTGTTTTTACTGTTTATCGTAAGTTGGCAGAGCGTAACTACCGTCCGTTCGTTTGGCCAGCCAGATATCCACGTAAACTCTCACAGTATGAAGGATTAATAGCTCCTCAACTTCAAGAAGATATTGATCAAGGTGCTGAACAATGGGAAGTAACTGACCCAGACAGATTCTCTAGTGATGATCTCATAGAACGTGAAGCAGCTATGGGTCGGTCTAACTTCATGCTTCAGTTCATGTTAGACACCTCCTTATCTGATGCTGAAAAGTTCCCTCTTAAAATGGCTGACCTTGTGGTTACTTCCGTTAACCCTTCTAAAGCCCCTGAGTCCGTTGTATGGTGCTCAGACCCAAAGAATGTCATCAAAGAACTCACAACAGTTGGTCTACCTGGAGACTATTTTTACTCTCCAATGCAACTTGTTGGCGAATGGGACGATTACCAAGAAACAATTTGTTCTGTGGACCCATCAGGTAGGGGAAGCGATGAGACAACAGCAGCCTTCATCTCTCAACGAAATGGATTCCTATACTTGCATGAGATGCGAGCCTACAGAGACGGGTACAGTGACAACACACTGTTAGACATCCTTAAAGGTTGTAAGAAGTTTAATGTATCTACTCTCCTAATTGAATCTAACTTTGGTGATGGTATCGTTGCTGAACTCTTTAAAAAACACCTACAGAACACTAAACAATCTATATTCATTGAAGAAACTAGGGCTAACGTCCGTAAAGAAGACAGAATAATTGACTCCCTTGAACCTGTTATGAATCAACACAGGCTTGTGGTAGACAAATCAGTAATAGAATGGGATTATGCCTCTAACCCTGAAGAAGCCCCAGAGAAACGTCTCCTTTACATGCTCTTCTATCAGATGTCTAGAATGTGTAGAGAGAAGTTTGCTATTAAACATGACGATAGGCTTGATTGCTTAGCTCAAGGTGTCCAATACTACACTGAAGCTTTATCAATAAGTGCAGAAAGACAAATAGCTCAACGTAAGTTGGATGACTGGAACTCTATGATTGAAGATTTCTTAGATAACCCTCATTCTTCCGCTAACCATCTAGTGTTTGGTATGGATAAAGAACAAAGAGATAAGGCTAGAGGTCTTGAAACTGGAAAGCCTGTCCCTACCTGGGTTTAGACCGAGTCGTCACGTATACAGGGGAGAGAAGGGTGGACTCGCCCCTCAAAGGGAACGATTGCCTACTTTCGTAGACAACCATTCCCTTTATATCTATCTCGACAGAGGTTCCGAGATACCTATAACACCTACACCCAACACCCTAACGAACGTAATGAAGTTATTCCTTGATACAGCTCAAGTAAGATTTATTGAAGATAGAATACATACTGGTCTTATATCAGGTATTACTACTAACCCTACTCTGATTAAAAAGAGTGGTAGAGATCCTTGGAAAGTTTATAACGATATCATTGAACTTGGAGTTAATGATTTAAGTATTGAAGTGATGGGAGATGGTTCTTCTGAATTAATCTCTAATGCTATGAATGTTAATCAGAACTACGGTAACGTAGCTACAATTAAACTTCCCTGTACTATTAATGGTCTACAAGCTTGTAAACATTTAACGAAGATCGGTATCCGAGTTAATATGACATTAGTATTTAGTGTTAGCCAAGCTCTTCTCTGTGCTCTGGCTGGTGCTACTTATGTCTCTCCATTCATTGGAAGGATGGATGATAATAGCCTTGATGGTATGAAGTTGATTAATGATATATCTAACCTTTTTGTTGCTAAAGGAGTTGAAACTAAAGTATTAGCTGCTTCTGTTAGAGATGCTCAGTCCGTTGGAGTAGCTTTTGGTCTTGGTGCTGATATATGTACTGTACCTCCTGGTGTATTCGATGATATGGCTACTCATGTGTTGACTGATAAAGGTTTGGAACAGTTTAAGGCTGACTTTTTGGCATAAATGTCTGAAGCCTAATAGCGTGGGGTTCCTGGGAAAATTTACCCCCATGGCCCCCCTATTTTGCCTCACTAGATTAGTGATCTAATGAATATCACTAGGTTTTTGAGCTAATAATAGATATAACCCTGAATTAATTTGTTTTTATTTCAAATTTGAATTAAAAGCGATCTGTTCGGCTTCACAATCATTAGTATGACTAGGGTTTTCTCCAGAAGTTGAATAGTTGTAGTGTTAACCGAACTCTATCCATATTGAATACTTATCCACTTGTTTGTATATTTAATTCAGTTAACAAAGTTCAATCAATGAGAGCTTACCAAACTAATTGCCTCAACTATGCAATTGCTTTGCTTGATAGTCTCAAACAAGACGACAAGAGCCAACGCAATGTCTATGCGGCCAAAGCGTCACAGCTGGGAGCAAGCATCAAAGAAGAGCATAAAAAGAACATTCAAGAGAGTGTTAAAACACAAGCTCTTTTAATCGATTTTTTAAATGGTAGGTCTTGAGCATGGACGCACATAACATCCAAGATCTTCTAAAGGTCAGCTACTCAAACGGCAAGTTATCACCTCGAAATATTGTGGACCTGCCAGCCGGTAAGACATGCCACGGTGCCAAGCTATGCCGCTCTATGGCTGTTAAAACTAAATCAGGTACTAAGATAGTTGATGGAGGCGAGACGCTTTTCCGGTGCTTTGCTGCCTCGCAGGAGGCACAGTATACAGCGGTCTACGCTAAACGAGACTATAACCATAGGTTATTAATAGATGCAATTGATCAAGGACGGGCTGCAGATTTAATTGATAAAAGCATTAACAAGAATCTTTTATTAACTCGCATCCATAGTAGCGGCGACTTCTTCCGGTCCGAATATTTAGAGGCATGGCTAGAAGTAGCCAACCGTAACCCAAATAATATCTTTTATTGTTATTCAAAAGCTCTTGATTTATTCATAGATAGGGGATTACCAAAAAACTTCTTCTTAAGTGCGTCATACGGTGGGGTGTGGGATCACCTAATCGACGAGGGGTACTTCAAACGCTCCGCCAAGGTAGTTAATAACGAGGCAGAAGCCGAGGCGTTAGGGCTGCCAATAGACCACGATGACAGCCACTGTTTAAAGGATGGACCGTTTGCTTTGTTAGTCCATGGCACACAGCCCAAGGGATCACTAGCAGCTCAAGAACTAGCCCTAAGGCGTAAGCAAAACAAGTTTGCTGGTTATTCAAAGAAAAGTCTATCCATTTAGGGATAGGCTTTATATATTTTTTCTTTATTCACAATCAACTCAAGGACGCATTATCAATGAAAAACGTATTAATAGCCTGTGAATATTCGGGCATAGTCAGGGACGCATTCTGTAAGTATGGATTTAATGCTATCTCATGTGACATATTGCCTAGTGAAGGCTCTCCAGAAAATGAACACATTCAAGGAGACGTATTAAATATCATTGATGATCCGTGGGATTTAATCATTGCTCATCCGCCATGTACGCACCTATCGCTGGCAGGGACTGCTAAGTGGGCTGAGAAGGTAGCAGATGGAAGGCAGCAAAAGGCTATTGAATTTGTTGAAAGAATATGGAATGCCAAGAACTGTCATCACATATGCATTGAGAATCCAGTGGGTGCTTTGTCTACTCGTTCATCACTTGGCAAGCCTACTCAATACATACAGCCTTATGAATATGGACATAGGCAGCAGAAGAAAACAGGGTTATGGCTTAAAGGATTACCAAAGCTAAGACCAACTGACCCAATTGATCCTGACACTATCCCATATAAGGAATTACACAAATTATATCTACTAGGTCCATCACCTGATCGAGCAAAGAAAAGGTCAAGGTTTTGGGAAGGTGTAGCAAGTGCAATGGCTATGCAATGGGGCTTAAAGCAATTAGCACCAGTCTAAATAGTGGGCATTCATTAGATGTAAGCCCTACTCCAGAAATAGGATTAATTCTATTTTTTTTTATTTTCACAATCAACTCAAGGACACACTATGACTACCGATTGCTACGCATACATGTTTGACCATAAGGACTACAAAGCTATCTCATCAAAGATAGAGACTTTATGGACTCAAAAGAGATCACTTTCTAGAGAGCAAAATGAAGCTCTTTGGGATATGCAAGCCCTTACACATGGACTAGACGCTGTTAGAGAGAAGTTGTTTAAACAGGAGGAGGCAACATTAGCTAATGACAAGGTCTTAGAGAAGTTTACTGGTGATACTAGTGATAGATGGGCATCAACGTATGGAAGGTCTTGTGACCTAATCAGAGAGAAGTTAGTAGAACAATGTGTAATCATTGCTAATCGCAAGGTAGACGTTGAGGTAGTAAGTACTCAAATCGAGTCATTGAACATTGAGAAGGACGCACTAGGCGACAAGTTAAGAGAAGAGTTTCACGCTAAGGAAGAGGAGGTAACAGTCAATGCTTGAACCTAATACATACCTACCTAGAGAAGACCTAGGAGTTGTCTTGAATGATCAAGAATACAAGGCTGCAATACGCAGCATCAACGAAGAATCATGGAGGTCTGGGTATGACGTACTCACTGAGGGTGCGTTAGGAGACTATCCAGAAGAGTAAACCTTCTCCTGTAGCCATTCCTTCGGGTTGGTTACATGAGGAGCTTTATGAGAGCTTTTCCTATCCCTTCACGAGATTATTACTCGCATCTGGTGGCGTAACTGCACCAAAAAATCGCAACCCTGCGTAAGCTATCTAAATAACTGCAAGCTAAGGCAATAACGAAACAGCCCGTCTGCTGGAGACGGTTATGAAGTCAAAAACTTCAATCTTGCTTTGACCACGTATTTAATTTTAATGAATCACAATCATTTCGTGGACGCATCTGGAGACCTCCAGCTGTACTCCCATGTTGTGCTTGCTGACGATGGGGAATACCTAATCGAAGCAGCCAACACAGCTGATGCCACTCTTAAGGCGTTTAATCTTTGTCGTTTACTAAGTCTAAGGACACCTAAACGCAGTGAGATCAAGGCCATACAAAGGGAGTTAAAGCATGGCTAAAAAGAAGAGACAACCTTATTTCAGTAACAACATCAGGGCTATCAGTCTTACTGAACCTAAGTACTTCCCTCAAATTGATTATGAGGACTTTATGGAGTACACAGTAGCCAATTGGCTGTTACTTAGCTCTCACGACACAGTTATACGTACTACACATCGTAAGACTGGCAAGGTCAAGGAGTATTCCTACAAGTATCGCAAGTGTGCCATGAACAAGATTGAAAAGCTTATTGGTACTCATTCATTTGTTGTCTGCGATGAAGACGCAATCCACCAACTATCCCCCGATTATTACAATGACAAATAAGACACATGAGATTCGTACTTCTCAACTTATTGAGGAAGTTATGAAGCACAAACATAAGAATGAACTCATTGATCTTATGTACGAACAAGTTCAGGAGGATACATATAAAATTCCTTAATTGTATATTTATATACATACACTAGATTGACTAGTTGCACTAACAAGTATTCCTTACTAGAACTAAATGAACTTAATCCACTTCGACAACGATTAATATGCAGATCTTTTCAAAAGGGAATCTATATATAGGTAAGGATGATGAATCTTTCACAACCGTACTAATCCACTTAGGCAATTATCGCTTAGAATTCGATTGGAAACCTGAGTCAAATGGATCTAGACCCACTACAAAGGAGAGTAACTGATTCAGACATTGATCGTATCTTCGAGGCTATCGAATTTATACGCAAGTTTGATCAAGACAATGGCAGTCATGAAATAAGTATCTCTGTTCTTGCGTCTTTGTTATTTGTAGGTTCTCGAAATGGTGCTCATAAACAGGCACTAGAAGAAGACCTCTCTCATATGTCAAAGGCAAGCTCAAGCAGGAATACAGATATTTTAAGTAAATGGCATCGCCTCATACTACCTAGTGGTAAAAGAAAACCTGGACTTGGACTTATTAAGAAGGAGGTAGACGGATCTGACAGAAGAAGGTCAGTACTAACCCTCACTAAGAAAGGTGAGGAACTAATCACCCAACTCAAAGACATACTTTATGGAGAGACTTAGAACGATTGGTCAAGTATTTGATTATACGTTCAACAATCTTGAATCTTGGGACAATGATCATGCAGGTCGTAAAACAAATGTCACTAACTCGAACAAGTTCATTGACATACATGGACGCTCACTGCAGGTCTCCAAGATCAAGCAACCGACCATGGATGTGGTCAAAACTGTTCTACGAGAGCGTGATGATGCGAGTAATCGTACTGTCAATCTCTGTGTTGGAACTACTCAAGTAGCACTCAACTTTTGTCTAGGTAGGGGACTCATCCCTTGGCCTGATCCTCGTGAACTATTTATTAAAAATAATAGATACAGCTTCCCTATGCTGGAAGTGAAGAGGGTAGACAAACCGATTTTCTCGAAAGAGCAAGTCATCCATATGTATGAATATGGTTTACGACTCAGTAAATCATTAGGTGCATTGTATCAAAATGTTGCTGAGACTCTCTTGTTATCAGCATTTACAGGTATCAGCTGGAGTGAATACATTCAACTCCAAACATGTGATATCCATTTAGATGCACGTATCCCGTACATAGAAGTTGGTGGTAGGCGAAACTTCACACTCAAACGAATGGTGAGGAAACGTAAGATTCCACTAGTTAACGATTCAGCAATGCTGATTCCTATCTTGAAACGCCGAATGGAGGATGTTGAGTACGCCGCTGATTATCAACTTTTCGGGGATGATTGGCTTTCAAGAGACAAGCCAGGTCAAGACCAACATCGAAGGATTTTTGAATCAATAACAAATGATTTGAATTTAACTTACGATGCTCGAGGAGAGAAAAGAACGCCTTATTGTTTAAGACATTCTTTCTGCACTTGGTCACTTAGGGATGGCAAATGTATTGAAACTACTTCTCAATTAATGGGACATTCAAACCTCAATACAACCCGCCGGTACCTACACTTAATATTAGATGATTATGTTGAATCAATGCCAGCCTCAACCCAATTAGCTGACGCTATCTAGTGTATCTCACAAGTACTAATTCGATCATACCGATTTACCGCAAATGGTAAACGCCGTATACACAGTACTTTAAA
>Ga0163180_10002104_pt1 | contig 11154 bp, 6 predicted proteins | sample AtlANTMetagenome_2_FD_109647 | JGI IMG/M metagenome (GOLD analysis project Ga0163180, IMG submission 109647) | Marine eukaryotic phytoplankton communities from the Atlantic Ocean - Atlantic ANT 4 Metagenome | ecosystem: Environmental > Aquatic > Marine > Oceanic | place: North Atlantic Ocean...
ACGGTGACCATCATCTCTGCTCCGGGAATGCTCGAGTTTACGCCCCCCGTGTCGCGGGCGATGTTGTACATGAGATTCCGCTTGAGTGCATACCCGAATCCAATTGAGTAGACAGGGATGGGGCCGCAAGGCTCGCAGCCCCAATCGCCGGGAGGCTGTGCGAATAGGCCCGCGATGGCCTCATTCTCAGGCTTGTTGGCCCCTTGGTTGGGTTGGCCGTCGGTGAGGAGAAGGATGGCCGGATTTCGCGACTTATCGCGGCGAGTCATCAGCTCCTTCACGCCGTGGCGACAGCCCTTCCAGATGTTCGTCCCCCCACGCGGCTTGATTCGGTCGATGGAAGCGTGCAGTCCCCCGCAATTAGCCGAGGTGACGGCGGTCAGTGCGGCCATGGTGTCGGCCTGGTCATCGAACGTGCTTATTCCGATCCGGCTCCCTGTGTTCTTCAAGGAAGTGGTAACGGCCTTCGAGGTGTGTCGCAACAGGTCATTGATGCAATACGCCGATTCCTCGGCGCTTCCGTCCTGGGAGCGCCCCTCAACGAGGGAAGAGGTGGAGTAAGAGTTATCAATGCAAATCCAGACGTCGGACCATGCGAGGTCGCCGGGGGCGTCTGCCATGCCGGGGGTCGCATCGCACGCAATCGTCATGATAAGCTTGCCGTCCCGATGCGCGCAAGGGTGCACCGTGACTGCGCCTGTGTCGTTGATGCGGCACTTGCTCGGTTCAGGTTCGATTGGCGCGGTAGCCTGTGCTTGGACGCCCCCCTTGGCGAGAGCGCACATGTTGCGCAAGGCTGGCGACTCGATCATGTCGGCACGCGCGCACGGCTGGCGCGTGTGTGGAGAGGTCAGGCTTCGTGTGAACCACTGCTCCAGAGCGGCTTTGGAGTACACTCGGCCGTCCACTTGGAGCATGACGGGGTCTGAGGGGACTTCCCCGGTGATTGGGCAGATGAGCTCTTCGGTCACAGTTGACTGCGTGGGGGCGATAGCAGAGGATGCCATAGCTGGTAATACTGTCATTAATCGTCTAAGTATATTAACTTCAATTTTCTGCGATAACCTAGAAAATTGAATTGAGTACTTACAATGCAGTTGAAGTAGACATGAAGGTCCTCGTATTCGACACCGAAACCACTGGGCTACCGACTGAGCGCAACGCATCTTATATGGAGACGGAGAAGTGGCCACACATCGTGCAACTCGCGTTCGTTCTGTACGACACCGAGAGCAGCAAGTTGCTGGCCGCCCACGACTACATCATTCAGCTTCCTGACGGTGTAGCCATAAGTCCGGAGAGCCAGCAGATTCACGGAATATCTCCAGCGCGCTGCCGACGCCAGGGCGTGCCTGTATCTCTCGCACTGACGGAGTTCGGGGACTGCCAAAAAGAGGCCGATATGATGGTCGCCCACAACCTATCCTTCGATAAGCGGGTCATTCTGGCTGCCTGTCGACGAGCCGGCGTTCGCCAGTACTTCTTCGTCGGGGCGTCCGCGAAACCCGAGTATTGCACGATGAAACGGACGAAGGACATTCCCGTGGTGGTGGCGACGAACTCGCGCGGCGAGTACAACAAGTTCCCAACGTTGGCTGAGCTCCATCGGCACCTCTTCGACGGAGCCAGCCCGCGGGGGCAGCATGACGCCTTCGCAGACATACTCATCTGCTTGCGCTGTTACGTACGACTTCAGCATGGTTACGATATACTGGCGACGGTGGGCGCTCTGCCCGGATACTACCATGAGTATGCCTTCTAGGAGGAGCACATCTCGCAAGGTTCCTCGCTCGACTGCTCCACCTTCGGCGCAATGGTGAACTGTTGGGGGTGATGCTTAGGTTTTCTTCTCAGATAGTAGATACCGGTCTTGAGACCTTTTCCCCAAGAGTGGAAGTGCATGGAGGTCAGGGATTTGTAGTCAGGGTCTTCCAACCAGAGATTGAGACTCTGCGACTGGCAAATATACGCTCCGCGATCAGCAGCCATATCAATAAGGTGCCGCATAGAGATCTCCCACACGGTTTTGTATTTGTCCTTAACATGCTTGGGAATTCCTTCGATTTGCTGAACGCTTCCTTTGTTCTCGATGATGTTGTCCTTTACTTCCTCGGACCACAATCCAAGCTCGATGAGCTCTCTCAGTAGGTACTTGTTGACCTGGAGGAACTCACCCGCGATGGTTCTGCGCGAATAGAGATTGCTAGTGAAAGGCTCGAAACATTCGTTGTTGCCGAGGATCTGAGACGTGCTAGCGGTTGGCATAGGAGCGACGAGAAGAGAGTTTCGCAGGCCGTACCTCTTGATTCTTGATTTGAGACCGCTCCAGTCGTACCCCATGGGCGAGCTTGATGGGTCTATCTCCCACTGGTCGAATTGGAGAATGCCTTGCGAGGCAGGGGAGCCCTGGAAGCTAGAGTAAGCCCCGATGATATCGCCGTCCTCTCTCTCCAGCTCCTCCCTGATGGGCTGCAAACCGCCCGCGATCGAAGACATTGCCGAGTCAAGGCCCGTGTACTCCCGTTCAGTTCTGGAACCACTGGCGAAAATGCCGTTAGCGGTTGGAGGAAGCTCGTTGTGCACGCGCCACAGGTCCTTGAGCCCACCGGCGCGCTCTTCTGCTATTTCATTGGAGCACTCAAGGGCAGCATGGTAGATCGTCTCGAATATGTTCTTGTTAGTGGACTTCGCGTCATCGCTCTCGTAAGGGATGTCGAGGAGAGCGAACGCGTCGGCCAGTCCCTGGACTCCGATGCCTATGGGTCGGTGGAGGAAGTTTGACAGCCGGGTCTTCTCGGTTGGATAGAAGTTAATGTCGATAACCCTGTTGAGGTTCTTAGTAATTACCTTCGTAACGCGGTGGAGTTCTGCATAGTCAAACTGCTTATCTTTTGTGACGAAGTTCGTCAGGCCAATACTAGCCAGATTGCACACGGCGGTCTGCTCAGGATCGCTGTACTCTATCACCTCGCAGCACAGGTTGCTCGACTTGATGACCCCCAGATTCTGCTGGTTGCTCTTGGCGTTGGCCGCATCTTTGTAGAGAAGATAGGGCGTACCGGTTTCCATCTGCGAGTCGCATATCTTCATCCATAGGTCACGGGCCTTCATAACTTTATTATACTTGCCCTGGCTAACGTAGTCCGCGTAGAGATTGTCGAAATCGGCGCCGTAGCAGTCAGCGAGCCCTGGACACTTGTCGGGACAGAATAGGTGCCAATCACCATCGTCGCGAACCTGGCGCATGAAGAGCGATGGAACCCACAAAGCGTAGAACAGATCGCGGGCGCGCATGTCCTCGTCTCCGTGGTTCTTCTTCAATTCCAGGAAATCTTCCACATCAGCGTGCCAGGGCTCGAGGTATATGGCGAAGCTGCCGTTGCGCTTACCTCCACCTTGGTCTACATAGCGGGCGGTCATATTGAACACCTTCAACATAGGCACCAACCCGTTACTAGTTCCGTTAGTACCTCGAATGTGCGAGTGTTTCGCCCGCACATTATGCGCGTGAAGCCCTATCCCGCCCGCGAATTTGGAGATGCTCGCGCATTCGTGAAGAGTATTGTATATCCCGTCGATACTGTCGTCCTCCATGCAGATCAGGTAGCATGAGCTGAGCTGGGGACGCGGAGTGCCGGCATTGAAGAGTGTGGGAGTAGCATGCGTAAAGTACTTCTTGCTCATGAGATCGTATGTCTCTCTAGCGGCTTCAAGGTCATCGCCGTGAATCCCTAGGCTGACACGGAGCCACATGTGCTGGGGGCGTTCAACTATTTTTCCGTCGACGCGCATTAGGTAAGCGCGCTCGAGAGTTTTGAAGCCAAAGTAGTCTATTAGGTAGTCTCTGTCATAATCCACTATCGAGTCTAGCCACTCACCATGTGTCTCCACTATGCGGCGAACGTCCCTGGACACGAGGGGCGACGACAGACCGTTAACGTCAGTGAACGACCAGAGTTGTCGCATCGCCTCGGAGAAAGAACCGGTCGTGTTGCGCATGTGATTCGACACTATAATACGACTGGCCAGGATGCCGTAATCAGGATGCTTGGAGCTCAGCGAGGCACATTGTTCCGCTGTTAGCTCATCGATGACCGTGGTGGGGATGTTGTGATATAGCTGGTCGATCACCTTCATAACGAGCTGGGTGTAGTTTACCGTCAAAGGGGGCACAGTCTCGTTGCCGAGTTTTCTGACACGCGCGAGTATCTTATCGAAGGACATGGTCTCGGAATCGCCGGACCGCTTAAGCACGCACATTTCCTCGTCGTGTTCACTCTGCGCCATACTGGAGTGTACTAATACCACGAGCCCATTTTAAACCCTTGTCGAGGATAATTTAGAAGCCTTAGAAAAATAATGAAGACATACAACATGAAAGGTCGGACGAATGCGTCACCTTACAACGTGGTGAGCCAAATTAGTCTTAGGCGCGCCGCGCCGAGCTTCTTTGCCATGATGCTCATCATCGTCTTCGTGATCGGGGTGGCCCCGATGGCGATTCCGCCACACTTCATGTAAGCTAGCCGGGGCTATTAAACGTGTAACTATATAGTAGAGATGGATCTGGACATCGGGAGCTACAATACTGACGAACTGCTGGAGGCGCTCGGGATTGGCACACCCAAAGACGAAGTAACGAGCGCTCGACTACGAGAATGCCTCGATCGCAAGCTGGAGAAGATAGGAGACATAGACGAGGGTGACCTAGGTGACTCGAAGAAGGACCTCGTTTTGTTCTTTCAATCCGCGTTTTTGCGCTTGATGGCGACTTTAGAACTTCACCGGGAGAGGGAGTTTATTTCCGTGAAGGAGGGGCTGCTACCCCCTCTGGAACCGACTAACCCAGTGCAGCAGGGCGGTTCCGTCGTGGCTCAGCATGTCAGTTACAGCCCTATTAACACGTTTCCCTCGACGGTGGCTCCGGGAGTCGTAAACCCGCTGATGCGCAAAGCCTACAAGAGATTGGTCAACATCAACACGAAGTTCAGGAAAGATTATCAGACGACTCCTAGCACGGATTTCCAGATCGACCTTCCCTATCCCGTAAAGAAAGTGGTTTCGATGAAGCTCCAGAACCATGAGTTCCCAAAGACAGTGTATACTTTCGCCAAGAACCTTGGTTCTAGTTACTTCTACATCAACGACTTTGGGGTGCATTCCACGGTCGACGGGTGGCAGGTCATAGAGGTCCCAGACGGTAGCTACCCTCCTCAAGTGCTGGCCCAGGTAATCACACAACTCCTCGCGAACAAGGGATATCAGGTGACCCTGACGATCGATCTCAACAACGGTAAGTCTACCTTCAAAAGCCCCGACCCCTTCGACCTCGACTTCGACTATAGGCCGGAGAGATGCGGCAATCCCCCGTCCAATATCAATCGGAACCAACTCACTCTGGGATGGTTGCTCGGCTTCAGAGGCGACGCTATAAAAACGCCGCAGGCCAAGCTTGCTAGCGACAAACCCCGTAACGAGTGGATACAGTGGAGCTCGAAATGCTGCGCGCCCCCGTATGAATATCCTCCGGGGGATCCCCAAAACAAGTACACTGGGGAAGACGTCTACGTAAGCGAAGGGTTGTTTTCTGGGCACGGAACCCCCTACTTCCTGCTCCTCGTGGACGACTTCCACAATAACCATAGCCACGTGATCATCTCTCCCTTTAAGGATCAGAGTTTCGTGGACAATACTGTTCTTGCCAAGATTCCGACTGACTGTTGTGTAGGCGGGTGCGCCTGTGGTCCGGAAAGGATCTACTTCGGACCAATTGAGCTTAGAAGACTACGAATTCGGTTATTGGACGAGTACGGGAGAGAAGTGGAGATCAATAATGCGGATTACTCGCTAACCCTAGAGTTAGAGGTAGTCTACGACTTGTGATTTGCACTATAATAGTCGTTTAATTCTGCTATTATAGTATAATGTTTTCCTGTCAACAAGAGGACTACTATGGGGGTGGAGGAGTGCCTGGCGATCCAGGTCCCCCGGGACCAGCCGGCCCCACAGGGCCTACTGGACACACGGGGCCTACGGGGCACACCGGGCACCAAGGAGTACCAGGAACCGCGGGAGCGCAAGGAGCGACAGGCGCGACGGGCTTACCGGGAGTCATGGGGCTATGCAAGAAGCTCGCGAGCAGCGACTATACTGTTCCGAAGTCCGGGGCCGCCGTTCTCCAGCCATCAGCAGCTGGCGAGTATGCGCTCAATCGCGGTGGCGGGGCGGCCCCTTACACCCTCGACTGCTCGGATCCATTGATAGCGTCCCTTGACTTCTTTCAATTGAACCAGGCCGGCCAGGATATGCAGGATACCCTAGAGGCTTTCGCAGGTACCTCGGCGGTGATGTTGGAAAGCGCTGTGCAGGGTTTCCCAGACAACTACGTCGTCCTGACTGGAGACGTTGGTGTGACGTCTTCCCAGGTGCCAGGCAGCACCGGGAGCTCGGTTTACAGGATAGGCGGAGTAGGTTCAGCGTGGTACCAAGGGAAAGGCTCTCTATCAGGCGCGTGCAGAGTATGGGGCGCGTGCAACGGAACCGGTGGACTGGTGGATCTAAGCTGTGCCCCAATAACCGACGTCAGTTACATAGACTTCTGTCAGAATATCCGCCTAACCGGAAGCAATCTTCCGGCACCAGGGATCGCGATCGGTAACAGAGCTGGGCTATCGGGCCCCCGCGGAGAGAATGCCATAGCGATAGGAAATGAGGCGGGAGCTCTGGACCAGAGCGCCAATACAATAGCGATCGGCGCCTACGCCGCACCGGCTTCGCAACACCCTCGGACGGTGGTCATAAGCGCCCTGGATGTGTCTCTCAACACGGACGGATCAGGGAGAACCTTCGTAGCGCCGATAAGAGAGAGTTCTACATCGACAGGGCTGTTCTACAATCCGACATCGCACGAAGTAACGTACGCGCAGGGAAGTGGAGGCGGAGGAACAGAGTGGGACACTTCGTTCAATTATTATTTTATGCGGAAGCCGTGGTCTCCGGGTTACGTCACCGGTAGTAGTTTCTCTCCTCAACCACCTACGCCCGTGGAACCTTCGACGCCTCGTCCGGGCAGTATGACGCCGCCGACCAGAGGATCGAGCTACACTGGACCCTTCCTCCGCGGGAAGCCGCCGGTTTCAACTTCAATGCGCATCCCCACCAGTTGAATGACGGTACTATAAACCTGACGAACTCCGGAGCCCCGGCCGCTAACCAGCAAATTAACGACGCTTCGCTGAACTATCTTCCCTATCACGAGGATCTCAGAATCGACATTAGGGAGAGAACGGGCGGAACGGGACCACCGTCGTCCTGGACCCCACTCAGTACGGGCGATCTGGCCTTGGTGGGGAACCCAAGACCGAACCTGTACGCGCAGACTCGTGGAGCATACTTCGTGGCCGGAAGTTCACAGATTACCGGGACTTACGGGCCGCAGGCGTCGATCCCTCTGTTTGTCTATCAGAACGAGAATAAGCTACAGCTAGGAAGCACACAGTATCAGTTCAGAATATACCTTACTAACAAGTCTGAGGAGGTCCTGCCCTCACCCGACTATTTCGGGACCGTCGATCCGGAGTGGAACTACTTGTACATGCCCGACAACTCGGGTTCTTATTTCGTCTTTGGGAGTTTTGGGCCTGCGACGCCGCCACAGGCAATTGCCCTCGCGGAGACAGATTACAGACGCCTCAACGTGTCGGGGGCGAACAACTTCCCGACGGCCGGTTCCCCGTATGCAGACATGTCGCTGAACACGCCATTCCCGGCTCTACCGTTGTATGGGCTCCACGTAAACTACGGGTTCGACTTGTCCGGCTCGAAGGATCCGGCGTCCCTCCAGTTCCAACCTCCTCCTCCTCCATACGACGTTTTCGATGTATCGTATGTCTCCAACAATCTAACTACTAATTCCTGGGGATTCGGGGCGAACTTCAGCCCGCCTTTGCAAGACGATATCGCGAACACGGGGAACGAGACCGTATTTCCAGGGTATCAATACGACGTGTCCGGCTACTTCATGAAGCTTAACAGTGACCTTAGTTACGGAGTCTACACGACCAACTATCCTACACCGACTGCCTATCCATCCGTCGTAGTAGATGCTCCCACACGCTCCCAAGTCACTGGGGGAGGTTCATCTCCGTACACAAACCTACTCGCCGGACCCTTCTTCACCAATAGTAATCTCACCCTCGTTTCTGGGTCGCAATACACGCCAGTGGCGCCGGTGTATCAAACGGGTGTCCTTACCCCATTCCCCCAGACCGTCTATTTTTTCGAGCCGAGCTCCCTGTACAAACTGGAGAACGGCAACCTGAGCTACTCGGTACGCGATAGCAGGATCAGTGGGGACGAGCGTACTGCGGGGGAATTGGGAACGGCACTGTCGGGTGTGGACCTCTGCCGCTTCTCTTTCTCGACGAATGCGCCCGTCCCCCAGGATTTGAACGGAACCATGCGGGTCGGGTACACCGGAAACGACTCGGCCACCTCGGAAACCAATACCTACTTCGCCTTCGACCAGTCCCAGTCAAAAGATGCCATGCCTCCCGCGACACTACCTCTTGTTCAGGCCTATCGCCTCCGTGGTTGGTATCTTGGAGTTGACGTGTCATCTCTCGAGGTCAAGGACGTGCGATTGACCTCGTACCCGGACATATGCAACAACGCCGTTAGCGGAATCTTTAACGCGTGGGACATATCGTTCGGGCAGTACTTTCCAAACGGCTCAGCAGCATCCCCCCCGCTTAACTACAAACTTTACATCGGGCAGAAACCGGCGGCAGCGATCACCCTGACCGGGTTTTCCGAGACGCACGGGAACCCTGTATTGACCCAGGATTTCTTCGGCCTGTCCCGTCCCTCCTCCAACCCAGTCTTCACCAGCAACCTGGCGGGCCAGTTTAACAATATGAACCTGTGGTGGCGGCCAGGAAACATACTTATGGAGGGGAACCTCATGTATGCGTCCGCCGGTGGGTCCGCCGCGGGGGATTCGCTCGACACCTACGCGATCGACTGGGACTGGAACCCTCAACCCGCGACCCAGGCTATCTCCGGCACCCAGGTCGATCTACCGCTAACGGGTGCGAACGGAATATCCTCCAACACCACGTACCAGTACTCGCGCGACCGAGCTCACAATCCACAGTTTTACGTCGACACCGACAGCGGACACAGAAACAATGTCACCTACCCGCAGCTGGTAGTGCCGACGCCCGCAACTCTGCCCATCGACTTCGCGGGCAAGCCTCTTTGGTGGGATTTTACGATGTCCAGTCCCTCGCTTCCGTTCGGCTACACTCTCCATGCCCCTGGATCCGGCGAGTACCCCACGAACTACTCAACATACAGCGCAGCATACTCGCATGCGAGCTTGATAAGCTCCCTGCAGCTGATGTGGTGTAACGGCGGATTTACGTCTGGGCAGTACAGCACCGTGAACAGCGATAACCCTTACATCGACTATAGCACGCCCTACTACGGGCAGACGGTGGACTACAGCAACCTCGACGGGAGCGGCGTTACGAAGTCTAGACAGTACACGGCAGCCAACGATGACTGGTACCAAGGAGGAGCATACACCGTATCAGGAGTTTACAAATGGGTCATGCTTAGCGACGTGAGACAGAGCTCCAGCAGTTTCGGAAAAGTGGTTGTCAGCGGGTCTGGCGGTGCGGGCCCAGGTTCGACCTTGGCTCTAGGAGACGACTACCTGCTCTATGTACAGGAGATAGAGTCCTACTTCTCCCCGGGAATCACAATCCCTTCGGGATACGCCTCCGGGCGGAGTGGTTGGAAAGCTGTTCAGGGAACATGGGACAGTGGCCTTACGGTACAACTAAACAATGCGGACGATGCAGGGGCCTACAGACGATTCACAAATAGCGGCCAGCAGGCGGTCCATAATATCAAGTTCTTCAGCCCTAACGCTAGCACGCCGGTGTTTTACAGGATCGGTCTCAAGAATGGAAGTAATGTCAAGATCACGAACGTGGTTATAAGCTACGGGACGAGTTAGCACTCTTCCATAAATATAACCGGCAATTATAGTACATGAGTGCGGTTATCGACAACGACTACCAGACCAGCCTCTTGTTCAAGAGGTTTACGGGGGTTGCCGCCACCCAACTAGACCAGCAGTTCAGCAACGAACCGTACCGCTCCATAACGAACATCTTTAGCAGGGACATTAATATCGAGGCCATACCAACAGAGGCTCCCATTGGCATATCGGTTCTTGACAACAGCGGGAACTGGGCGGACTCGATCGGCGGGGCCCCTTCTCTCAATGCCGGACAGAGTTTCTCCCAGTTGTTTCCCGACTCGAAGATCGAGTTCTACAAGAATGTATCCCTCGCACCGGTCCCAGGGTCTAACTCGCGTGTGTGGTACTATCTTGACGCGCAGGGAAACAACACCCTTCGCGACACGATCAACTTCAAGTTCGACGACGTCAACTCGACGTACCTGATGCGGGTCAAGTATAATAACGGCTCTGCGTACATCAACAACCCTATCAATAGCTTTCCGCTGTTCTGGGTGATGGATAACCAGAGTGGATACCTGCAGTTATATCAGGACACGACGGACCTGTCGACCAATGCGAATATCCCTGCTAGTCCGCCCAAGCTATCCTATTTCCGGTACGTCGGCCTCAAGGGGCTAACGAACTTGGACATCTCGGGGCAACAGCAGGTGGCCGACATCAGCGGAGTGACGGCGATGGTGGATAAGCTAAACAGGATGATCCTACCGGATGGCTATGTCGATATATCGGGCACGAATTACAGTCTTCTAGGAGAAGAGACGGTGCGCACCTACTATACATACAATCGGGCTAGGATGTTTGTAGGGTACGATGATCTTCCAATTCTTGATGGAAGTGCGGTGGATCACGCGGGAGATCCCAGTCACAACAGTGTCGCATACCAGCTCGATGTATCGGGGCGTCTGTACCTGAGTGACGCCTTCTGCCAACACAGCTGCACCAGCACCGGCACCGCATCTGCTGCCTTTGGAGTCAGCTCGCACGCATCCGGGCTCTACAGCTTCGCTGCGGGTACCGGCAGCCTGGCTCCCGGCAACACGTCGTTCTCCCAGGGCGTTTCCAGCACAGCGTCCGGGCTAGGGTCGCACTCCGAAGGCACA
>Ga0163180_10002109_pt1 | contig 11141 bp, 11 predicted proteins | sample AtlANTMetagenome_2_FD_109647 | JGI IMG/M metagenome (GOLD analysis project Ga0163180, IMG submission 109647) | Marine eukaryotic phytoplankton communities from the Atlantic Ocean - Atlantic ANT 4 Metagenome | ecosystem: Environmental > Aquatic > Marine > Oceanic | place: North Atlantic Ocean...
CAGGTACTATAGGACAGCGTATTAATTGGGCTAATAAAAACAAACCACAACAAACTAAAAAAGTTGCAACAAGAGGCACACAAGATCCTCAGAGTTGGTGGCAATCAGTTTTAGCTAAAGGCAAAAGTTTATTTGACGATGAGCAAATAAAATGAGATTTATCGAAATACTGCATGAATTTAATGAACTAGACTATGTTCTTAAAAAAGAAGTAAAACCTAATGAAGCAGTAATGTTAACTAAATTAGGAAAGTTTCACAATGGAGCAGATGAACTAGAACAGTTTGTACCAGAACGCAAAGGCAAACAGTATGCACTACATCCTGATAATTGGAAAGGCACATACTACAGTTTGACCAACTTAGACACCAAAAAGATTAATTACTATAGACCTAAAATAGTAACACCCCCGGCTGGTAGTATGGTTGCTGATATGTATATAGCAAATCAATTTTACAGAACCAACGATGAAGACAAAAAACAACGACTAGCTCAAGCATACAAAGATAGCATGGTAGAGTATGGTGCTGATATAAGTCATATCAAGTTTCCTGAAATACTAATGCCTGGTGTAAATGAAAACTTTGCAGATGGCAAGAAAAAAGGCAAAAGCAGACCAGGTAGAGTAAAACGTGCAGGTGCAAGTTGCAAAGGTAGTGTTACAGATTTAAGACGTAAGGCAAAAAATGCTAGTGGTGAGAAAGCTAAGATGTATCACTGGTGTGCTAACATGAAATCTGGCAAAAAACAAAAAAACAAATGATTGAAACTATTAAGCTAAACTATGATCTAAATGTATTTTTAGATGCTAATTATGAAAAGCATCATGGTAGCTGTATCAGTTATCAAACTAGAGAACAAAAGGATCTACATGACAAAGTAGGTGGATTTCCAAAAAGCTACAGTGAAGACAATACAAAAATTCAGCAGTTATGGTTTGATGACGGAGATGTTGATTATGCTGAACTAGGTAAACAACTTAATATAGATGTAAAAACAGTTAGCTCAATATTACAACCTCCTGGAAATACTATAACATTGCATAGAGATACATTTTTTAAGTTTAAATCATTATATCCAGATGATACAAGACCTAAAGTTAGAGCCAATATCTATTTACAAGATTGGCAACCAGGTCACTTAATACATTATCAGGATCATAACAAAAAGTGGCAGTGTAGTGATCATTGGATAGCTGGAGAAGGTTATCTATGGGACAGTGATCACTTGCATCTAAGTGGCAACTGTGGACTACAGGATAAGTATACATTACAAGTTAGTGGATTTTATAAAATTTAAGAAAACCGAATGAGGTAAACATGAGAATAGCAGTATTAATGAGTGGACAAGCTCGATATATAGAACAAAGCTCTTGGTATTGGCGTAATAAAATATTTCCTAAAACTTTTGAAAGACTACATGTAGATTATTTTCTAAACCTATGGGATGACAATTCTACAGGTAAATTATCTGATACTGTAAAAAATTTATATGATGCAAAAGTAGTTGATATAAGTGATTACAATTTAGGATTCCATTATCATAGACATAATGTAAAACTTGCAAATAAAGACACCAGTAATAGAGATTGGCATTTATGTAATACTTTTGTTAAAAATGGTGTATGTTACTATGGAGATGAATTTACGTCATATACTTATAATTTTCCTGGTATGTTTTTAGCAACTGCAAGAATGGCTGAAACTTTTGAGCCATACAAAGATCACTATGATATTGTAATTAAAACTAGAACTGATTGTGTAATGAACCCAATGGCAGAACAACATTGGGGAAATTTATTCAGTAATATGCTAAGAAATAAAGTATTTGAAGAATGCATATTTGCTCCTTGGCTAAGAATACGCAATGGATTGCCATTCTTTGGAGATTTATGTTTCATAGGTAAAACTGATTTAATGTTTAATTTTATGCATAAAATGGATGAAAACCTTTTAAAACTTAGTACAGAAGACAAACATTTAATGAGTGATTACTTAGTTGATACTGATTTACCTTTTGCACATTGGTTATGGAGTAGACTGAGTATGTATACTAAAACAGATTGGTTAGCATTAAGTGTAGTATGGCCAACTCCATTTGATTGTGCTTTAATTAGAAATGATGAACCAATTGAAGATAAAAGTTTTAATTATCTTTTACAAGCATATAAAACCTACGAAGCTGGAAAGCACAAAAGTCCATTTCACTTGCAAGTGTAAAATTATAATCAGCATAAATAACTGTATGAAAGTATACGAAATCATAAGTGAAATGTCTGCTGGTGCAATTGCTACAGTAGCTATGCCAATGACTCCTGGGACTAAACCAGAAGATGCTAGAAAAGCTGTTGATCCTAAAGGATATGGTCCAAACAGTAAAAAAGCAAAAAAATCTAAAGATCCAGTATACAACACAATGATCCGGAGAACACCATGAGATTGGAAAATATTAGCAAAGAAAAACTTGATGCTCGACCTAAAATGGTCAAAGAAGACAATCAATACAAAGTTTTAGATGTTAATGGAGTCGAACGTAAAGTATTTGAAGACATTGATTTAGCAAAACTTTGGATGAAAAAACACAAGCCTGAGCTTAGTGAAGGAAAAGAACCTGTAATTTATACTAGTGAATTAATGGAAGGTGTACTTGATGCGACTGACGAAGATGGTTGGATGGCAAAAAGTCAACTTTATAAACTAAGCAAATATGCAATTGAATTACATGGTTCAATAAATGATACAGATAACTTAGAGCCTTGGGTACAAGCAAAAATAACTAAAGCATGTGACTATATTGGTGCAGTAAAGCATTATATGGAATATTTAGAATTGAACGATTATCCTGAACAACCTCCAGTAGTAGTTGACGATATGCCAGAAGAGATGTAATATGCGTCTCGAAGAGTTATTTTTTAAACCATTATTAGAAGATATAAAAGGTCCTGACCAGATTATATCAGCACCAACAGGAAAACGTGTTGTTAAAATGAGTCTGGCTGATGTCTTTATGATGATGGGCAAAGAAATACCTCGTGTCAAAGGACCTGGTAAAGATAATTACATAATTCCCGCACATATGTTAGAAGAAAAAGAATATCAAGTAGGAGATCCTAATAAAGGATACTTGGATCCTAAAATGGCGGCGGCACACGCTAATTGGGTAAATGCTGATAAAATTCCTGGTGCTATGTTTGATCCTAATACAGGTGAGATTAAACCATGGAAAAGTAATAGTTATCTACTAGACTTAGGTTTAGCAACTGCCGCAGGTGGTACAGAATTTTTAGATAGTTTGGCTAGAGGCACAGCCGCGGCAGGTGATGATGTACTATGGTTTAGTACATTTGGTATGTATGACGGTGACGTACTTTCTGATGCCGTTGATGGCGAAACTTATATTGACCCTAACACCATGAAAGCAGAAGAACAAGCTAGTCCTTTGCAGGCGGCAACAAATTGGATAGAAAGTTTTCAAAGTGAAGAATTTAAAAATGAAGTTGAATTAACTGCCAATGCTGTTACAAGTTGGGAAGATGCACTTGCGTTTGCTACTGGTAATAGTGATGCTAGCATAGTTGGTGTATTAGGTATAATGGCTGGTGAAATGATTCCTGAAGTAGTAGATGTAGCAGTAATTGCAGGCACTGCATGGTGGAGTGGTGGCACAGTTAGTACAGCAATATCCGCCGGAATTAATATAACAGAAGCTGGTGGCGCCGCGGCACGAGAAATTAGAGGACAAGTAAATGATGCTTACAACAATGGTGTATTGCAAACACAATGGCAATGGACCGAACTTCATTTACCTGCGGCAAAAGCACAATTAATAGCAGATGGATATGAAGCAACTGACCCAGAATTTGAAGCGGCGGCTCATAAATTAGCATTAGATTCAACAGTATACAGTGCATACAGTCATGGATTGTATGCTACAGCGGCGGCAGGTGGTGTGATTGATACAATTGGTGATAAACTAATGTATGGCGGTCCTATTAGACAAAAGTTTATGGGGAACGCAATTGCAAAAACAATACTAGCACCTAGTAGTGAAGCAGTGGGTGAAGCTGTTGAACAATGGATGACAAATGTAAATGTTATCAACAAAGCTGGAAAAATTACTACACCCGAAGCTGGTGTTTTAAATGCGGCTTACAATGGTTTAATAGCTGGAAACACAAGCTCAGTTGTAGCTGGAACTGTAGGCACTGGTAAAGCAGTATTAGATAGTCCACGAAGAACAAAACTAGCATTCAACAAATTAAAAAGATTTTACGGTGGCGGAAGAACTGATTATCAAGAACTTGTAGATATTGCTAGATTAGATCCACTTACATTAGAAACTTATGTAAGAGATGAAGATGGAAGATTACGTATTGATCAATTAATAAAAGACGACGGATTAAAATCTTTAGAAGATATAAAAGATGAGAAAACACTACAGAGAATTTTAGATGGTAAACTAAGTCGTAAAGAAACACGAGATGGAATATTAATTGATGGTAAAAGATATAAATTACAAGAACTGCAACAAGGACAACGACAATTAGACCTTGTTCGTTTTTTACAAAACGGTCAAATTGATAAAACAGAAAACATGCATGTATCTACTTTTGAAACAGAAGAAGATGTAAGAGAATTAGCAGAATTATTAGGTATTAAGACAGGCAACATAAGAAAAATGCCAATAAATCAAGTTATGTCTGAATTAGAAAATATAGGTAGACTTGATATACGTATTGCAGGACGTAGTAACTTAGAAGCACCAACTTGGAGCGATCTTAATGATGTACAAAAACTTGAATTTGTAAACACAGGTAAAATTGAATTTATCAATGATGCTGATAGAGGAAATCAAGTTTGGACTCGTGAACAAGTTTTACGTAGTTCAAGGACTAATAAAGATACAAGTGTACCTGAACAAATTGCTAATTTAGCTGATAATACTACAGCAAGACCTGAGATTGGTGTAGAATCATATACCGCCACAACTGAACGTGGCAGAGAACAAGATGCAAATACCATTGAAGATTTTAGAGAGCAAGTTAAAGCACAACTTGAAACAGACTTAGGTAGAGCTCCTACAGATGAAGAAGTAGATGCACAATTTACTGAAATCGAAAGTGATCAAAATGCATCAGGCAGAGCCCTTGTAGTATCTAGTGATATGCGTAGTAAAATAGGCAACATTGCAAGTAATAGATATGAACTTGCACAACAAAGAATGAACGGCAGAGATAAAGTTCTTGCCGATGCACAAGCTAAATGGGACAAAGAATTTGGTGGCACACATAATCCAAAAACAGGTGTTGCTACAGTGAATCCAAGATATCTTGATGCTAAGATTGCAAAAGCACAAGACCAAGTTGCAATAGATAATCAAGCTCAAGCAGAAGAAGCTATGGGTCCAAGATTTTTTCCAAAGCCAGATGGAAAAGCACCAGATATAACATTTGATATAAATGACTTACCTGAACCTGGGGAAATAAATGACAGTGAAACTAAACAAATGGTTGTTAATAATACCAAACTAACAGTATCACAAGGCAATTTAACAGCAGATGAACTTGCTGGTAAAATGAATAAATTGGAAAAAACATATCCAGGTATTACGAATGATGTATTGGGTGAAAATGGATTAGAAAATTACAAACAAAATTCGCAAACTGAAAAAACAAGAATAGAAAATGAATATAAAAAACTTCCTCCACCTGAACAAATAAATGACGTTAAGATAAACGTTGGTGATGCTCCAGCTCCAGTTGAAGTAAGTACAACTGCACCTACTTACAATGAAGGTGATACAGTTACATACACAAACACAAAAGGAGAGACACGTGATGCTAAAGTAGTACAGACATTGTCAAATGGCAACATACAAGTTACACTTAATGGTGCCACATATGCATTAACTCCACAACAACTAGTAACTCCTGAAGTTGATAAAACAAAACCTGAAATTGATCAAACTAATAATAAGGTTAATGTTCAAACAGAATTGCCTAATCTTACACAAGGTGATACCGTAACTTATAACAATCAAAAAGGACAAACTAGAAACGCTGAAGTACTACAGGTTCTACCAAACGGAAACGTACAAGTTACACTTAATGGTGCAACATTTGCATTAGAACCTACACAACTAACAACTGACGCACAATCTGGAGACTTACCAAACTTAGATAAAACTACAGAGAAACCACCAGCTAATACAGATGCTTCACTTAAAAGAGCACAAGATGAATTAACACCTGATTTAACACCCACTGATACTGGTCCTGAAACAAAACCAGTTACCCCAGGCAGTGTTGGTCCAGGAAATGTTCCTACTCCACAAGGTGATCCTATATCAGGTGCAACACCACCTGATCCTGACGAAATAAGAAAAATAGCTCAAAATAGGGCAGATAAAATAAAAGCAGATGCACAAGCTGAGTTTGAAAAAAGACAAAAAGAAGCACAAGCAAAACTTGATAAAGCAAAAGCAGATGCAGACGCAAAAGCAAGAATAGACAGAGAAACAACACCTGATTTACGTCCTGATGGTCCTAATATGTCTAAACCTGAAGTTGAAGTATTACCGCCAAATGTAACTTCTAAAACAAAAGACATAACTCAAACAACTAATACGAACCAAGTTCCTGTAGTACCGTCAACAGTAGCTGGTGATCCTAGAAATGAATTAGGACCTAATGACATTACAATAACTCCTAATACAGATGCTTCACTTAAAACTGCACAAGATGAATTAACACCTGATTTAACTCCTGGTGGCACAAACGCTGATCAAACTACAAAAGACAAAGATGATAAAAAAGGTGCTGAAACAGATTCTGAAAAAGATGTAGATACAAAACAAACTATAACGCCTGCAACTGATCCGCAAAGTGAACCAGGAAGACCAGGTGGTATGAATCAAAATCAACAGCCGCCAAGTAGTGAGATTACCACTACTAATCAACAAGATGTAACCCCTCCTGTCACACCCACACCACTTACTAAAAAGATAGACATTGATTCTACAACAAAAAATATTGCAACAAAAGTTACAGATCCTAAGAAAAATGCACTGCCTAAACCAGGTTTCAATATACTAGGATTAGGATCAGGTCAAGCAGGAAAAGCAGATCTTCTTGGTATTAATACTGTACAATTTAAAGATCCGTTAAATTTAGCCAAATGGAAAAAGTTTGGATAAAGGTAAATATTGTTATGCAAGAACGTGAGATGACCAAAAAGGAAAAAGCTAAAGAAAAAAGACTCAAGGACAAATACGACGACAGCGATATGAAAAAGTCCATGAAGAAACAGTACGGTAAAGATTGGAAAAACGTTTACTATGCTACTATTAGGAAAAAGGCTATGGAAAGAATACAAACAGAAGGCGAAGCTGGAGATCACGACAGAATGTACAAAGTTGTACATGTTAAAAAAGGCATAATGGATATAAAAGCCAAGACATCTTACGAAGCCGCTAAGAAATTTGCAAAAGAAAAAGGTTTGAAAAGCACAGCAGGTGTTGATACACATTTGTATCCACTTGAAGAAGCATCAAGTCCATGGACCAGTTCAGGCAAACACCCAGAAGATATGAGCAGAGAAGAACTAGAACATGAAATTGATATATTTAAACAATACCAAAAAGCTGGTATGAGTCTCAGTCCAAAAGAAATAATGCGTATGGATTCATTAAATGACTACCTAGATACAGTGGATGATATGATCAAAGTTACTAATATTAAATGGGATAGCGACGATGATGTAAGTGATTTAGGCACTACTATGATGGTACCTGTACCACCTGAATTAGATGACGAAGAAGCAGAAGAATTTATTGCTAATTATATTACAGACAAAACTGGCATGACACATGATGGTTTTATAATAGATGAAGGCTATCAAGTACTACCAAATATAGACAAAGAACGTTACACACCTATACAAGGTATGGAAGGTCCTTTTATGACAGTAAGTGGTAAAGCATTGTATTATGATCCACAAGAAGGATCATACTATGATAGAGATACTGACATGTTTCTCACATATGATGAATTCAAACAGTATGACGAGCCAAGAACAACTATGAGAAGTGAAGCTGAAGGTTTTGTAAAAAATCTACGTGCAAAAGTAGAAGGACACAGTCCTCACAAAAAAGGTACAAAGAAATACAAAGCACACATGGCGGCAATGCATGCCAATAGTGCAGAACCTAACGGTGAGATGATAGAAGATATGAAAGATTTTATTCCTAATTATGATCCAAATAATCCTAGAATAGGTCAACCTGGTTATGTGTCAGACTTTGATAAAGAAACTAATTATATAAATGTACCCAGTAATAAGCCAAAATTAAAAGGTAGGAATTTAGGTCGTAAAAAACCTACAATGAGCCAAAAAGTAAACCAATTGAAAGCACAAGGTTATACAATGTATAATAGTGTAGAGCCTAAAGGCAACATGATAGAAAACAAAGCTACAAAAAAATATAGAGTAACATTAGATGAGATGAAAACAGTCTTAGAATTAGATGATAAAACTACTAACGAAGAAATAGTTGCAAACTATGTTAGGACAATGTTTAATGAATCAATGGACACATGGAAAAAAGTTTACGAAGAAGTGCAGTTTGTGTTAGGTATTCTTAAAGAAGGTTCATCGATGAATCCTAATAATATCTATAAAATTGTTTTACAACAACACATGCAAGATTACTTTGATGCAAACTTAAATTTAAAAGAAAATATAGATACATTAAGAAAAATTGTAAATGATAAACAATATCAGACTGTAAAGTTTAAAGATGGTTCAATGAAAATAGATTTAACTACTGCAAGTTTATTTTTACAAGTATTTGATAAACAACGTCCAGAGATACAAGAAAAGATTAAAAACAAAATAGTGACTAAACAAGGTTTTTTAACTATGCTTGATTTAATTTATGGGAAAATGTAATGAAATTTGATGATGTAAAAATTACCGAAGCTGAATTTGATAAACTAGCAGAGAAAAAAGATGCTTGTTATCACAAAGTAAAATCACGTTACAAAGTATGGCCCAGTGCATATGCCAGCGGAGCACTAGTTCAGTGTCGTAAAAAAGGCGCTAAGAACTGGGGTAACAGCAAGAAGAAGTAACATGCTAATAGAAGAAATCATACCAGAAGGAACACGTTGTTGGAAAGGCTACTAAAAGAAGGGCATGAAAACCATGTTCGGAAAACGTGTACCAAACTGTGTTAAGAGAGAAGATGTTGGTGGTAAGTACAGTGCATGGGACCACGAAGAGTCAGCAGAATACAGTAAACATTTAGAAGAAACATTTGGTGAACCAGATGAGATGACTGACGAACAAACTGTTTGGCATAACAAAGATGGGTTCAAACGTATTGTGTGTAGAGATGAATATATATTACATGGATCACCAGCACCACATTATGATTTTGTTTACAGTTATATAGATTTAGAAGTTGATGAAGATCTAAGTGATGAACTAGCAAAGTGTAGTGGTAGTATATTGATTGATCATTTGAAAAACGAAGTAGGTGCAAGATGTGGCAGTCTTACTGCAAATGCTGTGACACTTAACTTTTGTTTAGATGTGGTTTATGGTAGAGTTAAACCAGTACCAGAAGAATATGAAAAACGTATATTAGCCATGAAAGATATGTTTGAAAAAGGCGAACGTTACAAATTAGATTGGTGGCCCGATGAGTCAAATGATGCAGATCCAGAAAATCCTTACTATGCAGAAGGTATAAAAGAAGACCTAAAAGCCTGGTTTGGCAAAGGTAAAAAAGGCGGTGCCGGCGGTGGTGGCTGGGATCGTTATAATTCAAAAGGCGAACGCATTGGAAAATGCGGAGACAGTAAAAAAGGTGAAGGCAAACCCAAATGCTTATCAAAATCTAAAGCCGCAAGTTTAAGAGCAAAAGGTGGCAAAAAAGCTATTGCAAAAGCAGTAAACAAAAAGCGTAGAGAAGATCCCAACAAAAATCGTAGAGGAAAAGCCAAAAACGTTTCTAACACAACAAGGAAATCTTAATGGAATGTAAATGTGAGAAATGTGGACACAACTGTCATTGTGGTACAGAGTGTCAAGATTGTGCTAATGATGTCTGTACCGGATGTAAATGTAAACATTGTGAATGACTGAAATAATTGAAGATTACCAAGTTTGGTACGCATATCCCCATTACCGATGGACTATGAATAAACTCGAACTTAGTTTACGTTTAGGTTATCATGCTGGACCAGCTGGTGTTGCTGTACAAAAGACAGGCTGGTATATTGTAAGACCTATATATAATCCTTATGGTATGGGTATAGGCGCACACAAAAAATGGCTAGATGCAGATTGGCAAGATGATATGGCTAATCATCATCACATACCTCCCGGATATTTTTGGTGTGAATGGTTTAATGGTGAACACTACAGTATAGATTATAAACGTGTTAATAATCAATGGATGCCGTTAAATGCTTGTCAAGGATTTCATAAAACAGAAGATAATTTAACAAAATTTGATTATTGGCGTATAATAGACCCTCCAGATATAGAATTACCACAATGGATACATGATATCGAAGTTAAAGAACTAAACATAGAGTTTAAAGGTGATAAAATTACAGAAATACATCTTAGGAGTGGCAATGATATTGCATTAGATTCTAATATAGGTGATGAATATTATCCAATTTGGAAAGGAGATAATATTGAACATCTTAAACATTTAGAGTTTGTTCCGAATTTATTTGACGAAGATGAATATGATGCAGACGGACATCTAACAAATATAAGGCTAGGATACTATAAAAAAATAAATACTAGACAATAGAAGGAACTCCAAATGAGTAAGTTTGAATTTGATTTTACCGAAGAGCAAGTTGATGAACTGCTTCACGGTAATAAAGAAACAGGTCAGTGGTACGAAGCTATGGAAGAAATACTTCCCTACTACGAGATCACTACTGTAAACAGGGTAGCAGGCTTTATAGCACAATGTTGCCATGAAAGCAATAACTTTAGAATTATTGAAGAAAACCTAAACTATAGCAGTAAAGCATTGGATTCAGTTTTCGGCAAGTACTTTGTAAGAGCTGGCAGAGACAGCAAACCTTATCATAGACAGCCAGAGAAAATTGCAAA
>Ga0163180_10002110_pt1 | contig 11141 bp, 12 predicted proteins | sample AtlANTMetagenome_2_FD_109647 | JGI IMG/M metagenome (GOLD analysis project Ga0163180, IMG submission 109647) | Marine eukaryotic phytoplankton communities from the Atlantic Ocean - Atlantic ANT 4 Metagenome | ecosystem: Environmental > Aquatic > Marine > Oceanic | place: North Atlantic Ocean...
GAAAGAGAGAGAGAGAGAGAGAGAGAGAGAGAGAGAGACGTGCCTTTCGTCCCACGCTCACGGGCCGAACCATGACGACAAAGCGCGCGCGTTTCGCGTTCCCCAAAGTGCACGTTCCACACTTTTGACGCGATTTTGATTTTTGAGAGAAAGAGGAGGACAAAAAAAGAGGAGTCCCTTTGTCTCTTTGCTAAACCCTAACGTATAAAAACCCTAAACGTGCATGACAAAAAAAAGAAAAAAAAGGGTGTCTTGAGAGAAAAAGAAATTCTTTTGCGTTTGCTCGACAGGAAGAAGAGAAGTCGTCGACAAATATATCATCGCTTCGAGTGACTTTGAAAACGAGAGGTTTACACCACCACCCGCGCGTGAACCAACACACACACACCCACTCGTCGTCGCTTTTTTTTTTCGTCGTCGTCGCAAGATGACGACGCAAACGGACCCTCTGGCGAAATCCGTTCGCGGTGCGAATCCGCAGACCGTGATGGAAAAAATCACGCGCGATAAAGTGTACGCGATGACCTTTTGGAAGGAGAAGTGTTTCGCGGTTTCGGCGGAGACGTTGGTCGATTTAGCGGTCGCGGATTTGACGCAGGTTGGAGGCATCTACGGTGGCAACAATCGCGCGACCGAGTTTCTTTGCTTGACGTTAAAGATGTTGCAAATCGCACCGGAGCGAGAGATTGTCGTCGAGTTTATTAAAAACGAAGACCATAAGTACGCGAGATTGTTAGGGGCGTTTTATTTAAGACTGGTTGGGAACTCGGCGGAGGTGTACAGATATTTAGAACCTCTGTTGAACGATTACAGAAAAGTTCGCAGACGCGTGAAAAGTGGGGGGTGTGAGCTGACGACGGTAGACGCGTTCGTGGACGAGTTGTTGACGAAGGATTTTTGTTGCGACATCGCGTTGCCGAGGCTGGCGAAACGGTTCACCTTGGAGGCGACGGGTGCATTGGAGGAGAGGAAGTCGTTGTTAGAGGAAGATGTTGGGGAAGGGGAGGATTTTGAAACGGTGATTGAAAAGGCTGTGGATGAGGAAATGGCGAAGAGGAGAGCGATGACGATGCCAGGGGAGACTGTCAATGTAGATGGGGACGATGGCGATACTCGTAAGAAACGAAGTTTAGAAGAGGAAGAGAATGGAGAGAAGGAAGAGAAGAAGTCGAAGAAGAAGAAGAAGAAGAAAGAAGAAGGGGAGGAAGAGAAGGGTCAAGACGTAGAAATAGCCGAAGCGAACGCGTTGCGCGCTAAACTCGGTTTGAAACCGCTGAAAGGTTGATTTTCGAGTTTTCTCGTAGGCTAAAGGTAGCGCGCGTGCAAATAGACACGATAGATGCATTAGAATATGAATTTTAATAATAGTGGTACTAATAACAAATGAATTAATGTATAAAAAGTGTCCAAAGCGAGCGTTTGAAATTATAAAGCGAGCTCGCTTTTCCATTCCACTCTCCCTCGTTTTACTTCGCCATCATCATCTTCACAAACTCTTCGTAGTTAACTTCACCATCGCCATCAACATCCGCCTCTCGAATCATCTCGTCGACTTCTTCGTCCGTCAACTTTTCGCCCAAGTTCGTCATGACGTGTCTCAACTCCGCCGCACTGATTGTTCCATTCCCGTCTTTATCAAACACTTTAAACGCCTCGTGCAATTCTTCTTCGCTGTCCGTGTCTTTCATCTTACGCGCCATCAAGTTGAGAAATTCTGGGAAATCGATGGTTCCGTTACCATCCGCGTCGACTTCGTTGATCATGTCTTGAAGCTCTGCTTCCGTCGGGTTTTGACCGAGAGATCGCATCACCGTGCCTGTCGTAGTTTCGAGAGAAAAAAAAGAACGCCAAAATCGGTTACATTTTCTGTCTGGTCAGTCGGCCGTCCAAAAGGATATTTTTTAAAATATCACAAACTCGTGTCACCCGAACGAACGAACGAGCGAGCGCCAAGCCTTCTTTCGTCTCTCTCTTCCGTTCGCTTCGATTCGAAGAAGCGAAAATTTTGTGAACGGCGAAAGAAAGCGAACGTCGTCGTTCGTTCCGGTGTTTATTAAAACGCGCGTTGTTGTGTTCGACATTTTTTCGTCCCCAATTTTCGTGCCATCGAGATCGCGTTTAAAAGAGCCAAAAGGGCAACGAGAATGACGACGACGACGAGGGATCTCTCTCTCTCTCTCTCTCTCTGCGCCATCGGCCGCGTTCCTCTCGTCTTCTTCGCGACCCGCGAAAGCGCGATCGAAAACGAGAAAAGACGAGAGACGACCAAAGGAAAGAGAGAGAGAGAGAGAAAGGACCAAAGCGCGAACACACAACACCCCCCCCAATCCGATTGGAGAGAGAGGGAGAATTGTTGACCACTCTACACGCGATGACTCTCGACAAATAATAACGCACCGAGCTCTTTCGTCGTGATGGTCCCGTCGCCATCTTTATCGAACAAAGCGAACGCTTCCTTGAATTCGGTGATCTGCTCGTCCGTGAGTTCAGCCGCCATCTCGTGTGTGCTTCTTGTTGTTCTTCGTTGTTGTCGCGCGTTGAAACGTAAGAATGTGAAGACGCGCGCGATGTGATCGTTCGTCGTGTCGGGTGCTTCTTTTAATTGGAAGAAGAATTTTTCAAAAAGCGTCGAGCAGTCGAGAGTTTTTGGTGCGTTTTGGGAAATACTAAAAAATCTGCACATATATACTATGATGGAGTCTGGCAAAGTGTGTGTGTGTGTGTGTGTGTGTGTGTTGTAAAAAATATGTCTCTCTCTGTTTCTTTCCGCGACGATGATCCACGCCCTTCCCTTTCTTCGTGCATCAGCACGAGCCTCGAGGGCCACCGCGAACATCGTCGTCGCCATCGTCGTCGGAGGTAAAACGTCGTCTTGTTTTCTTCTTCTTCTCTCTCTCTCTCTCTTTTTCTCTCTTTTACGTCGCGAGCGAAGCCGCCAGACCTTCTCGATATCGGTCGCCTTTACGCAAAACGACGGAAGGGATATCGTCGAGCGCAGAACGCGTATCATCTTCTTCGTCGATGACATGGTTCTGGTCGGCGTCGACAAATGCTTCGCTTTGTAAGATGAGAACGTTGTAGAAGCACCGAGCGGCGGCTTGACGCGTCAAAGCGTTGGATTCACAGAGTTCGGTCAAGTCAATGGAAGCGCTCGATTTTTCTTCTATTTCTTTCGAAATGTCATCAAAAGCAGCTTCACTGGTGTTAGTATCATCCTGGTTCCACACGGTGTTCGAGGAAAGGAACACGAGCAAGTTCTTCGCGGCGCGCGGGATGCTTTCGTGACGTGCGCGACCGGAGCAATCCAAGTATCCGGCAGGATCTTCTTCCGTCTCCCGCAACGGCTGACTTTTGTTGAGCGGTTCGTTAGACTTTTGCGAGAACGAATGTACGAATATTGCACGATCCTCGTGAATGATGTCTTCCTGCAAGTTTCCTTGCGGTTGTCCGTGGTCGTCTACGAACTCGAGTTCCTTACCTTCCAAAGCGTCCGCTAAAGAGGAAGGCGTGCGGACGACGCTTCCACCTCGAGTGCTTCGCAAGGATGCCGAAACGCCACCGCCAGAAGAAGGCGTGCGTACGAGCGCCGTGCGTTTTTCGGCTCTTTTAATGGCGTCGAATTTGAGAAAGTTCTCCTCTTCGTCGTCGTCCCAAGCTGGTGGAACGTTGTACGCGTTGTCTTCGTCTTCTGTGGTGTACTCCCCGTCTGGACGTTGTTGCTTGACTTCTGGTGGTGGAACTAAGGTGGCGTCTCCAGGAATGGGCGCAAAGTTCACTTTCGATTTGTAGTTTGGATACAACATCGCTTCGAACTTTTTCCATCGATTGCCTTTTCGAAAGAAAGATTCTCTTCCAGTTTGAAAAGCTGTTGCTCGGAAGTGCGAGGCTAACGCTTTCTCGTCGTTCATCAAATGAATGTCCATCTCGTCGATTGGAATCTCCTTTCTCGGACGGTCGCAGAGGATATCATCGCAGTTCTTTAACCACGATTTATACTCGTTGTTCTCGATGCGCGTCTGCTGGTCAAAGATAATAGCCCGTTGGTTCGCAAGTCGCGCGACTTTGGGACGTTTTTGCCTCGGACGTACCAGCGCATTCGTCTCACGTAAACCGAAATGGAAACGCTCCTCACGCTGCTCTTGTTCCTTTTGCGATTGAAACGCGGGCTCAAGGAAAGCTTTCTCTTCTTCGGAATCATTCATCGGAATCGCCATGAACCCTTGTTGATCCTCATCCTCGGAACCTTCGTCTGGGATGGGCATCAAGATTTGGTCGTCGTCGTCGTTGTTGTTCTCCATGCATAATGCACGTTGACGCTTGCGTTCTCTCGCCTCTTCGTCGCCAGAAAGGTCGTCGTCGTCGATGTGTCCACCGTACCCAAAGCGAAACATCATGTCTTCGTCGTCCAAATCAAGCTTCGCCTTTCTGCTCTTTTCGAGTTGTAGACGCTTGTTGGACTTGTGCTTCGAAACGACAACATCGTTGTTGTCGCTATCGCCGGCGTTTTTTGCCCACTGCAAAACCTCTTCGTCCCGGAGATAAAACTGGTTGTTGCCTCCAGATACGGCTCTCGAACCACTCGGTGCGGCGTTAAATTCGCTCATGTTCGACATCGTGTCGAGGTTTTCGTCTGCTCCTCTGCGCGGATCGTCTCTGTCGAGGAGCATGTTCATGTCATACTCGAGCAAATCGTCTTCGTTCAAACCACTGTTTCCAATTTTACGTCTCTTCTTGGACTTTTTCGTTGTCTCCGCATCGTCTATCTCATTTCCTTCGTCGTTTTCGTTCGCGAGCAACTTGACGTCTTCGAGTTTTTGCTTCGATTGCCTCGATTGGATCTTCACCAAACGTTGCACGACGTCTCGACAATCGTCGTGTAAAAACACAATCTTTCGATTGTATAGCGTAACGACACCTTTTAAAAGTACCGCAGCTAGACGTAAAGCCTACAGGAGAACACGTTCTGGTCAGCGTCGAGGCTACTAACTCAAAAGAAGAATAGAAAGAAAGAAACGAATCTGTCGCGAGTGCGCGCGCGCGTTCCTGCCTTTCGTCAAAGAGACACACGCACACGCACAACAAAAAGAAAACACACGTACCAAAGGACTCGGTGGTTTCATGATCGTCGCGCACGCTTCGCTGATGGACATCCCGCTTGCTTTCGCTCGCGTCAGTCGTTTCGCTTTTTCCGGGTGGTGCGCCAAAATCTGCGTCATCGATGCGCGAAGAAGAAAAGAGAGGCCGTCCTCGACCAAGTCGGTGAGCGAAGGTGCGCATGCATCACATTGGCGAGACGAGACGATCACAGAGAGCAGAGTTCAAAAAAAAACGCGCTCCGACCGAAACCGCCGCGCAAAAACCGCGACGCGAACGTCGAAACGCGCGTTTGGAAAAGAAAAACGTCGGTCGATCGCCGCACCCAAACGTTCCCGAGCGCGCCTTTCCGCGAGAGCAAGTCGACGGAGTAGAACATGATGGTTGTTGTTTGCGCGTTGTTTTTTGTTGTTTGATTTCTCTTTTTGTTGTTTCGCGTATTTTCTTTCCTCTCTTTTTTTTCTCCTTTTTTTTTTATCAAAAAAAAGAAAAAAAAAAGAGGAGCTTTTTTGCACAAAAAAAAGCGCATCACAACGTTTTTCATTCATTCATTCATTCGTTCATCGAAACGCATCATGGCGACGAGCATCAAGAGCTTACACGAGAAGCTTCGAGCGGACTCCGGAAGCTTCCAGCGGCTGCAACAAGGCACGTGTCTTCGACGTAAAAAAGATGTGATTTTTTTTTTGTCTCTCACTCTCTCTCTCGCGCGCGAAGAAGAAGAAGAAGAAGACTGACGGAATTTTTTCATTCTCTCGAAACAGAACTTCAAGCGAATGTCGAGGCGAGGAAAACGTTTACGCAACAAGCGACGGAAAACGAGATGGTGTTAGAGGAGTTGAAATCTTTAGAGGCAGGTGCGAACGTGTATAAACTGATCGGGCCGATGTTGGCGAAGCAAGACGTGGTGGAAGCGACGAGCAACGTGACCAAGCGATTGGAGTTTATAAACGCAGAGAGGTATGAGAGTTGACTTTTTTTCTCCGTCTTTTTTTTTCTCGACGAATATCGTGTACTGAGTATGCATGTGTATTCTCTACTATTACTATCACAAATACAGAACGCGATTGGAGAAAGCTGCAGAGGGTATCGAGAAGAAATTTGATCAGACGCAAAAAGATATTCAGATTTTACAGCAGAGAATAGCGCAGTTGTCCACCGGCGGAGGCGGCGGTGCAACGGCGGACTCGGCGTAAACAAAATTTATTAGAGTTTTATTAGAAGAGTGTATTAACTAATGATTAGCAGCAGATTGAATTCACAATTACCTATCTCTAACTTGCGCGTCTACCTGACTATTTATATTTATAACTATTTAATTTATCGCGCACCGCGATGTTGCGTTCCTGAACGCATATTTCTAAACGAGTCTCTCGAGCGCATGGCGCGTTCACTCAAGACGCGTTTCGGTGGCACCATCGCCGAGTTTGGCCAAGCGCACGATTGCCCTTCTTCGATTGTTCCTCTCAAATGGTCGACTTTCGAGCGCAAAAGTTTCTTCTTTCGCGTTTCGGCGATATAACTTTCGACATTATCCTTCTTGAAGGCTTCAAAAGCAGCCAAGTTGGCGCCACGAACTCTCTTCACGAAAACTTCATCCTTTTCGGCTAAAAGCTTCATAGGAAAAGGGTCTGGTGCGGCATTGTATTCTTCCATGAACCGATGTCTTGGTTTGATACGCGTATCGAGCGCCAAGGACCAATAAGCCGGAAATGAAATCGCCGTTTGTTTCGTGCCGCCGAGCTCGTCAATCAAGTACTCGTACTTCGGTCGCAAGTTATCTTCCAGAGACAACGAAAAAAACGTATTTAAACGACTAATCGTCTTAGCGACCTCCTCATCATTCATGTTACAATCTTTCGCGAGAAAATCGACGTGCTCTTTGATCCCATCGAAGGAATATTGCAACGTTTGCGGGTGGCGAAGGATCAATTTGGCGACGTTTTCGTGCGATATCCCCAAATTCTTCAAGAACTCCACTCTCGGAGCGATTTGGTCTTCCACTGAAAACGTCAACACCGCTGGGTTTCTCGTGATAACTTTCACCAAGTCTTCCGACGCAATTCCTAACTCGTGCCTAAAATAATTCACTCTCGGTTTCAGAGAGTTTTGCACGGATAAGTGCAAAATCGAAGGTTGCTTGGAAAGCACCGACGCCAACGCTTGCGTGTCTAGACCCAAATGCGTTAAATATCTGCACCTCGGGATGGAATGCCTATTTCTTTGCAGCAAAATTTGCGGATCTTTACTCACAATCCTCACCAAACTCGTCCCTTCTAAACCTAATTCTGATTTCAAGTATTCCACTCGCGAGATAATCTTGGAGACTGGTTTTGAAAACAATTGATCTTCGCTTTGTACCAATAACTTCTCCAAATCTTTCTCTTTAAATCCCAAGGAAACCATGTACGTCAACATCGGACGGTGCTTTTGCTCCAACGACAACTTCCTTCGCAGCTTCTCAAACGCTTTATCTGGCATCTGTTCGTACTCTTGATACTCCATGGAGTAATAGTCCACGAACGCTTGGTACTCTGATTTTTTCGGTTGACTTTGTGCATGAGAACTCGACGAAGGTTTCTTCGAAGAGCTGCTCGACGCCGTTACACCTCTTTTCGCCTCTTTCATTGCCTCTTTCACCGCCAGCGAGACCTTATTCCCATTACTCGCTAATTTTTTCCTCGCTTTCGTCTTTTTCGATTTTGGCGCCATGGGCGCAAACAAATTCGCCAAGTCTTCCTCCGCGTTCGTCTCCATGGTTTGCGCCGCGACCGGCAGACAAAGCGTCAAATTCGCGTTCGTCGACATCTCTTTCGTCCCATTCGTCTCCTTCCGACCATCCTTCGCCTTCGCACCACTCAAAGTTCCTTCCGTTTCGTTCGTCTTTTTCCTCGTCAAACCGTCGCTCGTTCGCCGTCGGATTCGCCGTCGCGTCGCCGACGACGATTCCCCCGCGCTTTTCGGTGGTTCCGATATCGCGCATCGCGGCGTCGTCGTCGCGTGCAACATCTTCCCAACCGCTCGAAACGTCGCCTCTTCCCTTCGAACGTCGTTCGCGACGTGCGTCTTCTTCCGCGCGCGCGTCGTCTTCTTCTTCTTCTGCGCCGCTTTTTTTTTTGACGTGTTTCATCTCGAAGACGTGTCCTGTGTTCCTGTCTCAAAAGTCGACAAAAAAAAAGAAAGAGAAAAAAAAAGGAGGCAAAAATTTTCCAATCGAGAGTCTTCAAAGCCGCCGCACGTGTGTGTTTGTCCTTGGACCTTTACTAATAACAACGCGCTCGATTGGAGACGAATAAACCGCCGTCCTTTTCGATTCGACGAAGACGAAGACGAGACCAAAAGCGAATACGAATACCGAGAGGGTGGTGGTGGTGTTGGATTTCTTTCTTTTTTTGTGCGCGTGATTTGTGTTCGCCGCCGATTCGATTGACACGAAGAAGAAGAAGAACTTCTTTCAGGTTTTTTAGAAGAGCGTGTACCGATTTGCGACGGACGATGGCGACTATGGGGACGCCGTCGCCGTCGGGAACCGCGCGATCGACGGCGATGCACCACCCCGCGAGAGCAGCTTCGATGTCGCGTCTCGGTGGGACGTTTCGATGCTCTTCGAGACGAAGAAAGGCACCGACGACGCGAACGTCGTCAGCCACTCAAGGCGGGGACACCCACGAGGAGGGTCGGCATCATCATCATCATCATCCCAAAGAGCGCTTGCGAGTGTCTCCGACTCCACCGGGCGGAGGAAACAAAAACAACCGCCACAAAAATTCCGAGTTGAACGCGATTCACGACGCCGTGAACGACACGAAAAACGCGAAAGATTTGAGACAGAGTTTACACGAACTGAGCAAACACATGGCGAGCAATGGAGGACCTACTCTTCCGGCGGATATCACGACGAGGCGAAGAAAGCAAGAGAGAAGGGCGGTTTTGGAACATTTTATCGAGAAGGTGGATGAAAAAGCGACGGTGGAAGACGGCATCAAAGATAAACTTTCGTCATCGTCGCACTCCGCACACCAAATCATTTATCAAGGTGTCGACGGCGGTTTCGTCGTCGGAAGCGAAAAGCCGAGAAAGCACACGCGAGCGTGCGCGTGTCCAAACTGTAACTTCTTAAGAAAACGCATATTGGAAGATAGAGATAGAGAAGAAGTAAAAATTCGAGTGCTAGAAGATGATAGAGTACTGGAGATGGTTGGGGATGACCCCGAGGCAGTGTTAAGGCCAGAAACGACAATGGCGAACGAGTTGAAACGACGTGAAAGGATTTCGAAGGCGAATAAAGGCAATGTGCCTTGGAATAAAGGACGGAGGCATTCGCCGGAAACGATCGAGAAGATTCGACGAAAGACTATGGAGAGGATGAAATCACCAGAAGTTCGAGCGAAAATACGCGAGGCGGCTTTGTTGAATGCTGGAAAATTGTCACCTCACACGAAGATGCGCATATCGCGTTCAGTGAGAGACGCGATGAAGAAGAAAAAAATTGAGAAAATCAGCGAAGAGAAAAATCGTTTAATACCAAAAGAGAGTAAAATTGGTTTAGCTTCGTATGGTGCGTTCGGGAGAAGAGCTTCGGCAGTTGGTCGCGTGTATTTTGGCATCACTAGCGAATACGAACGCATCACCGCGAAAAATAGAAAGAAAAAGGAGGAGCGAGAGAAGCGCAAAGAAGAGAGGAAAATGGAGACGCAACGACGACGGATGGAGGCAAAGGCGAAGAAAGATGCCGAGAAACGTTTGCGCATACAAAGTGGTTTAGCATCGCCGACGAAAAAGCGTTCGCGCGCGCATAACGAGAAAATTTCAGCGGCGATTAAGGCCAAATGGAAGGATCCAGAGTACGCGAACAAGTTAAAATCCGCCGCGCACGGTGGCACGCGAAAACCAGCCGTTTATGCTTCTTCGTCTTCTTCGAGTAGAAGAGGTGACGTTAAGAAAGACAAGAGTCCAAGTAAGTATGACGCTGCAGACGCAACTCCTGCATCTCAGGAGAAACAGCAGTACATGCGCATGAAGAGAATCACGGAATACCAGGCTCGAATTCGCGAACTCGAAGCTAAAAAAGCGCAAACCGAAACATTGTTGGGCCAAATGAAAACCGCCAACGACGCGGCAAAAGTTGCCGTTTTCAGCTTTGAACAAAAACTCGCGAACGGTGCCTCCGTCACGGACGACGATTTCGACAACGATGCCTACGAAAAAGCTAGCTTAGCCAAGGCAAAAACGGAAGAGATGATCACCGGTTTGTGCGTCTCCATCGAATCCATGGCGTTGGACATCCAAGATTACGCGAAGAACGAGACGAAATGGTCCAGACGATACAACGAGGTACTTTTGCAGCTAAAGGAAGAAAAAGCGGCCGATGCCACGGTGAAGAAAAAGAAGGCGTATTTACTCCGCGAGAGAAAGAAAAAAACCGAGGAGGAGTTGATGCGCGAGGAAGAAGAGATGCGAAAGAGAGCGGCGACGGCGGCCAAGTTGAAAGAAGCGCTCCTAAAAAACAAAAGCGTCGTGAGCGGTACAAAAAGCGAGGCAAAGACGCTCGACGCGACCAACACTTCCACGCCGTCCGACGGCGATGAGTTCTGCGACGATAGAAGAGCTAGAGCTAGATAAACGCCTAGTACGAATATTATGAGGTTCTTCTTTGTCACCACCAAAAACGCATCGAATACAATTGTTTCTCGTTTTTTTTTCAATGAAATAGAAGTGTGTGTCTTTTTTTTGTCAAGCGTCCCCACTAATCATCGAATGCAATGACCCTCTCTCTCTCTTCTTTGCCCTTTCTCATGAGAGGGTTTAGGGTTACATTTTTGAGCTGCCCAAAAAAAAGTTTTGTCAATGGAGCGAAAAAGGTGATCTGGGAAAAGGGAGGCAAAAAGGGAGAGGACACTCGTCGAAGGGAACCCCCACTTTTTTTGTCTCTCATCTCAACCATCGGGAGGAGGACTCTCTCTCTTTCGCGGTGTCGTTTTTGGTGTTCGCACAAAAGAAACCCACCAGGAGCGGTGGTCCTTTGGACGTCTCTTCTTTCGTCGAGC
>Ga0163180_10002111_pt1 | contig 11133 bp, 11 predicted proteins | sample AtlANTMetagenome_2_FD_109647 | JGI IMG/M metagenome (GOLD analysis project Ga0163180, IMG submission 109647) | Marine eukaryotic phytoplankton communities from the Atlantic Ocean - Atlantic ANT 4 Metagenome | ecosystem: Environmental > Aquatic > Marine > Oceanic | place: North Atlantic Ocean...
TCTAAAAGAGCCAGTGGGAAAACAAGACCAATATATCTCTGCATTTGGTGGTATTCAAGAATTGACAATTGACAAGCTCGGGAATGTCGACGTTACACCTTCTAACGTTTCCGCGTATAACTTGAATGAATTACTTTCTAGACTTCACATCTATCACACAGGTGTTTCTCGAAGTGCATCAGAAATATTGACTGACCAAAGTAAGCTAAAAGGAAAGTCTGAAGACAGTTTATTGGCAATAAAAGAATTAGGTTATAGATTTCGAGAAGCTTTAAACGCTGGAGAATTTGATATTTTTGGCTCTCTATTGCATGAGCATTGGGAAAATAAAAAGAAAATGTCCAACAAAATTTCATTTTCTAAAGTAGATGAATTGTATTCATTGGCTCGTCAAGACTATGATGTTCTTGGTGGTAAAATTATCGGTGCTGGCGGCGGAGGATTTTTGATGCTATACACACCAGAGAAGAATAATGAATTACAAACCTTTATGGAGTCCCAAGGGCTTGTACGTCTGGATTACGGCGTGGATAAAGGTGGCGTAACTATTGGAGAGATTTAAGATGAAGTGCTTAGTGACAGGTGGAAATGGTTTTATAGGTGGTCATTTGGTCGATGAATTAGCTAGAAAAGGTTACGACATCGTTGTCGTTGATAATCTTTCCGCTGAATCTAACACATACTGGTGGCATAATTCAAGCAAAGTTAAGTACCACCAGAAAGATATTTGCGACGCGGCCGCGATGGAATCCTTATTTAAGCTAGAGAAATTTGATTGGGTATTTCATCTTGCCGCAGAGTCTAGAATCCAACCCGCGCTTATTAATCCAATCAAAGCTTCGCATGTAAACGTCACAGGCACTTGCACGTTACTAAATCTTGCTAGAGACTATAACGTAAAACGATTTGTGTATTCATCAACATCTGCATGTTATGGCGAAAAGAACAAGCCTCCTTTACGTGAAGATATGGAAAATGATAATTTGAATCCGTACGCAGTGACTAAGCTTGCTGCTGAAGATTTTTGTATGATGTATTGGAAAACGTTTCAAACTGAAACAGTCGCTTTAAGATACTTTAACGTTTACGGTCACAGAATGCCCTCAGTTGGGCAGTACGCGCCAGCCTTAGCGATATTCATGAAACAAAGAGATGAGGGAAATCCGCTAACTGTCGTCGGCGATGGCCTACAAACAAGGGACTTTGTGCATGTTTCAGATGTGGTAAAAGCAAATATCGCTGTTGCTGAAGCACCAAGTGATGCTGTCTGCGGCCAAGCGTTTAACGTTGGCACTGGAAAAAGCATGACTATTTTAGACATCGCGAAATTAATCAGTAGCAACATAACCCATATCCCACCACGCCCCGGCGAATCAAAAGACACGCTGTGCGATTACTCTAAATTAAATGCTGCTGTTGGTTGGGAGCCACAAGTCAAGTTAAGCTCGTGGTTAAAAGGCAAGTAATGAGAATAGTCGTAACAGGTGGTACTGGGATGGTCGGTTCAGGATTTGAAACCGTATTATCTGATCATGAGTTTATTCTTATTGGGTCTGATGATTATGACCTAACTTCCCAACATGAAGCAAATATGATGTTGATGGATAATGAGCCGGATGCTATAATACATCTCGCTGCCAGAGTCGGTGGTATAAAAGGTAATACTGATTTTATTGCTGACTTTTTTAGCGAAAATATCCGTATCAATACAAATGTTCTAGACGCCGCTTCAGAGTGGGAAGTTTCTAAAGTGGTGTCTCTGTTATCGACCTGCGTATATCCAGACGTTGTGTCATATCCGCTCACAGAAGACCAGATACATCACGGTGAGCCACACCCCAGTAATTTTGGTTACGCATATGCAAAAAGAATGCTAGACGTACAGTCTAGGGCCTTAAGACAGCAATACGGGCGTAACTTCGTCTGTGCTGTCCCAAATAACCTATATGGTCTACACGATAACTTTGATTTAGAGAACGGTCACGTTATTCCAGCGATTATCAGAAAAATATGGGAAGCAAAAATTGGAGTATCTGGACCTCCTACATTCTGGGGTTCAGGAAAAGCTTTACGTGAATTTACTTTTGCTTCTGATCTTGCCAAGATCTTAATACATGTTTTGGAAAATTACGATTCTCCTGAACCATTGAATATTGGAAAAACTGGGGAGCTCAGCATAAAATCTATTGTCGATCATGTTTGCAAGCTGCTAGAGTATTCTGGCGAAGTTAATTGGGATTTAGAAAAACCAGAGGGACAAATGAGAAAACCAAGCTCTAATAAATCATTTCTTGACCTGGGTTGGGACAACAGCAGGTATACAACGATCGAGGATGGTCTTGCAAAAACTTGCGAGTGGTTTAAGAAAACATATCCACGAGTTCGAGGTGTCGTATGAAGACAGCAATGGTAACCGGCATAACTGGACAGGACGGATCGTATCTTGCAGAGCTTTTGCTGAGTAAAGGATATCGTGTTGTTGGTCTAAAAAGAAGGACAAGCTTGATATCGACAGACAGAATAGATGATGTATTCTCTCACAGTAATCTTCACCTTGAGTATTACTCACTTCATGACCCTACTACTCTTTATCGCTTATTAGAGAAATACGAGCCTGATGAGTTTTATAATCTTGCAGCACAATCTCATGTTCGCGTTTCATTCGATGTTCCAGTTGAAACAGTTGATACTATCGCTATGGGAACGCTAAGAATACTAGAGGGTATTCGGCATGTCAATAAAGGTATAAGAGTGTATCAAGCATCTTCATCTGAGATGTACGGTGACAATCCCGAGTACCCGCAAAATGAGAATACAAAGTTTATGCCTGCAAGCCCGTATGCTTGCGCAAAAGTTTTTGCGCACAACATTTGCCGAAACTATCGTGAGGGATATGGGATGCATATATCTTGCGGGATATTATTTAATCATGAGTCACCGAGAAGGGGCGAAACATTTGTTACGAAAAAAATTACCAGGGCAGCAGCTCGTATTAAGCTTGGGATGCAAGAGAAATTATACCTTGGAAACCTTGAAGCAAAGCGTGATTGGGGGTATGCTGGTGATTATGTCGAAGCAATGTGGTTAATGCTTCAGCAAGACACTCCCGATGATTACGTAATCGCAACAGGCGAAACCCACACTGTGAAAGAGTGGTTAGATGAAGTTTTCAAACACGCCGGACTCAATGTCAATGAAGAGGTAGAAATCGATTCTCGTTTGTTTCGTCCTCATGAAGTACCAGTATTGCTCGGTGACCCTTCAAAAGCAAAAGAAAAACTGGGGTGGGAACCAAATGTACGATTCAGTAATTTAGCATCTATGATGTACTCACAAGACTTTCAAGAGTCAGAGAAAGAATTACTGTCATCCGGAAGAATGGTTGAGCCTGAGGCTCGTATTCCTGGTCTAAAAATGAAATATAGGCCTCTAAATAAGTAAAAACACGCTTTATCTATTATGATATATCTGGGAGTATATGATTATGAGAACCCCAGATATAACTGAAATTAAATTTCCAACTGACAAACCGCACGTTTCGTATTCCGAAGTCCGCGCTTGGAAAGAATGCGCATACAGACACAGGCTATTATACATCGATAAGATCGGTGTTGATGAACCTTCACCATATCTTTCTTATGGAACAGCTGTCCATGATGGAATAGAGAGCTTTTTGAAATCAGGAAAGATGGACAAAGAATCTGTGTTTGATAAGATCAAGAGTGAGTGGGCAAAACACGGATTTGATTCTCAAGAGTGGATTGATGAACAAGCTGCTTATAGAGCGTCTCAAGGCTGGCGCCCAAAAAAGCATGAATATATAGAGTCATGGATCGATTATGCAGATTCAGCTTTAGATGAGCTTCCTGACTTCTTAAAAGAAGAGTTTGGAGACTATGAGATAATTTCTGCTGAAGAGCAGCTTTACGAGTATTATCCAGACGGTGAGATATTTTTTAAGGGCTTCATCGATGCTCTAATAAAGGTCAATATAAGAGGGAAAGAGTACTACTACGTTATTGACTGGAAAACAGCAGGTGATAAAGGATGGTACGCTTCCAAGCGTCGTGATATCTTAACTTGGGCCCAGATCGCATTATACAAATCGTTTTGGAGAAACAAGAACGGGATTGATATTAAAAGTGTAAAATGCGGATTTGTCCTTCTAAAGCGTGGTGCAAAGAGAGGAGAGGTCTGTGAATTGGTCAAGGTCTCTGTCGGTCCAAAGGCAGAAGAAAATGCAATAAAGATTCTACGCACAATGGTGAAAATGGTCAGAAAAGGCATTTATTTGAAAAATAGAAAGTCATGTCTTTTTTGCGAATTTAAGAATACTCCTGCTTGTCCAGGGTGAAATCATATACTGGATGAAAATGTCTGTTATGATTATTGTGCGTATGGTCACTAGAAATAGAGGGATAAATGAAGAAACGTAAGATTCTAATGTTATCAGATCATGCCTTAAGCACTTCTGGCGTCGGATGTCAGTCGAGGTTTTTGGCGAATGGTTTGATAGCAACCGGAAAATGGTCTATTAGACAATTCGGTGCTGCATTGAAGCACGATAACTATGATATTGTTCAGTTACATGAAGACTTTATTATTAAGCCGATTGATGGCTTCGGCGATCCAAACATGTTAAGGGTCGCAATTGCGACAGAAAAGCCTGACCTGGTGCTTATCTTTACCGATCCAAGATTCTTTGTGTGGTTGTGGGAAATGGAAGATGAAATCCATCAAGTGTGCCCGATTGCTTATTGGCATGTTTGGGACAATTACCCTCGCCCTGATTTTAATGATGGATATTACGAAGCTACTGATTTGATAAACTGTCATTCATACCTAACATACAATATTGTAAAAGAGAAGTTTCCTGAAAAGACAAACTTTATACCCCACGCTTTACCTGAAGAATTATTTTTCCCTATGTCACAATTTCAGAAAAAAACATGGAAAGAAAAAATACTCGGCGTTCACAACAGAAATGCATTCACTGTTTTTTGGGTTAATAGAAATGCAAAAAGAAAGCGCCCGGGCGATGTATTGTGGGCATGGAAGCTATTTTTAGACAAGATCGAAAATAGAGATGATGCGATCTTATTAATGCATACTGACCCGAATGATCAAGAAGGTCCTAATTTAATAGCTGTTGCAGAAAAATTGGGAATCATTGACAGGGTAATGTTTTCTCCTGAGCGTGTAGATTTTGAAAAAATGAATATTCTTCACAACATATCAGACTGTTGTATTAATATAGCATATGCCGAAGGGTTTGGGCTAGCGACGCTAGAAGCAATGTCAGTTGGAAATCCAATAATCGCTTCAAAGACAGGTGGGCTTACTAGACAAGTTGTTGATCACCGTGATGGATCCGAAAACGGCGTCGCACTAGATATTAAGTCTAAGACTCTTGTGGGGTCTCAAGGCGTTCCGTATATCTACGAAGACTATTCCAGCGTCGAAGACGCTGCTGACGCAATTTTGAAATTATACCAGATGCCAGAAGAAGAAAAAAATGCTCTAAGTGAAAAAGTTAAAAGCTATGTCACGGATGAGTTTCACATGGATACTACGATATCAAGGTGGGATGAAACGCTTACTAAGCTATGTGATGAATGGGAAGAAGGAAAGAGGTATACTCCTCGCTTTGAGATTAAGGAGTTACAAGGATGAACGTTATAATAGTCGGTCCGCTTTTAAGTACCACAGGATATGGCGTCCACTCAAGGCAGGTTTTTGCTTGGGCACTATCAAAGGGATGGAACGTAAGGGTGCTCATTGTTCCGTGGGGTATATGTACGTATCATGTTGACACCAACGCAGAAGATGGGCTAATAGGTGAAATCATGCAGAGGTCACACCCATTTCCAGAGCACATGATGCCTGACCTATCTTTACAAATACAACTACCTGATGAATGGACACCTAATCTAGCTAGAAAAAATATTGGCATAACAGCTGGTGTTGAAGGGACTATATGCTCTAAAGATTGGGTCGAGCGTTGCAAAGCTATGGATCATGTCATAGTGCCAAGTACATTTTCAAGAGATGTATTTGTAAGATGCGGATTACCAGAAGACCATATATCGGCTGTAGGCGAAGCATATAGCTGCGGCTTTGAGGAGACTCAAGGGTCTAACCATATAGACGATATGATTTCTTCTTTGCCAACTTCTTTTAACTTTCTTTTATTTGGCCAGCTTACAGGTCAGAATCCAGAGACAGATAGAAAGAACACTTTTTGGGGTCTAAAATGGTTCGCAGAAGAATTTAAGGATGATCCCAACGTTGGAATTGTTGTAAAGACCAATATGGGAAGAATGACCACCCTTGATAGACAACGTACAAAGAGCCTATTCAACCAGCTGTTAAAAGAGATTCGCCCCGGAAAGTACCCAAGGTTCTATCTTGCTCATGGCTTGATGGATAAGAATGAAATATCTCGCTTATTCCAGAATGAAAAGATTAAAGCGCTACTGGCTCCTACAAGAGGAGAGGGTTGGGGGCTTCCAATCTTAGATGCTGCTGTTTGCGCTCTACCTGTTATTGCGACAAATTATTCAGGACACTTGGATTTTCTTAAGAAAATAAAGTTTTTACCAGTTGACTACAAGCTAGCAGAGGTTCCTCAAGCAAAGCTTGACGGTCGTGTTTGGGTCGAGGGTTCATCATGGGTTGACGTAAAAGAAGAATCATTTAAGAGAAGAATAAGTAAATTTCGAAAATCTCCAGATCTACCAGAACAGTGGGCAAAAGATGGAGCGGAAAAATTGAGAGAAGAGTATTCTCTCGATTCTATAATCACGCAATATAACGATTTGTGGGAGAGATTGTTTGACAACGCTTGAAATCATACTACTGATCACTACGATGTTATCATCGACTGTAGCTTTGCTGGGGACTTTTTTCTCAATAAAGTTTGGTCTTTTGATTTTAAGGATGGAAGATTCTTTGGAAGAGTGTTTAGACATTTTAGATACTCGATATGAATCAATATCTAAGGTTCTAGAGATTCCAATCTGGTCCGATAGTGCAGAAATTAGAAGGGTTGTTCAAGACATTCATAGCTCACGTAGCGCCATATTGCAAATTGCGAATATTATGACGAAAGACGGTATTCAGCAGGCCCCAGAGGAGGTAGACCAGGATGGCAACGAAGCGTAAAAAAAGAATAATACGCCGTAACCCAGGCAAAAAAAGAAACATGTACTTCAACAAAGATACTCAAGCTGCAATTGAGGAGTATCAAGCTGAAGAAGATGCTGGAAAAAGAGAGCTGCTTTACAAAGAAAAGATACTACCTGCGTTTGAACAATTGTCAGAGAGCTTAATCTTCGTGTATGGGTTTAATTCTCCTTATGAATCTATTGACTCTATGAAATGTGACTGTGTCACCTTCTTATATGAAACGATTTATAAATGGGATCCTGCTCGAGGTACGAAAGCATTTTCTTACTTTAATGTAGTTGCAAAAAACTGGCTGATAATCAGGTGCAGAAATGCGAAAAAAGATGACAGACGCCACGTTTCGATATCAGATTTGACAGCTTTATCTGCAAAAGATCGTCATGCAATCGCAAACAGCAAGGTCGTTGAATCTCCACAAGATGAGCTTGAAGCCCGTGAGCTTCGAGGTAATATCATGGAAGTTATAGAAGAGATAGCAAAAAGAGTTACAAAAGAAAATGAGAAGATTTGTATAGCTGCGATAAGGCAAGTATTCGAAAATGTTGATAATTTGGACTTCTTAAATAAGAGAGCCATCTATGTATATGTTAGAGAGATATCTGGATTGACTTCAAAGCAGCTGTCGGTTGCTATGTCAAAGATCAGAAAACAATATAAGGATATCGTGCATGACTCTAGAATTGTAGATTTATTTTGAGGTGAAGAATGTCGAAGAATATTGAAGATTCCCTTAAGGGCATCGAGGAAGCAAAGAAAAAGGTTGAAGAATTCGGAGAAGTGCTTGCGAAGATCGAGCATGCGGATTCAAAAAAGAAGCTTTTGTGGAGAGAGATCTATCAAAATGCGATTATGGACCGACAGAATGCGCATATTCTTTTTGTTGAGGCATATACCACAATGAGCCAGGGGACGACTGAACATGCAACTCTTGGCTCTACACTTACAAAGTATCTTGAGAGAATGAATAAATCAAACGACCAGCTATTAAAGCTGGCAGAATTAATTTCTAAGTCTGAGAGTGAGCATAATGCCATAAATGCCGATGACCTATTCTCAGAAATTCAAGGCGGAGGTTAGCCATGGCGCAAGGATCAGGAACCGATGCTGTAGCAAAGCTTAATAACGATACAGCTGATATATCTGATACCGTAGGAGCTGATGCAACTGCACCACCAACTAGTGTACTACAGCGTGCAGTAGTCGTTGAGGTCTTATACGACCTATCTGCATATTCCCCTGAGGAATATGAAGAGCTTCAAACGATGATTACATCTCCTAAGCTTCTAGATTCTGCACCAAGAAACACTGTTATCGCTCGACTCACCACAGCTGGGTCAGACAAGAGGTCTGCTGATGCCAAGCCCGTTGAGGATCCAGAAGAGGATACCGATCCCGAACCAACAGAGGAAGAAAACGCGGAGGAAGAAGATGTTGGAGTAGTTGGTGTGCTGTGTTACCCATTCTTTCCTCCTCACCTATGTTTTCCTGTTAAGCCCGGAGAACAGGTTTGGGTTATATCTGACTCACCAGATGTTACACAAAACGTTATGTATTGGATGTGTAGGATTCCTGCTCCAGACCAAGTTGACGACACGAATTATACACACGGTGACAGAGCTCTAGTGGGTCAAGCACCTGAAGAATCAACAAGCGAGAAAGCAGATAGGGCGACGTCAGAGCAAGAAGATGGAGAAACATCTGAAGAGACAGAAGAGCTACAAGTTTACGGATTTCCAAACGGACCCGGCCCTGTTGACGCATCTACTCTAAAGGGCGAGCCTCCCGAAGCCGCTTACGAAGATATTGTTAACACGTCACTTGCGTATTTGTCTTTTACTCCAGAGCCAGTACCGAGATTTACAAAGCGACCAGGTGACTTGGTCTTTCAGGGCTCTAACAATACGCTTATTTGCTTGGGTGAAGACAGAGGTTGGTCACACCCAGATGCAGACGCAGAGCGAAAATTACCGAACCTTCCAAATGAATCCTCTGCAACAAGAAATGGTGATGAAATAGAGCTAGCTGCTCAAGGTGGATGGGGCGCGATAGACATTGTAGCAGGCCGCGGAAGATATGACTTTAGATTTCTTGGTGGTGATGTCTTGGACGACCCTGAGCTAACATCTTGTCGAACAGTTGAGACAGAGCCAATCGATACCGATGAAGTAACAGGCCGTGAGCCATATCCAGAAACAAATAAAAATCCGCTTGGAAACCAAACTGCGAAAGAAGAATTAAATAGAAGAACAGACCCATGTGAGGGTGATCCTGATTTTGAGCATGACGCTTCCCGCATATACGTCGCAATGAAAACGCTAGTAGACAAAGAGTTTCATATCGATGAACAAGCTGGGACTTCTGCAACAGTGCTAAATACCAGCACTACACAAGGTAATGTCACAGCCGACTCATCTTATTTTGATGCACAAGCAGGGATGACATCATCCGCGATCGTCTTGAAATCAGATGAGCTTCGTATTATTGCTAGAAGGTCAGATTCTGACGTTGATAGTAGTCTTCCTGATGGCGCCCCTGATATCAATGGCTCTATAAGACTAATCAAGGAGGGGGTTGCTGGTGAGGATCTAGCAGCCCTTTATATGATGCCAGACGGAACGATCCAGATAACTGGGTCAAAGATTCTACTTGGTAACCCAGATTCAGGAGACGCCCGGCTATCAGGACAAGGAGATAGCGGTACAGAACCATATCTTCGATATTCTGATTTCTTGACCTGGGCCCAAGCGCTTGTAGATGCGATTATAGCAAGCGATGAAAAGCTTGCAAGAGGAATTGAGAATAATGCAAACGCCATGGATATGGGTGCTTCCGTCGGCAGCTCCGGCGGCTTCCAGTTTGTTCTTGGTAGCAATGGTGTTTTGGGAGGAGCTTGGGGCACCATGAGTGGAATGGCTGCGATACAAAAGAATTGGATGAACGTTCAGCAGCCGAAGCTAGACGCAATACAATCTGCTCATGACAACAATTATCCTCCCATTGCATCAGAAAGAATTTTTGGAGAGTAAAAATGCCTGATATTATTTGTATAAACACAACAACAGATAGACCTACACAACTCGATTCAACTGAACCGGAATCCACCCCGCCGGTTAAGGCACTGTCTGAAATTGTTACAGCGGATGCCAAAGATATTGTACAATCAAAAGAAGTCGTCAAGGCGATGGAAGCCCAAGAGATTCCCCAAACAGGTGGCTTAATGGGTGATCCAGTAGCTGCTGTGACAGCAGATATACCGCTTTTTACCAGGGACTTATCTGCATTTTCATCTAAACTACCTGTCGGTGCGGCGGGTGCCAGTCAATTTGGCACATTTGAAATTCACGCCGTAAACCAGCTGTATCAAGATCTTTCCACTGCTTTAGCTCAAAGAGTTATTATCGGAATGGAAGAAATGGACGCCACTGGAAATCCTGATAAGGCCATGGCGCACTATATGACTATTGCGATCGTTGGTTTTGTAAATCGTCTATTACTCACTCCCGTCGCTGACGATGACGGGAACGTTACTGGGATTGATGTCGGGTCGAAGTCGAAAGACGAGGAGGAAGGCGATGGCGGATAGTTTTCCTTTATCTTAATAGCAATTTGAAAAGCTAATATTTAGTATGGGTGGTAGTATACAATGTCAGTTGAAAGACAAGCGAACCAAGAGACATATCAGTTTAAGTCGTCAGGTATGCGATTTGATCAGGTTGTTGGTGCTGAACGAAGAAAGATACTTTCTCCGAACATCGGCATCGCAACTCCGGTAAGGATTGCTGAGGATGGAAGTTCATTTCTTGTCATGACAACGACGTATGCTGACGCACTTCACGATAATCTTGTTAATTTAATAATGACTAATCATGGTGAACGTCTAGGGTTTCCAGACTTTGGAGCAAATCTTATGGAGCTAGCTTTCGAAATGGCTACTCAGGAAGGACA
>Ga0163180_10002113_pt1 | contig 11124 bp, 9 predicted proteins | sample AtlANTMetagenome_2_FD_109647 | JGI IMG/M metagenome (GOLD analysis project Ga0163180, IMG submission 109647) | Marine eukaryotic phytoplankton communities from the Atlantic Ocean - Atlantic ANT 4 Metagenome | ecosystem: Environmental > Aquatic > Marine > Oceanic | place: North Atlantic Ocean...
CATCCGAAGGATCCAAAGCATCCGAAGGATCCAAAGCATCCGAAGGATCAGGATCTGACCAAAATATGAAACTTACGACTCGGGCGAAGCCAGACAAACAAGAGATTCATGAATGTAATCCTGATACATTAAAGACAGCTCAGATGTTGAAACAAGATACAAAACCATGTCCAAAATGTGGTACACAGATATTCAAGATATCAGGTTGTGATCAGATGTGGGATCCACAATGTGGAACAGCATTTTCGTGGAAGACTGGTAAGATAGTGACAGGTGTGATTCACAATCCGCATTACTTTCAATTTATGAATCAGAATGGAGGTATGCCAAGACAACCAGGAGATGTTGTTTGTGGTGGTTTACCTAGTATTCTAACGATTAATAGAATATTGGTATGGATACCACCACACCAATCTTTACAAAAGATGCAAGAGCTTGTTCTTCAAAATAAACTGAATGAACTTACATTTGCCAGGACAGAACAAGCAGGTCATAAAATAATTGAAACAATAAATAATAGAATTATATTTAGTCATGTGATTCGAGTTGTTGGACATATCAATGATGTTGAAATACCTAAATACAGATTAGATATGTCAGAAGCGTCAACACGAATGATCAGAATAGAATATATTGAACAAAAAATTACTGAAGAAGATTTTGGTAAATTATTGTTTGAAAAAGAACGACAAGTTGAAAAGTCAACAGAAATTTTGCATGTGTTGGAAACCTTTGTTAATGTTACAACTGATATTTTACAATCAATGGTTCAAGAACTATCTCCATTGATTGAACATCGAAATGATCCAGCATACAAAAAGCAATTTGTATCAGTGGGAGGATTATTTGGGTTTAAAGAACCAATATATGTAGATAGCAGAACAGATAAATTTATGAATAAAACTATGGAGAAAATTTCATGTTGGTGGCAGTATAATGATCTATATGATCGAATGTTTTCGAGTATAAATTCAGATGGATCAACAAGACCAGCAATAAATGCAATGTATGGTGAGGACGGATGGCATTATCAATATCCAGAAGATGTGATGGTGTTAAGACCGAAGATGATTTTGAAATATTACAAAGAATTGAGTGCACTTGAAAAATATTGCAATGAAGAATTTGAAAAGATTTCAAAAGCATATAAATTGGTAGCACCTTACATTGATATTAATCAGAATATGATTACAAATAAGAAATACTAAAACAACATAAATTTTTATGAATAAAGTCATATAAAAATTTTTTATATGACTTAGAAATTTACTGTTTGGTAAACACATCTGATACACTATAATTGTTTCCATTTTTATATATCGCAACAACACTCGTCTTATCCACAGTCTTTACCATAAACGTACGATCATATTCATCAATATTCAATGTAATTGAGTTGGTAATTACATATCCGGACGCCGGAAAAACTAAGTTATCGACTTCCGTACCATCTATTTCTACAATTTGAAATTTTAATATTTTATTAGGCAATCTAACAGAACTAACCGGTAAAGGTCTTGTCGTCGACTCGGATTGAAACAAATTGCGGTAATCAACATATTTTGATTCCCATTTATCTACTAATTCGTCAATACTCTTTATCTTGACACTATTAAATATAACTTTACTTGGTGTTTGCCAATTTTCTGGATTACTCGAGTTGCCAATTGTTAACTGATTCGTGGGCGTACCACTGTTATCATATGATAATTGTTCGATACCGGGATTATTTAATATTAACTTATTTATAGTTAATGGATTTATTGTAGTTACATCTGGTGGATCGGCAGGTAATTTATATTGATATAAAGATACGGTTCCATTTTGGTTAGCAGTACCTGATACTATATCGGCTGTAATACTAGTAATTACCGGTCTTAAAACAGGTTTTGCTGGTAATATAGTTATTTCCTTTACATCCGAAAATTTAGATACTTGCAAATCTTCTGATATAACATCCACAACAAAATAATATGTTTTTGGAGTAAGATTACTTGATAAAATATTCCAATTACCTGTTTTTGCATCTATAATACTGCTACCATAAGAATTAACATATGATCTATTTACCATAAATTGATATATATTATTTATATTAATATACATATATGGGTTTGGAGTAGTATTAGTTAACTCAGTACCTTTATTAATGTTATAAACAATATCAGGAGTACCTGAAGTACCCTTTATAGTAATTTTATTTCGTATCGTAATATCGTTACTAGGTTGTCCATTAATATTTAACACAATGTCTTGTGTAGTATTATCATCAATCTGAATAGTTTTATCAACAAGATCAGATAATTGTAATGAAATGTTACTATTAAAAAAATATTTAACAGGTATATTATTATTTCCCATAACTGTAATTGGAGCTAATGCCATCTCGTGCATACTGGTATAAATTTTAGAATCCTTAAACTTATATTCAAGTATAAAGTCTTGTCCATCATATGGAATCTTTACATAATTATAAGATATACGGTTAGGTTTAACAAAATTTTCTGGATTTGCAAGTATAAATGCATTACTGTTTGGAATAGGATTAGTTCCACCATTCCAAGCAAATGCCTGTATTGCTTTTTTCTCTATATTAGCATTCCAATTATCCTGATTATATAATTTCCATGTACCATTTTCTTTAAAATGTGTTGGTGGTGTTGTTTCCGTATTGCCAGGATCGGAACCTTGTGGTATAAAACCTTGGTTTGTTAAGTTAGTGACATTAGTCTGATTATTTATAATATTTTTATTTATAATTATAGAATTTGGCCAATTATAAGGTAATTCAACGTATGATCCGGTTTTTGTCATAGAAACTGTAATATTTGCGGTGGTGATACTTTCATCATCTGATACGAGTTCTAATGGTAATGATGTGCTATCATCCGTATTAAATCCAAATATACTATCCCAATCACCACCACTAAGTAGAATGAAATTATTAATGAACCATTCTTTAGTTTTATTTCGATTAGTAAGTTCTTGTTTATATAAATTCATATTCAAATTTATTGTACTATCGTTGTTAGAATTTTTTCCAAAAATTTGTGACCAAGTATGTAATTTATCTGCATATTCTGTTGACACAATCGTAAAATTATTTTTAAACCATAATTTATATTGACTTGTTAACTGTTCTAAATTAAATTGTAGTTTAGATTCTAATAATCTGACAGTTAAATTACTTTCTAAATTCTGAGATGTACCTCTTATTAAAATACTATAACCATCCATATTATTATTAATCACATTATAAATAGGATCAGTTATAATTGGTGTTTTTGGTTTTATTAATTTTTTATTAAAATCAATAGATGTTCTTCCGTATTTTTTTGATTTATACGATTCTATTTGTCCCATAATACGTTTAAATTCTGCTTTTGAAAGTAATTTAATACCTGAATCTTTATCATCACGTAGTAATTTTAAATTTTCTGTTTCCAGTATTAAATTTGGTGATGTATCAGTCGGTAATGATTTCAACAAATCAGCTCTTGTTAAAATACTGACCTTAAAAAAAGTAGTTCTATTGTTTAATTCTTTGATTATAATTTTACTATTTGTATTTCTAATAAAATCAGAACCATGACGTAATATCATACTTTTTAATTGTTTTTGAAATTCTGTTAATGTTAAGTTTTCATTATATGGTTTAATCTTAGTATCAATAAAAACTTGAATATTAATAAAATTTTTCTGATTTAGACCGCTTGCGCTTGTTTGATAATTTTCACGTTTTGCAAATTTTTCTGATTTGGTTGAAAAAATTTTTATATAAATTCTTTCGCGTGCCCTCTCAAGAGTTATATTATTTTCTCTAAAAATTTCTGCCATTTTTATTGCAATATTATTGACAACACTATATAAATAAATTTCACCCTCATAATTGTTATTATCTAACTGTTTTAAGCTGTTTTCATCTATTTCAACATTATAATTTATCATAATATCATCAGTAAACATTTCAATTATTTTTTTTTCAAAATCCGTTAATTCTCTTTGTTTTCTTAGACCAAACCAATCAGGCAATACACCTGTTGCTGATAAAATAAAAAGTACTAAAAATACAAATACACAAAATGTAACCCCGTATATTATAATTTTTTGTTTATGTGTCAAATTATTAAACTTTTTAACAATAATTAAATCATTAAATTTTTTTATTATATTTTCCATTGACATGTTTTATTTAATTCAATATTTTTAAAATTTGTTTTTAAAGATGTCATTTAATATTATTTTTAATAACAATTTATTATGAAAATTATTTTTTTTTATTGATATTATAAAATATGCAAGTCACGCATAAATCAAATATTTATACAATCCTATATAAAAATCTCAAAAATATTAACAATCAAAATAACTCATGTTCTATGAAAAATCAAACAGTACCACAATACAACATCCAACATTATGGTAAAATTAATACCTTACAACATGGATTATCCATCGAAGATTTATCTAATGGACATTTTTTAAATAAAAATGCTTACCCTCAACAATGTACCACATACAGATCCAAACAAACAATTAATGAAATAGAACCCAATATTCCTACACATCATAATAACTTCGAAAAAGAAGACATTAAAAAAATCAAAATATAAAAAAAATCAAAATATAAAAAAATCAAAATATAAAAAATCAAAATATAAAAATTTTAAAAATGAAACTTTTTAAAATTTTACCATCATATATACAATATTCAAATACTATGGGAATCAAAAACCTTCACACTCTTTTACGTAAACATTGCCCTGATGCTTACACCACTCAACCCCTAACCTCATACAGATATAAAAAAATCGCCATCGATGCTTCTTTGTATATGTTCAAATATAAATGTGCAGCTGGTGATCGATGGATCTCTTGCTTTGTCAGTTTATTGGCCGCACTCCGTAGAAATGAGATCCATATCGTTTTTGTTTTCGATAATGGAGCACCACCAGAAAAACAACAAGAACGCGAAAACAGACAATCTTCCAGACAAAAAATCGAAGACAAAGCCATCAGAATCGAACAAGATCTTACAGAATATTATAACACTGGACACGTCAGTGAATTCTTACGTGAACTACAAGATAATTTGACCAAATCCGTCGAAAAAAAATTACTCAGACCACTCAAATCCGAAACCATCTTCAATGAAAAACTCATTGAAGCTGAACTCAGAAAACTTCAAAACCAATCCATCAGTATCTCCAAACAAGACTTTGATATACTTCGCAATCTACTTGATATCATGAATGTACCCATTTTTGAAGCCCCCGAAGAAGCTGAAAAAAAATCTGTTGAATTATGTCATGGTAAAACTCTATATGGAGTCATGACTGAAGATACAGATGTTTTAACCTATGGTTGTCCGATATTTTTGAGTAGTATTGATTATCATAAAGGTACATGTACGGAATTGGCTATTGAAGATATTTTAGATTTGTTGGAAATCACGATGGAATCTTTTGTGGATCTGTGTATCATGTGTGGTACAGATTATAACAAGAATATTTATAAAATTGGTCCAGAAAAATCCTACAACTTGATCAAAAAATATCAAAATATTGATGAGATTGCTAAAAATGAACCAAAGATAGATATTAGTTGTCTGAATCATATCCGAGTCAGAGAACTATTCCAAACAGTACCTGATGAATCCAAAATACCATTCTGTCAAGTACCAGATTTTAAAGCTTTGGATATATTTTTATTTGAAAATAATTCTAAGGTAGATGTATCAGGATTGAAAAAATCATTTGAGCAACACGACTTGTCTTTTGAAGATTAATTTTTACAAAAATATGTTAAACACGTGATTGTTAAAGTAAAATGAATAATATAATCAAAGAACAAAATCAAAATAGAGAAAAATTATATATTAAAAATCTCAAAAAAGTATCTATAGATCATTGGTCAGAATCAAATATTATCAAGAAAGTAACTAAAAACATGATACCTAATGAATATCCGGATCAAGAAATATCTGAAGAGGTCGCTAAACGTGTATCTGATAAATTAAAACAACAAAATTTATAAAAATGTTTTATTTTTAACATTTACACAAAATTTCCAAATAACCTAATTATGGAAAAAGCACTTGAAATATGCAAAGAAATGTTAGAACAAAGAGGATGGACTATTAATGAAAAAGATTCTGATCAAAAAACACAAGATAATTCTGATTTTTCACCAATATCAGGAACAACTAATACAGGAAACACATTTATGATATTTTGCTTGTTAGATCAAAAATTGAACATATCAAATGTCAAAGAATGTATTAATATTTTACAAGAAAGCGAAACAACATCAGGTATAATTATTTACCCTGATAATATAACATCTGCTGCAAAAAAAATGTTACAAGGCCTTCATACAATGAAGATTGAACTATTTGCAACAAGTGAATTACAAACAAATATTACAAAACATGTACTTGTATCTATTCACCAAAAATTGAATCAAGAAGAAAAAGCTGATTTTATTAAACGTATGGGTAATAATATACCAATTATTTACAAAGGAGACCCAGTTTCACGTTTTTACAATTTTGAAAAAGGTGATATTGTGCGTGTTTTACGAAAAGATAATACGATTGGATATAGAATCGTCAAATAATTTATGTTATTTTTATAAAAAAATAACATAAATAAAATGGGATGTTGTTTTTCGAAAAATCATCATCAGTTATACAATTTTATTAAAATATCTGATATAAATGATGGTGCAAATATTTTACTTATCAATTGTAATGATCAAAAACGTTATTACATTTGGTATGATGAAACTGAAAACATTACCATAGGTATGTTAATCAATTTTTTGAAAAGTTATCTTCAGACACCAAAACATTTTAAAATTAATCAATCTTATTTTGGTACCTTAAGATATACTATTAATGCTCGCTATAATATGACAGTTAATGAATATATTTCTTTTTGTAAAATGTATAATGTATATAAATTTTTTTATTTAGGAATTCCTTATATTCCGATTATATAATTATTCAAGAACACCATGCTAATTTTCTAAATTTTTCTTTCTCTTTGGTATTTAATGTTATTAACTTGATTAATTTTTTAATTTTATTAATATTATCTTTATCAATCTCATAATCAAAATTGTGTTTAAAAAATTTTTCTATTTTTGCATCCTTAACTTTTGTTTCATCCATTAGATTAAATCTTTTAATTAATATATCATATGTAGATTCAACTTGATTTTCTTCTGATATATTGTTACTAATCAAAATATCTCTGATGATATTTTTAAATTCTTTAATATAACTATTTATTAAATTTTTTGGTTCTTGAGGTAATACTATTATCTCTAAATCTTCCATACTATTTATCATATGATATATATTTTTATCATATGATAATTTTTTATGTTAATATTTTATTTAACCATTCTAATCCCTCATACAATCCTTCTCCAGTCACAGCACTACATTCCTGTATCAAAAAATTACGATGTTTCATAAAACTATTAACTCTATTATATAATTCATTCGCTGTTATTTGTTTTCTTTCATATGTTCTCATATCTATCTTATTCGCATAAATTAATACTGGAATATTTGATAATTCATCTGTTATTAACAATTTCTGCAACTCATCCATCATTTCCTGAGTTCTCTGTATATCATTTATATCTATCACATACACTAATGCTGTTACTCCATTAAAATAATGGACCCATAATGGTCTAATTCGATCTTGCCCACCTATGTCCCACACAGTAAATTTAATTTTTTTATATTGAACTTCTTCAACATTAAAACCAATGGTCGGTATAGTAACTCTAACTTCACCAAGCTTTAAACGATACAATAATGTCGTTTTACCAGCACCATCAAGACCAACCATTAAGACCCTTTGGTCTTTTTTTTGATTAAATAATCTCGTAAATATTGCACCCATTTATTATATAGTTTTATTTTTGAATAAAATTTGATATAAATAAATTAATGAACAAGAAACAATTGCAAAAATGTAAAGATATATTTGATGAAATCGATACCAACAATAGTGGTGGTATTGATTGTTTTGAATTGCTTGAAGCTATTCGTAAATTTAATCCTATGATATCCATGGATGAAATAATAATGACTTTTCAAGAATATGATCTTAATCATAATGGTGAAATTGATTTTGACGAATTTATGGTTGTAATAGAACGTTTTAAAAATACTAATGAACATTTTGAATCAGACGAAACAATAGAACTTATTTTTGAAAGTTTATCCAACAATGATAAACCCCTGAAAAAAATTCCATTACAGATTATTTTAGATCATTTAGAAACTTTTGAACTTGATATTGATAATATTTTAGAAAAAATTCATAATCAATACACTCAAAAGAATATTCAAGACTTTTATCAACACGGTATAGATTTTATAGATTTTAGAAAAATCTTTTTCTAATTTGTTAACAAAATTTCACAAAAATTTAATGTAATATAATTATATTACATTATATTAAATATGCCAAAATCACATAAAAAACATATTAAAAAATCTACTGTACGTAAACGATCTAAAAAACAATATCTCATGGATAACTCTGAAGATTCTTCTGTTCAAAATTCTACATTATCCCCGCATATAATTAACCGTTTAAGACATGTTGCTAATCGTTCCAGAGTAAGACTTCGTCAAAGAAATGCTCCAGTCTTTATTCCTGGAAACCAAACAATATCACAACATGCTTCTGCTTTTGTTCCCAGACAACATATATTACCATCGATTTCACCATCTACAATAACTGCAAATGTTTTTTTTCCTGGATTAACATCAGAACAAAGAACAATAATAGACAATGCACTAAATCCATTAGATTCAGATACTAACACACGTATGACCACTTTATTACATAATTTTTTAAATAATAATACAAATCCTGCATTACCTTTATTTATTACAAGTAATATTGATAACTTAATTGCTGTTATGACAGGAAATAATACCCGAATTAACATTAGAGAAGCTATCAGAAGTTTATTAAGTCATAATTTATTATTTGTAACTTTTAGTAATGGTGATTTTAGAATACAATGGAATTATCCACATAGAAGAGAAACATTAGATGATAGACCTTTAACTAATCCTATAGAACGAGAAACACAAACCAACAGACCTGGAATGTTAGATACAATCTATAGAGTATGTAGATCAGTACATTCAAGAAGACGTTATATATTAAATTTACAAGAAAGAAATAGAACATACGCACAAAATGCTATCAGATTATTAGATCCAATATATACAATCAGACATTTAATGTCCCGAGATAATAATCTAAATATGGAACCTTTATTTACTACTCGTCCAAATATTACAGCACCCTCACAACCAGTAGGTAATTTTTTGGAACTATTTAATAGTTTATTACTTGAAACTACAGAACTTGATCAAATTTATAATTTATTTGTTCATATTTTTAATTCTCCAAGAACCCAAGCAAATAGACGAGATCGTGGATATGTTTCCTTAACAAGATTTAATCAAATAACAAGACGAAGTAGCTCCAATCATCAAACATTACCATTTATATATAATTATGCAAATAATAATTATCAAAATATCATCTACCGAAGTAGCTCCAGTGGAGATAATAGATTATTATTCCGACCAATTGGAAATGATATTACTTTAGAACGTCTTCGTAATCATACACGTTTTGAATCTGACCAAAGTTTAACCTTTTTCCAATTTGGTGGTTTAATTGAGCAAAACATCGAAGAAATTAAAAGAATAATTCAACAAAATCAACACCGCGTTAATAGTAGAGTTACAAATGCTACACATAGTACTCATACGTTATTAATACGTTTTAACACACATGTTATACATAATGGACAATTAACAACATCAAATAGTAATCAAATATCTTCTGAAACTCAACCAGCCGTTATATTATTTAGTTCAAATAGACCATTCTATCACAATTTTATATTTGATTTAATCCATATGTTAAGTAGATTACGAATTGGTTTATTTAATATTAACACAGAACAAGATTGTCTTAATATGAGCAATTTATTAGAACAAATGGATGTTTATTGTACAAATTCTGTAATGGAAAATTTTGTCAGAACACAAATGTACCAAAGAGCAATGATATCTATATTATCTATGACACAACACAATTTAAATTATATAGATCCACATACAATTACTTATATGAACATGCAAAATATTGAGCAAGTTCAACGAGGTCACCGCGATATTTTTCATAGTCGTGATGAAGGTGGTGATGTAGAAGTTTATGGAAGTGATGACTCGTCAGTATTCGTATCTCAACAAAATTATAATACAGTTATGACTAATCCAGCAATGTTTAATAGAGTCTCTATTTCATATACCTGCTTGCATATTTTAAATAATTATGCAAATATCTTGAGAAATAATTATTTATTAGTCAATATAAATTTGGATGAACAGGATGAGTCTGGTAATACTATATCTGTTTCTCTTTTTAGAAGATTATTCAGCATTTTATCAAATATTCCCAATTATCTTGATCAACAGACCACCTCATTAAACCAAGAAGATTATAACAGACAGATATTAGATGCATATTTAAGTCTTAGAAGAATTAATACTATTTTGTTAATGGTACCATATCGAATAAATCAATATAGAAATGTACCGGCGAGTAGATCATATTATGCAGATGTATTTGCTGAATCTCAAACTACAATAAACACAAGATATATTGATGATTTACCTGGTAACTCTACTGCCATAATGGATCAAGCATTTCGTTACACACACACATTACGTCAATTTACTGATAATTTATATAACTTGTCTGAAGTTATTATAGAAAGTACAAATGGTACCAATGACTTGAATAATTTTGCTATAAGTCCTGGTAACTCACGAGGACAATTAATTCGAGGGCCAAATCGTATCCTGCCGAATGGTGAAATTGTACATTTAAGAAGACCAACAACAAGACCTACAACAACAAGACCTACAACAAGATCTAGAACAACAAGACCTACAACAACAAGACAAACCACGGGTGGTACATTTACAAGTAATACTTTACTTGATATAATGGGATCACTATCAAGAAGACAAAATTATGAATCAATCTTAACAAGCTATGATCA
>Ga0163180_10002114_pt1 | contig 11122 bp, 16 predicted proteins | sample AtlANTMetagenome_2_FD_109647 | JGI IMG/M metagenome (GOLD analysis project Ga0163180, IMG submission 109647) | Marine eukaryotic phytoplankton communities from the Atlantic Ocean - Atlantic ANT 4 Metagenome | ecosystem: Environmental > Aquatic > Marine > Oceanic | place: North Atlantic Ocean...
ACAGGATTCTAAAAAGAATCCTTTGTCATACAACGATAAAGTTAAATTTTCTAGAAAGATGTTTCGTAAACATGCTAGATCAATAATGATGAATAGAAAAGTTAAGTCTGTTATGGACGTCGGTACAGCACTATACGATGAGGGATTTAGAAGTATAACAATGGTAGTGGGTAGTGATAGAGTAAGAGAGTTTAAAGTATTATTAAATAATTACAACGGTAAAAAGAGTAGACACGGTTTTTATAACTTTAAAGACATTAATGTCATGTCTGCTGGTGATAGAGATCCAGATAGTGATGATGCCTCAGGTGCGTCTGCCACTAAGCAAAGACAAGCAGCAGTAGATAATGATTTTGTTAAATTTTCACAAGGTCTTCCAAAAGATTCTTCTAACAAAGATGCAAAGGCCTTGTTCAATGCAGTGAGAAAAGGAATGGGATTGAAAGAAGAAACAGATTTTAGAAACAATGTTAAACTTGATTCTGTGTCTGAAATTAGAGAAAAATTTGTCAATGAAGATATTTTTAATATTGGCGATCAAGTAGTAATTAAAGAAACAGATGAAGTTGCAACAATATCACACAGAGGATCAAATTATGTGATATTAGAAAAGAGTGATAATTCAATAGTTCGTAAGTGGATTGACGCTATTGAAGCGTTAGATGCGAAAGGAATACAGGCAGTAGGTTGGAATGATTATAAAAAGAATTCTAAAAAGAGCATGGATCCTACAAAACCTGGTGAAGGAACAGATGCGAGTGCTATGAAAGCTATGAGTATTACACCAGGACAGGCGATGGCGACAATTATGCCAGGAAATAAATTAAACTTTAAAAAGTTTACTGAAGTACAAGATCCTGTAAAAATCGCCAAGTCAAGAGCAGCAAGAAGAAGCGCTGTTGCTGATAGAAGAAAAGCTGCTGTTGATAGGAGAAACGACGCTGCTATTGATAGAGCAATAATGGTAAAAGCAAGAATGAAGACAAGGAATAATTAAGGGAGAAAATTATGTCTAAACTAAATATATTTGAGGAGTATGCTGATCTTTTTGAAGCAGAAGATATCGATCCAAAAGAATATGATTACGAAGGAGAGATGGCAAAGGACCAATTGGTAACAATGGCTGATGCTGCGTCGGAACTACACGATATGTTAGACGATACCGAAAATCTCCCTGAATGGTGTCAAAATAAAATATCAAAAGCAACCGACTATATTGATACAGTTAGAGACTATATGTTAGCAAAGAAGACAAAAGCTGGTGGTGATGAGCTAGATGATATCGAAAAAGATATGAAGAAAGAAATGAAAGAGTATAAAGAGCTGAATCCTACAAAAGCTGTTAATAAGATGGTCAATACATTAGCTAAAAAAGTAAAGGGTATGAAGAATGAGATCTCAGTAGCAGCAAGAAACAAATATTATGATAGTGCTAAGAAGGATATAGAACGTGCAAAGAGTTCAGCAGTCGGTAAGATTCTTAGAGGAAAAGAAGCAGACGGAACTCGTCATGATCATTCTATTGAACTTAAAAGAATTGCTAGACGTGAAAAAGGTATAAAGACAGCTAAAGATCAAGCAATTAAAAATATCAGAGGCGAACTGTACGGAAAGAAAAAGAAAAATGAAGCCGTAACAAATGAGATATCAAAGAAGACAGCTGGTAGTTATATCAAGAAAAGAGTTTATGATGTTGGCTCTGCTGCTGGTAGAATGGGAGCAGATTTCGGAATAGGTCCTGAGGAAAAGAAAAAAAATAGAGAGAAAGCTGTTAGACAATATGTGAAATATCAAAAAGGTATGAACAGAGCTGTAGATAAACTCACAGGTAAGGCTAAAGTTCCAGCTACAGAAAATAATGATATGTACACTAAGAATACAGCAACAAAGGATAAGATGGCGTATAAAAAAGACAATCAAAAGAATGCACCATATAATCCGACATTAGAAGAATGGAAAAAGAGTTTGTCAGAATCTGTATACACAGAAAAGTTAAAAGTATCTGATGGAATGGGTGCATGGGTAAAAGACTTTCAAAAGAGTGATGCTCCACAGTTCAAAGGAAAAGACGATAAAGAAAGAAGAGACATGGCAGTAGCCGCTTATCTATCAGCTAAAAGAGGAGATTAAAATGATTGATAATGAAGACAATGAAATTAATAACAAAATCTATGCTGCATATAAATTAGCAACTCAAGGTTCAACAGTGGATCAGCAAAGAAGTGAGATCGAAGAAAAGATCAAAGGGTTACAAGCAGAACTCGACACTTTAAGTAAAGTTGAACCAGAACCTGAAGGAGAAAGTAATGAAGACATTTAAATCTTTTTTAGAAGGAAGTGAGTCTTGGGAGAAAGGTTACAAACGTAGAGTCGTAAAAACTACGAAACCTGAACACAAGGCTAAAGGACATAACTGGAGAATCAAAGGTAAAGATCGTCCAGAGATTTCTATAAAACTTTACAAGAATAAACCATCGCAATCAGAGTTCAACAAACAAATGAAAAGGGTAGCAGGTCATGAGTTCGGAGGTTAAAAAATTCAAGAGATTCTTAAATATAGATGAGTACTGTGAAGAATGCAATCTTTATGAAGATCTTGAAATAACAGAAGCTGAGTATCAAGGAAAGAAAGTTAAGCTTAACGATCCGATACGAACTTCTGAGAATCCAAACAAAAAATTTAAGGTCTATGTAAAAGGACCAAAAGGTAATGTTGTAGTCGTTAGATTCGGTGATCCTAACATGGAGATCAAAAGAGATGATCCAGCACGTAGAAGAAGTTTTAGAGCAAGACATAATTGTGATAATCCTGGACCAAAACATAAAGCAAGATACTGGTCATGTTTCCAGTGGAGAGGCGGAGCAAAGGTGGACAACTAATGAAAACATTCTCTAGCATAAGACAAGAACTAATTAAATTAGATGAAGACGGGCCATGTTGGGACAGCCACAAGATGGTTGGTATGAAGAAAAAAGGAAACCGAATGGTTCCGAACTGTGTTCCAAAAGAAGAAAAAGAAGATAGAACGACTTCTGCTCAAGATCCAGATATTAAAGGTAGAAAAGGATCTCAACCAAAGGCATATCACAAAGGTCTTAAGAAGTCAACAAAGATTGCTAGAGACAGACAGTTTAAGAAACAAGCAAAGCTTCCTTCACACATGGCAAAAGACGCGCCTGGTGATAAAGCAGCGAGAAAGAAACCAATGCCGTTGTCAAAACACACTATAAAATACAGAAAAATGTTTGGTGACGAGTTTCAAAACGACGCAAATAGAAAAGCGGCATTCGCTAAAATGGCAGATAAAAGGAAATAAGATGGATAAAGATAAATTTTATAAGCCGAATCAAAAAGACATGGCTGTGATGAAAAAAATTCATCATCATCACATGGCATCAATGAATCATTCAACAGATTCACCAAAGCATAAACATCATATACAACAAGTGATGAAACATAAGAGTCAATTATCAAAAGATGCTCAAAAGTTACTAATGATGGGAGAAGGAACTTACAAAGTAGAGATCGAAGGACTTCCTAAGATGTATATGGATACAGATAATCCAGGTGAACTTAGAAGAGATCTTAGAAAGATCGTAAGAAAAGTTGATATGGTTAAAAATGTTGAAAGAGTTCAAAAGTCTCAAGTAAGGAAAGACTTGCAGTTAAAAATACAAGGAAAAGACGACATGGAAGAAATGACTATGGGTCAAGGAGTCGAAGTCAAAAAGACAAAAATCGGAGAAGTACCAAAGGGAATCGGTTGGAGTCTTAAAAAATTAGGTAAACATACTGGAAAAGATCATGATGTCTGGCATAGAGTAACAAAGCCAGTTGCACAACCAAAAATAAGAGCGGGGTCACCAATGTACAGCAGTAAGAACGAATCATTTTTCTTTGTAGCAGAAGATCAGATTAAAAAAGATGGCGCAAAGATCAAGAAAGCGTATGCAGCAATAGCCACAGAAGATATGAATACGATAACTAAACATCTTAAGAAACAAGGTATAGATCATGATCATGACAAAGGTGAACTATACGTAAGAAGACAAGATCATAGAGATGTCATGAATCATCTTAACGACTTGATGAAAAAGAAAATGATCAAGAGTAAGCCTCCTGTAACTGCTGAAAAGCTAGATAAAGAAGATGAACCATTTATAAAAAATCTAGTAAAGAATCTTAGAAAGGGTTCAAAAACTCATGCAGGTCAAGCTGATGATTTAGAAAAGGCAGTGAAAGAAGCAAGAGGAGTTCCTAGAAAACATACAAAGACATATTCAACAATGAATCTGAAGAAAGCAAGGGAACTAATGAGTCCTGCAAAACATAGACAAGACGGGATTGATCGGATAGCAAAAGGTATGGGTATTAGTAAAGCTAAAGCGACTAAGCATCACGATGATGTTATGAAGTCTTATGGATTTAAAGCTGAAGATAAAGGTCGTGGTCCTACAGGAATAGCTTATTCACTTCCAAAAGGTCATCCAGATGCAGAAAATCCTGCAACAAGACAAAAATATCCTGAAAGACAGACTGATAAGTATAAAGCAGACTATGCAAAGAATAATCCTCTAAAGTTAAGTGGAAAATTTTCAAAGAATGAATCTGATGACTATCATTATTCAACAGGTGAACCACTTAATAAAAAGTTATCACCTAAAGCACAAAAAGCAAAAGATGCTCAAGCAAGAATAGACAAGAAGTTTGCGCCTGGTGGAAGTTACTCTAAAGGCGCTGATCAAATCAGAAAAGTTATAGCTAAAAATGAAACTCTTACAAAAGAAGACACAGATTTTAGTAAAGCGATTGATATTGTTCGAAAACATTCAAAAGGTTCAGAAATACGCGGTAGTGGTGATGGTACAACTGTAACTGCTGAGCATCCAAGAGGACAGTACGCATCAAAAGCTGATAGAGCTGCTCACACCAATATGTTAAAAGATAAACTTAAACATCTCAAATCTGTTAAAGTTGTTCATAAAACTTATCCAGGATCTGCTACTGAACAAAAAGAAGCACACTCAACTAAAGACATATTGAAAATGTTTCCTAAGCCTTCAAAGTTTTCAGATAAAGAAGTCAAAATGGCTAAAGGTATTGCTTTTGATAAGCGATATAAAGGTGGTGATATGGACGGGGCAGTGAGAGCACAGAATAAAATTAAAAAAGTATTATCAGATCACCCAGCAGTAGCAAGAGCTAATAGAGCTGCTAATGAAAGTATCGGTCCATTTAGAAGAGGACCAAAGATATTTCAACCAAAACCAGGTGATTCACCTGAAAGAACTGCTATGATTAAGTCTGTGCAAAAGAGCTTGAACAAAAGAAGAGAAAGACTTGCAAAAGCGAAAAAGGATAGACAAGCAGCTTGGGCTCAAGGAAAAGATTTTGATGTGACGAAAGCATTAGGTTATGGGCCATCAGTAAAAGAAGAAAAAAAGAAAAAGACAGGTCTTGCGGGAAAGGCCGAAAAATCTGGTATGCCTCTTGGAATTCTTAAGACGGTTTATAACAGAGGAATGGCTGCATGGAAAACAGGCCATAGAAAAGGTACTACTCCACAACAATGGGCCCATGCAAGAGTAAATTCATTTATAACAAAATCCTCGGGTACTTGGGGAAAAGCAGATAAAGATTTAGCTGATAAAGTAAGAGCAAGAAAGAAATAACTATAAATAGTAACTAGTAGTATTAGGGTAGACGAAATGACGGATTTGGATAAGCGATTAGGTCGCATGGAACTCAAACTGGATAAGTTGGCAGATGCAATGGTAGCAATGGCGCGCGCAGAAGAAAAGTTAGATGCTCTTAAAAACGAGCATGACAAGATGTATGAGCGTGTCAATCGTTTGTCGACTAAACTTGATGATGTAGAAAGTGGAGTAAATGAAAATTCAAATACTGTAAAAGTAATTAATAAATTATTCTGGGTCGCAATCATCGCGGCTTCTGGCGCTATAGCCGCAAATATATGGATGTAAAAGGAGAAAATAATGGATCATTCAGACATAGATCATGAGAGTATAAAAAGCGCTTATTTGGATATCATCGGCGCTAGAAAAAAAGAAGAGGTATTGACAGAAGTTGTTGACCATGAAGGGGAACAAATAGATGAAGCAAGACTCGTAACAAGAGACGGTAAGTTCATAGTCATGACTGACAACGATACTGAAGCCGCAACTTTTGAAGACAGAGAGTCTGCGATCGAATACATCAAGAACAATAAAGATAAACTTATGGTTCGAGATGATAAAGCTAAACCAGCTACTACAGACAAAGTAGAGACTAAAGAATCAAAAGAAATATTTGTTGTCCCAGAAGAAATTGTTGATACTAAAGAAAGAAACGCATTTATGGGAGCTGCTGCCGCTGCTCATAAGTCAGGTCAGTCTCATTTTAACTTTGGTGGTAAAAAGCATAAAGTTACAATGAGTAAAGATACAGCAAGAGCCGTTAATAGTAGCGTTAAAGAAGACGCAAGAGATCATTGTCATTCAAAAGACCATGATTGTGCAACTGTAGTACATCACGCGAAGTGGGGAATAGGTAAACCAATATATGAAAGTCATGCAGTTCCAACAGACGAAGGATACGTTGCGTGGTACGACGTAGAGTTTAATCATGGTATTGAAAGAAAAGTTCCTACTGAAGACATGACAGTTTATACAACTGAAAAGCATAAGATGAATGCAGCTGTAAAATATCCTCATGCAATGTATGATCCAAAGACTGGAGAAAAGGTTATGGCTAAAACTCCTGCTGATCATAACAAATATGACAAAATGGGATATACACATGATAAACCAAAGATGGATGAAGATGTTCCAGCAGTAAAACAAAACGAACCACTACAAAAAAAGTTAGATAAACTTTATGGGCCAAAGAAACCAAAGATGGAAATGGATCATCCACAAGCTAATCTTACAAAGACACAAAGACAAGCTCTTTCAAGAATGAAAGTAAAGAAGAACGTAACACTTCCTGGAATGGATCTTCTTAAGAAAGATGAAAAACCAAAGATGAAACCCGGAAGACAAAGTCAAATTGTTAAGTATGAAGGATACGAAGCAGATGTATCTAAGTTCATGAATAAACACGGAATTGATCATCATTGGTCTGGCGGTAAACTACACGTGGATAAAAAAGATCATGCTCGTGCAGATAAGAAACTAGAGAAAAAATATGGTGGTTATGGACCACGTGGTGCAAAGATGAAACCACAGCTACATGTCAATAAGGAGTCAACTATGGTTACAAGATCAAACTGGTTGGAAAAGTTTTATGAAAAAAGAAACAGTGTAAATGAAGACTATAAACAGTCTCCTCATCATTCAGACGATGCTACAAGAGATACTTACGCTAAACAGTTATCAACTCGAAAAGGCGAAGAAGCATTTGTTAAGGCACATGATATTCAAACCCCAGAATTCGCAGATGGACCAACTGTTAATATGAAGACGTTTAAAGCTATGACAGCAGGTGTCAATGGTCCTAAGTATAGGTCAAATGATAATAGTCAAGGAGATAAAACCCCAGTAGCTCCAGTAGATCTAGGAAGAGCTGGCCGAGTAGGAGCAAAGGATTAATCAAATGAAATCATTTAAAACACACATATTAGAAAATAAAGATCACGTTGAAACTCACATGGATGTTATGGTTCCAGACAGTCATGATACTCCATCTAAAGCAAAGAAGTGGATCAGTAACTATGTTCAGAAAAAAGGTGGACCGTCTAATAAACTGAGTCATTATACATACGATGGACCTGGTGGTGGACATCCAGCAGTTTCTGTTAAAGGACACGTTTCACATGTTATGAAACTTCACAACCATCATAATGATGAAAAGTTCTCTCATGACCATGAAGGACATAAAAAGATGTCAAAAGAATATGGGTTTGATAAAGATAAAAACCATTTAATGAAAAGAGAGTCAGTAACTCAGACACCCGGAGATAGTTATCATCACTTACAAAAAGCAAAAAGAATGGCTTCGGCTGATGGTCACGACTATGATAAACTTCCAAAGTATCACAGAGGAAAAGACGTACCTCATCAGGCTCACTACGATGATAAAGCTAAAAATGAAGCTATGGATAATAAAACATTTGTGAAAAGAAAGCAAGCTGCTGCTGATAAGAGAATGGCACAGAAAAAAATGGCACAAAAAGCAGCTGATACAAAGTCTAAAGCAATGGGAATGTACAGTAGTCCACTAGCAAATCCAGGAATGAGTTTCGTAGGATATAGAAGTAAATTCGATTAATTAGTAAATTTATGTTATGCAATTATTTGACAAGTTAACTGACGACAATCTTTTGTTATATGCTGCAAAGCAGTATTATAATCCGACTTGTATAGATCCTGAAGAGTTTTATGAAGATCTAAATCGGTTTAAGTATATTAAAAGATTAGTTAACAAGTATTTAGAAACTGGTAATATATCAGAAAGACTGATATTAAATCATATGATAACAGTTTTTAATGCCTTTGATATAAAACCAACTCTAAGAATATTAGAGTTTAAATTTGATGAAAGACAGTGGGAGGTTTTAAAACCTTTCTTAGTGTTTTTAAAACATATAAACAATGATGAATATATTGAAATAAAAATGGATAAACACGTAATAGAACAACTGAGGAAGATTTAAAATGGGAATGATTAAAAGAGCAGCGGATCTTGTATATACTTTTAGATTCCTAACTTTACTAGTTACTCCATTTGAAAAGACCGAAGCTTTTAAATTAGGTTTACTCGACACAAAGGGAAAGAAACTTAAGAAAGCAAAGACCGCTGAAGAAAAAAACGCGTACACACCTTTCCATAGATTAGTATTTAACGTAAAGAGACTTATGGAGAAAGTTCCAGGAGGTTCTTCTTCTATTGCCTCATATGCTGCTGCACTATATCTTATCAAAGAACAAAACGGTTTAAAAGAAAAAGATATAAAACAAATCGTTGAAAAATCTGGTTTTGAAACTTATGACTTTTTAGCAGAAAAAAGTGATTGGTTTATTTTAGAAGATGGAATGATATCACCAGGAATGTATAAAGTTAAGTATAGTAAGATTGTTAATAGTACATATGAAGAATTGGTACAAAAAGGAGATAGAGTTAGAGTACATGACAATGCATATCCAGTAGGAGAACTATTTGGACTTCCGATATATGAAGCAACTCATGATAAATCAAATCAAAAGATTTTTTTAGCGTCAGAGGAGTTGTTGGCGTAATGGCAGATCCAAAAGTTGGGACAGGAAAAAAACCAAAGGGTTCAGATAGAAGATTATACACTGATGAGAATCCTGAGGATACAGTAAAAATTAAGTTTGCCACTAATGCCGATGCAAAAGCTACAGTGGCTAAAGTGAAAAAAGTTAGAAAACCTTTCGCTCGAAAGATTCAAATACTAAATGTTGGTCAACAAAGAGCTAAGGTTATGGGTAAAAAAGCAGTAGTAAATACATTCGAAAAAGGTAAAGAGCAAATAAGAGCAAAAGAAATGGCGAAGAGAGATAAGAAGGAAACAAATGAAATGTCAAATAAAACTAGAGATGGACATAATCAAAGAGCGTATGATAGACAAATAAATCAGCTTAAGAAGTTTCTTGATAGAAAGAAAAGATTATTTCCTGAAAGACCAAAAGACAAACCAACACAAAAGGAAGAAGTTCCTGGAAACGCTATTGCACGTGGAGGAGTTGATATGGCTCCAAACATGGGACCAAAGTTTAAAGCACATGACGTTACAGACAAAAGATACAAAAAAGATAAAATTCCAAGAGTACTTAGAAGATTTAAGTCATACATAACAGAGCCTCAGTGACATGACAAGACTTTACGGTATATTATTAATCCTTGGGATATTAGGTGTAGTTGGATATGCATGTTATTCATACTATACATCAACACAAAAGCGAATCGCTATTCTCACATCCAACAACGCTAAACTCGAAACGGCCTTATCATCTACAAAGGCTGCCTTTGATACTTATCAAAAGAATATTAAAGAAGAGATTGAGAACTTTAAGAGAGAAATTAAAAAACAACAAGAACTAAATGAAGAACTAAATAATAATTTAGAAAAAGTAAAAGCTAACAACGAAGCAATCGCTAAGTTATTGGCAGAAACTGATATAATTAAAAATAGTCTTGCAGACCCGCAAGCAACAGAGGATAAAATAAATGAAGAAGTGGACTTATTTTTTGGCGCTATTGACTGTGCCTCTAATAATAAATGCGTGCAGCAAGGCAACTGAGAAAGAAATAGTAACAGTTCCTCAGGTAGTGGAGACTCCTAAGATCGATGCTCCACAGATACGTATAGTATCTAGACCAGCACCTATAAAAATGAAAAACTCTGACATCATTGTTGTAACTGAAGACAACATAGATGAAGTAATAGACAGAGTTGTAAACACTCAAGGCGAGTTTGTTTTATACGCAATGACAGCTCAAAGCTTCGAGTCATTAGCCTTAAACTTTGAACAGATTAAAAGGTTTATAGAAGCTCAGAATCAAGTCATATTATATTATGAAAAGTCTGTTATTATTGAGGAGGATTTAGATTAATGGGATTATTTAGTTGGGGAGGAAAACCTCTTAAAGTACAAACTTTGGAACAAACTCATAAAAGACTAGATAAAGATATAGTTGCATTGGAGAAAGTTAATAAACATAACGGAGAATGGGACCACAAAATTACTGAGTTGAAGAAACAAAAACTCTTAATTAAAGATGAAATAAAACGTATGAACAAACATTTTAACGGCAAGTCATACGTTAAAGATGGAATAGAAAGCGACTTTTAAAGGAGGGCAATATGTGGGGTGTATTTTTAATTTTTAGTGGATTAGTATTTTATGAAGTAAATTCAGAGTTTATTACAACAGTTAAAGAATATGAGAAAAAAGGTTACGTTTGGAAATATGAACCGAAATATATTTCTAAAGATAAATTAGCTATAGCATTCGAAGGCAATGGTAAAAGATTTGTCTATCAAACTATGATAGACGGAGATTTAATTAAAAGGGATTAAGACATGTGGGAAATGATTGAACGTATGGCTGGTGATAGATTGTGGATTTATACAGCTATCGCAGGATCACTACTAGGCGC
>Ga0163180_10002115_pt1 | contig 11121 bp, 6 predicted proteins | sample AtlANTMetagenome_2_FD_109647 | JGI IMG/M metagenome (GOLD analysis project Ga0163180, IMG submission 109647) | Marine eukaryotic phytoplankton communities from the Atlantic Ocean - Atlantic ANT 4 Metagenome | ecosystem: Environmental > Aquatic > Marine > Oceanic | place: North Atlantic Ocean...
CAGGGGGATTGCCGCCCACGGATTGGTGGCGATACCCACCGCACTTCCGGTGATGATGCCGGGGCCCAGGTAGCGCACGTGGGTGTGAGGATGTTCCCGCTTAATCCCACCCAAAAAGTTCACACTGCCAAAGAAACCTACTTGCACCACCGTGAAGCTTCCCACGATCCAGACACCTCTCCGCTGTGCCACACCTCGCCACACCGCCCAAGCCACAAAAGGCCAAATCAAGATGCGCCCCTGATCCCCCAAGACAAGCCAGGCCACCGCAAACAGGTCTGAGAACCAACCCACAATGCCGTCCGGCATACGCTCCGCACCTGCGAAAGCCCCACCGGTCAACATCCAATGCAAGCCCCCCCATGCCAGCAACGCCACCAAAGGCACAACGGCCTGCCACCGCCATCGGCGCTCCAGAAAACAAGCCACCACCGCTGGCGCCAGCAACAAAACACCCGGCTCTTTGACCCAACAGGCCAAGGCCGAGAGCACTGCAAAGCGACCCCAACGACCGTCCACTAAGGCCACCAGCGCCCATGTACTCAAGGCCAACAAACCCACATCCGTATCTGCACGCCAAAACTGCACCACCACCGGTGGGCACATCAGTACAGCCACAGCACCCCATGCCGCCCTTTGACCACCGAGTCGACGCATCAGCACAGCCAAACCCCAGCCGGTCGCAATCGCACAAGGGAGAACCGCGAGATGCACACTCGTCGCGCTCACCCCAAAGAGCTTGAGCCAAGCCCCCAACCACCAGAACCACAACGGCGGATGACCATAATCCGGTATACCATCCGCCCATTGCGGCGGCAGATCGGCGTCAGGAAAAAGCGCCTGGGGCAGATCACCAGCCAACACCCAACTGGGTCCTGACTCCACCACCATGATGGCTTTCGGTGTCCACCAAAAAAGATCATCGTCCATCAGCGGCACACCAAGGCCGAAAATCACAATGACTGCAGCCAACAGAGCCGCAAAAACTTCTGGAAGGAAAGGTCTCATCCGTGCCCAATCCTACCGCAATACCCGTTATGAGAAGGACATGAGCACACGTTACCACCTCCGTTGCTCCACACTCTTCCACGCTTCTGCGGAAGAAGTGTGGGCCCTCAAGACGGATCCTGAAAAAATTCAGGATGAGTTTCAGCCCTTGTTTCATGCCGACACCACGTCAGCACAAGAGGCTCTCGCGGCGCTGAAGCGCGGTGAACTCCCAGTTTCCTACACAATCCAAATGAAAGGCGCCGGTATTTTGCCCTTGGGAAAATGGCCTGTAGAGGTGGTGGAATATGAAAACCAGAGCCACTACGTCGATCGCTCCGAAAACAATGTCTTTGGCTATTGGCGCCATGAACACCGCTTACAAAGCTCGTCTATCGGAACGCAGTACACCGATCTTGTCGACTTCGAACCGCGCTCAAAAGCCCGTTGGACCGCTCTGGCTCTGAGAGAACTCTTTCTGTATCGCCACCGCCGTGCTGCACGTCACCTGCCCACCCAACCCCGCGCAACCGCAATTGCCACGCTGCGCGAATTGAGCGGAAGCCCCATCTAGATTAGAGGGTGTTCGCGCCAAGGAGACCTCATGCGTGTACCTGTCTCACTCCTGAATAAGCTCGTGGAGATTCCCGTGGATCCTGTCACCTTGGCGGGATTGATGAACGGACGAATTGCAGAAGTAGAGCACGTCCTTACCTCGCCCTCTCGCGACAGTTTCTCGGGCGTCTGCGTGGCGGAACTTGTGGAGATTCTGGACGAAACCGATGACTGGGCACAATGGCGCGTCCGCATCCCCAACGGTGAATGCAGCATTGTGGTCGGAAAAAAATACGCGGTTCAAGCCGGCCAATACTACGCTGCGATTCCGGCCGGACAGAACGACATCACCGGCACGCTGGTTGAAGCACGCGAGGTGGATGGATTGCAATCGGAAGGCATGCTTGTGTCTGAATCCATGCTTGGCATCGGTGAAGAGGCCGCACAGCCCTTGGGCTTTGCCGCAGACATTGACCCGAGCGCCTCCCCGTATGATCTCCTTGAGCTCGACGACGCAATCTTAGAATTCGACCTTGAGCCCAACCGTCCCGACTTGTTCTCATTGCTGGGCATGGCACGCGACCTCTCGGCCATCTTCTCAGTACAAATGTGCCGTCCCCAACAGGCCTCACAAGACTGGGAGCCATTGCCCCAAGAAGAACGTTCGATCAACGTGCAGGCCACCGACAAAGTGCAACGCTATGCCGGTCTTGAAATCAACAATCTCCAAGTGCAGCCCTCCCCTCAATGGCTTCAAAATGCAGTCCGTAAGTTCGGCATGCGTCCAATCAACAATGTGGTGGATGCCACCAATCTCGCGATGCTCGAGTTTGGCCAACCCATGCATACCTTCGATACGGCCAGCCTAAAGTCCACCGAAATTGGACTCCGCATGGCCCGCGCAGACGAAAAGATCACCACCTTAGATGGTGTGGAACGCACACTGACCGACGAATGCTTGTTGGTTACCGATGGGGACACCCCGGTAGCGTTGGCCGGTGTCATGGGCGACGAGCATTCCGGAATTACCGCGGACACCAAGAACATCTTTATCGAGTCCGCCACCTTCGATATGGCTACCGTACGCAGGTGCTCGCGAAGATTGGCACTTCGCACCGAGTCTTCCCTGCGCTTTGAAAAAGGGCTGCCCACCTCCCAGGTGATTCCCGCCATGGCCCGCTTGGCCCATCTGCTCCAAGTCGTCGGCGGTTCCGATGTAGAAGTCGGGCGTTTTGTAGACGTCTACCCCAACCCGCCAGCAAAGAAACAAATTGCTTTCTCCTCCCAAGAAGCTCGGGATCGGATGGGAATGGACATTCCAGATGATGTGATTCGCACCCGGTTTGAGAAGCTTGGAATTCTATTGGATGACAACTGGCAGGCCACCTTGCCGGACTTTCGACCTGACCTCAACATCCAGGCCGATCTCAACGAGGAGGTCGGAAGAATCCAGGGCTACGAACACGTCATCGCCGAGCCGCCCCACGCGCCATTGAGCCCACCCCGTGAAAACCCAATTTATGCCAAGGGCTTTGCACTTCGTGCAGCACTCAACGGCGCGGGCTTTGATGAGGTCTATTTGGGCGTTTGGGTCGGAGAAAAAGAAATCGCAGACTACGAACTTGAGCGTGAGCATTTGCTCGCACTGAAGAACCCCCTGACCTCGGATCTGACCCACTTCCGACCCACCGCACTGCCCGACTTACTCCAAGCCATTGGACTCAACCGAAAGACACAAGACCAGGTTCGGATCTTTGAAGTCGGAAAAATCTACTTAGGACAAGACGGCGAGATTGATGAACGCCACCATCTCTCCGGTGCAGTCGCGAGCACAGGTCCTGATCCCCAAGGGCAACGCTTCTACGCCACCCGCGACGCGCTACTCGGCGCACTTTCTACCATTGGTGTGGATGCGAAAGTGACCCGACCCGCAGAGCTTGACTCCCGTTGGTGCTTACACTGCTTCCATCCAGGGCGATGGGCTGCCATCGAATTTGAAGGCAATGTCATCGGTGTCTTAGGGGAGATCCACCCCGGATGGGTGAAAAAGGCCAGCCTCCCCGAGGCGCCCGTCAGCTTTCATGTCGATCTTCAATCCATTTTGGACGTTCGACCCGATGTGCCCCGTTTCTCTGCGCCGCCAAGATACCCCTCTGTCGAATACCATCTCAACGTGCTTGCACCGACAAACACGTACACACAAGACGTCCTCAATCATATTGAAAAAGCCAACTTGGACCACCTTGTCCGGCATACGCTCCACGCCATCTACACGGGCAAAGGCGTCGAAGACGGAAAGAAGCGCATGACCTTAGAGCTGGAATTCAACCACCAAGAACGCTCGCTTACACACGATGAAGCACTCTCCCAAGTACATGGACTACGCCCCCTTCTAGAAGAAGCCGGACTCGTCGTAGAATTCTAATCCAGGCTAAAATCAAGCCCTATGCCACTTTCACTTGAAGAATATGGATGCATGGAGAACTTCTCTGTTCTCTATTCAGGCGGACTGGACTCCTGCGCCGTACCATTAATTATTGGTAAACACACCGAAGGTGGCATTCATCTGCTGACCTACAAGCACAAGTACGGCACATTCTTCAACAAGTGGTCCAAGAAGCACACGCCCGATCTTCAAAGGGTGCTGGGCATGCGCGTGGAACACCATCTCATTGATCTCACCAAGGTGTGGAACGAGGTGGGCGCGAAACACATGGTGAAAGATGCGCTGCAGTACAAGGGTCACTGGGTCTGCTGTTTGGGCTGCCAAGAATCCATGGCCACTCACACCATCATCTACAACTTAGAGCGAAAAATCACCAATACGCTGATCTGCTCCTCAGTCGGCGGCGAGTATGCCGTGATGTCCATGCCCGTGACCCGGGACAAGAACGCGGAGTTCTACGCCCGATATGGCATTCGATACAACGCACCACTCTTGGACTTGGGCATCGGCAAACCCGAGGAACGCCAGGTCCTGTCCGAACACGGCATCGAGCCGGGTTGGGGCGCGAGACGCAGCCACCAGGGCTTCCAACCCATCTGTGTCTTGGGTTTTCAGCACACCCTCGACATCATTTTCGACTTCCACACCACCTACCCACCCGACCGGGTAGAAGCCTTTCTCGACGCCAAATTCCAGATCATGGATCGCATCATCCGCCGCACACTTAGCGAGCGAGGACACGACCCCGACTATTTGATCGAGCGAAACATCGCGGCCTACGAAAAAGAAGAGAAGGCAATGGCCAAGGCACGTAAAGCGGCCAGCAAGAAAAGGGCCTAAGGTCTAAACAAGGGGACCTTAGAGAGCGCCTCCGTAGAGGCGACTCAGAATCTGCACACTTGCCTGTTTGCATCCAGGACAGTTGTCGACCTTGTCACGATAGGCCTGCATTTTCTCTCCAAACCAGATGTCATCAAAGGATTGTTCGCGCACATTCCCGATCGACTCGTGGTCCATGCCACAGCGGACAACATTTCCGTTGGGAAGAAGATAGAGAAGATCCCTCAACTCCCGACACGGAAAAGCGGATGTCGCACCATTGAGTTGTTGCTCAAAAGTATTGGACGCCAAGCGTTTCGACAGCAAATGGTCAATGACCGGCAACTCTCTTTTTGTGCCCACCCGATGGTCATGCAGCGCCTGCAGTACGGCGGTTTTATCCGAGATCAAAATGACTTTCTGCTGGCCACCGAGCTCCGGGGGGGTCGCACCAATCAAAAAGGGATCCACACAAACCCCAGGAATCAGATCCGCACCCACCGACTCCGAAAAAGCCACCATCTCATCCAGTTCCGACAACGATCGATCCGTCAAAGCAAAGTTGATTCCAAACTTAAAACCATAGGTCTCTTTCAGTTCGGCGACCTCTCTGACCGTACGCGTGACCTTCTTCCAGCTGCCCTTCACGCCGCGCATCCAGTCATGGGTCTTCTCGAGTCCATCCACTGAAATCCGAAGCTGTAAACCCGGCCAAGCCACAGCGCGCAACACGTCCACGGTCCGCTGCGTCATCATCCCATTGGTCGTGAGCTGCATCACATAGGGATCGATGATTTCTCGCACACCGACTAGAAGCTCGACAATGTCCTTCCGTACCAATGGTTCGCCGCCCAAGACCTTGACCACGTCCAAGGACTTGAGTTGCTCGAAGACGCGAAGCCATTCCTCAGTACTGAGATCATCGTGCTCACGCACCTCCCAACTTGGGCACGCTTCACATTTCAGATTGCACTTATAGGTCAGAATAAAATGCGCAGCGTGAGGACGAGGCACCCAATCTGGCCGCACACGACGCATCGACGCCGACTGGGCCACATTCTTCCAGGCGCGAAGCCTGCGCTGGAGAGGGTGTGAATTGCTCACATTGTGACCAGGGATTGAGGATTTACCCACCGCTTCAGCAGCAAGGGTGTCATCTCACCACGAAGCGTCATTTGTCCGGCCACCCCGGCCATCTTCACGAGGTTGACCGCCTGAGCAAAGTGAACAAGGGGCGTAGGGTCTTCTTTGAAGCGCTCGGAATGATAGAGCTTCCAGATGACAGACTTGGGCATAAACGACTTGTTCGCCAAGACAATCAAGGCAAGCCAACGCATGTCCGCCTTGGGTCGAGGATAGGACAAATCCACGCGGAACTGCTCGAAGGCATGGGTGTTGGCCCCTTCGATGTCATCCTCGGTGATGAGCCCCTCCCGCAAGAGGCGTCGTGCCAGATGGGTATTCGGGTAGATCGTTAGGCCAAACAAGTAGAGCTCAAACGGACGCTCCAGATCCATCAAGAGGTGGAACAATTCATCCTTGTCCTCCTCGGTGGAATAGGGATCGTCCCAGATGAGCTGCAGATTCGACACGATTCCAACTTCCCGAAAGACCTTCTGGGAATCACGAATCTGCTGATTGGTCGTATGTCGATTGTAGAACTCTTGATTCACACGCTCATTGGCCTGGATGCCCATGCACACAGCCCTCAAACCTGCAGACTTTAGTTTCTGCAGTGGTTCCAAGGACACCATGCGCGGATCCACAAGCACTTCGAAAGGCAAGCCTACACGCTTGGGCCATTTTTCAGCGAACTCATCAATCCAAGCCTTTCGAATTGGAAACACCTCATCGTCAAAGCGCACCACCTTGATGTCTTTGCACAAGGTCATGGCGTATTCCATTTCTTGGATCAGGTTCTCGACACTGCGTACGCGGAAGTTCTTTCCCAATCCTTGGTACAGCGGCTTGGTCAGCGTGTTGGAACAGAAGGTACACGTCCAATACGGACACCCCCGACTCGCCAACAGGGTGTACTCCGGGTTGGTGATGAACGGGTCGCCCTGGGAGACCTTCGAGCCCTCCACGTGAAACTTGTCTTTCTGAGTATGGAAATCTCGGAACGGAATGTCATCGAGTTCCACCAAGCGGGCCAGCTCATTCTTGTAGACGTCCTCGCCCTCCCGAACCCAGAAGCTCTTGCACACCCGGATGTCTTCGCCTTCATCCATCGCCACAAAGAAATCCACCACGGCATGGTCGACTTCCCCAATGGAGATGGCATCCGCAATAGGAATACACAATTCCGGCAAGAAGGTGGGATGCATACCTCCCCAAACAATGGGGATTCCAAGCTCCGCACGAATTCGCTCCGTCAGAAACTTCGCCATGCGATGAAATGCACTCGCACGAACTGAGAAACCCACCACCTGAATTTCACGCTCTCTCAGGAGTTCGATCAGATTTTGGATTTCCTCTTCCGTAGGCCATGGGAAACGGTTGTTGACCCAATCCTTGAAATACACCTCCGTCACAGAAAACCCGGATTCGCGCAACACGCTAGACACGTGTCGCACACCATTGTTCTCCAATGCGTACAAGCTGACGACTGCAATTCGTAGTGACCGAGACACTGACCCCTCTTTCATCAATAGCAGAATAGCCCAGCAACCCGACTTGCTCCAAGTTCTACTCAGGGGCTGAATCTAAACAGCAAACCTCTTAGAATATCTTTCATGCTAGTCATCATCGGAGCCAACGGTCGAACAGGAGCCGCGATTGTTCGAGAAGCAATCGCGCGAGGCCTGCCTCTACGCGCTGTGGTTCGAGACGACCGAGACGTGCAAAATCTGCCGGAAGAGTTGGACCTGCACAACCTAAGCTACGCCGATCCAACTGCGCCAAATGCACTTCCACCCGTATTCGATGGCGCCACCCAAATCATCAGCTGTATCGACCCACGAACCAGTGGCCCCGGGGCAATTATCTATCCGGGGCAAGCCGCTGAACACATTGTCCAAGCCGGCGCCAATGCTGGAGCAGAGGCGATCCTCCATGTATCGGTGATGGGCGCCTATCGCTGGGCCTATACCTCTTTGAACCGAAAAGCCTTCTACCTGGAAGGTGGGGTGCGAAACTGCGATGCCCCTTGGGCCATCCTCCGCGTCAGCTGCTACCACGATGAAGTCATCGAAGGACATGTGGTGCCACCCGACGGCGGACGCCCGAGCCCGTTTAAAAACAGTTCCCGCTACAGTCCTGTTTCCAGGGCAGACGCCGCAAAAATGATTCTGGACTACATGCAAGTGTTCCTTCCAGGCCGCGCCCCCTGCATCGGAGGCCCGGAAGTATTTACAGGTCCCGCGCTGGCCGAACTGCTCCGAGACTGGACACAAGGAAGCTCCAAAAAGAAAACAACCTATGCAGGTCTTCCCCCTGGCGATGTCTCTGTTGCGCCCACCACAACACGGCGCACCATTGGCTGGATCGCCCCCACCACATTGCTGGACTATCTCCAGAAAGGTGGCTCCGAAGAGCAAGAGAAAAAGTCATTGGCCGTCTACGCCAAACGCACGCCAGAAGCCCACTCATCTGATTTGGGTCAGGACAATACCGCGCTGAGTTCTCTCCAAACCAACCTCAGGCGGGTTGTGCACGAACAACTCATCCTGGATTTGCCCTCCGTGGGAATAGACAATCCATCCGTACAGTTGGACTTCTCCAAAGCGAGAAGAAACAAGCCCAAACAAAGCGCTCACGACGGTGAGATGCACCGGTATTCCGGCGTGCGAATCGTAGACGCCAGCGGCGAGCTTCTTCACAAGGGCAAGATCAATTTCCTCCGAGACCAACTCGCAGAAGTTTTCTACTGCTGGTGGGACCAAGGAGAAATACCCAAGCACGTCTGGGATGAACTCGACATGGGTGTACGTCGACGACTCCGAAAAAATGCACGCTTCAACGGTGATCCGCGAGTGGAAGCCTCGCGCAGCGGTAAACCCGAAAAGGCTTAATCGCCGCTAAATGTTGATGCCCCGTTCGATGGCCGCCATCCATGGATGGACGCTCAGCGCCTCTTTGTCAGCCTCCACAAGATTCTGGGCAATCTCATGGTAGACCCCTTGGGCTTCCAACCAGATCTTTTTGGCTCGTTCCCGCTTGTTGCAACTCTCCGCGTAACGCGCGCTGCATAGCAAATACTCGAGCTTCAACACACGGACTGGCTCTTCTTGCATCCAGTGCAGTACTGGACCAAAGGACAGGTCTGGATCCTCTCGAGTACCCATTGCCCGCGCTCTCGCGGCACAGGCATCACCCAACGAGGGCAAATGAGTCTGCTGCTGCAGACTCTGAATCGCCTCTGCAAGATCATCGGCACCCTTCTCAATGTCCCCCAACTTTACTCGGGCCTCTCCCAGCAATGCCTGGAGCTGGGAAGTCATCACGTGCACGCCTGCCTCTCGACAACTCTGCATAAGCGGCTCAAGCAAGGACACTGCGCGTTCATGGTCTTCGGAAACCAACGCTATACGTGCCTGAATCAAGCCCACCGCAGCTCGCATGTGCAAATGCTCTTGCAAATCCACATCACCGATAATGCCGCGGACTCGCTCCCGAGCACGACCCAACTGAAGAAGCTCCACCTCGGTCTCCGCAAGATTCAATACAAACAGCGCTTTTCGGGTCCAGTTACCACCCTCGCGCACCGCTCCCAATTCAGGCTCCAACAAGGTCACAACTTCCGAGAAGCATCCACGTCGACGGAGGATGTCACAGAGGTTGCCCTGGCAGTGCCACATGCTCGTTTGGTCCCCAAGTAGTGCGAAGCGCTCGATGGCCCCCCGCAGGTCTTGCTCCGCATCTTGGAAGCGACCACGACACTGACGAACCACGCCTCGACCTGCCAAAGCCTTGGCCACAATACGCGGCCAATCCCCGCGCTGAGCAGCCACAAGGGCTTCCTCAAAACGCGCCGTTGCCTCCACAAAATCGCCCAGGTACCAGAATACAGATCCCAGTTCCATGGAAATCATTGCACCCAATTTCGGTGCATCCTCATTGAGGCGGCGCTTCGCTTTATCCAAAGTCGCTCGAGCCACCATCAGCTGTCCTCGAGAGATCTCACCTCGTGCGCGGTGAAGCTCGACTTCGGCTTTCAGAAGATCATCCGGCGCGAGTGCAAAGGCCCTCTGCAAAGCCGGCTCCGCATCTTTTCCTCCGGCACGAGCCAACAGGCGTGCCCGCCCAAGCAGCAAATAAAAACGACAAAGGGATGCCCGATCCACCTGACGAACACGATGCACAACCTCAGAGAACATCTCCAGAACACCGCGGGCCTCTTCTGCACGAAACCAATCCAGGAGAGGATCTGCCCACACCACCAAATCTTCCAGTGCTTCATCGATGCGACCTGCCGCCACCAAGAGACGAACTTTCTCCGGACCCGGGGGATCATGAAGGATCGCATTGGACAGTCGCCGCTCAAAAACCGCGCGTCTCAGCGGACGCATCCGCTCCATGATCATCTGTCTTGTCAGCTCGATACGAAAGTTCCAGACCGCACCATCGACCAACTCCCGGGTCTCCACAAGACGGCGAGAGGACAGCTCATCAAAGAGCAGTTCCAGTGCTTCCTCCGAGATCTCCATGGCAAAAGCCATCGAGTCTAAACGTGCCTCGCCTCCGGCCACAGCCAGCAACTCCAACGCACGATTCAACTCCACACTCAATCCATCGATTCGTAGCCCAATGGCATCGCGAGCCGTCGTGGGAATACTCAACTTCCCTTCCGATCGCTCTTCCCAGACCACGCCTTCTTCTGTCACGACCGGCGCAAGCACCCCGCCCTGAACCATGGCCCGCACCACCTCCCCGACGTAGCCAGGAAGACCCGAGGTCACCTTGTAGATGCGCTTGCAGATCTCTCTCGACAATGGACGCCCTCCGAGAATGGAGGTGGTCAATTCACGAACCTGAGCTGCAGTCAGCGGCCCCAACTCGATGCGGTGGGCGTCCGCAACACGCTTTCGAATCGCCGTACCCGGCGCATCCGACTCGTCGGGTGCAGTACACAAAAAGAGCACGGGCACATCCAAGGTCTTGAGCTTCTGGCGCACATAGGAAATCGCATCCAAAGCATTTGGACTGGCACGATGCAAATCCCCCAGCGCAATCACAACCGGCGCTACATCGGCTTTGCAGCGCTGCACCAATATCTCCACCATGTCCAGATACACGGCCTCTAATCGAGAGGTCGCCGTCATCCGCATTTCGCTCCAACTCTGACTTTGAATCGGAACCTCGTTGCCTTCCAA
>Ga0163180_10002118_pt1 | contig 11118 bp, 4 predicted proteins | sample AtlANTMetagenome_2_FD_109647 | JGI IMG/M metagenome (GOLD analysis project Ga0163180, IMG submission 109647) | Marine eukaryotic phytoplankton communities from the Atlantic Ocean - Atlantic ANT 4 Metagenome | ecosystem: Environmental > Aquatic > Marine > Oceanic | place: North Atlantic Ocean...
GTAAATAAAGCATGTCCGCGCGGCACCACCACCACCACCGAGGCGGCGGCGGCGGCGGCGGCGGCGAACCGGGGGAGTTTTCCGGGGACGACGACGACGACGACGACTACGACGACAAGAGAGAGGAAGAGGAGCGCTTTCAAAAACGGCGACAATTGGACCAACGCAATCATCATCATCATCATCGTGAACAACACCGAAGAGGAGAGCGGTACCACCACGAGCATCATCATCATCATCGCCACCATCGTCGGTACGACGAGGACGAGGAGGATGCGTTTAACAACAACAACAACAACGAAAGATCGTCGAGCCCTCAACGCGGTCGTCGGTATCGAGAGTACGCGAACGATCGAGAGGAAAGAGAGCACCGGTATTACGACAGAGGAGGAGGAGGAGGAGATGGACGAGGACGCGAGAGAGACAGAGACAGAGACAGAGACAGAGGAATAAGACGCAGAGAACGGAGCTGGTCGAACGAAAACGACGACGACGACGACAACAACAATAACAGAAGTAGACCGAAGTTTGGCGTTCCCGAGGAGTTGGAAAGGTATCGCGAAGCGGAACGACGAAGTTTCGATCAAGACTACCAGCAAGGCCGAGGAGGAGGACGACAACACGGGAGAGAGAACGAAAGGACCGCGCAAAATAGATTAAACATGGCGCAGCAGTGGTTACAATCGAACGGGTACGAGGAGACGCAAAAACAAAACGAGATTTTGCGGAAGCGAAGAGAAGTGTACGTGGGGAATTTGATTCAAGGCGTGGTGACGCCGAACATTTTAGCGGACGTGTTTAACGCGATGTTGAAGAAAATAGCGCCGAAATTGTGTGAACGCGAAATGGCCGGAGATCCAGTGATGAATGTGATTATGGATTCGCAAGGCCAGTTTGGGTTTGTCGAGTTGAGGTGCTTCGAGATGGCGCAGATCGCTTTGAGATTCGATAAAGTAGACGTGTGCGGTAGGCCAATGAATGTTGGAAGACCAAAAGGATACATCGAAGACCCGAGAGTTGGAGACGATTGTCCGCAAGATGTGGTGGATACCATGGTTGAGTTTGGCGGGAGTTTAGATGACGAGGTGAAAGCGAAAGAGAGGGAATTGGCAAAAGCGAAAGCGGCGGCGGCAGCGGCGGCAGCGGCGAAGATTGCGGCAAAGATGAAAACAAGTGGTGATAGTAGCGGAACGGCAACGACGAGGACGAGGGCGACGAAGACGACGGAGGAAGAGAAGAAGAGTAGCGCGATAAAGTCAGTAAATATGAGATTAGAGAACTTGATTTCGTTGGACGAAGTAGAAGCCGCCGAGAAGAAAGATCAAGACGGCGCGGAACAACTTTTAGAACAACTTTTGCATACTTGTTTAGAAGAGTGCGAACAAACTATCGGGATGGTCATGGCTCTCGCCGTACCGACGCCAACGCAAGACGTGTTCAATAACCCAGAGCTTCGGAAAGGAGGCGCGAGGTGTTATGTAAAATTTGATAGCGAAGCCGTCGCGGAGAAAGGCGTTTCAAAGATGAACGGACGCGAATTCGACGAGAGCATCGTCAAAGCTTCGCTCGTCACCGACGAGGAATTCGACAAAGCGTCCGAGAACATTTGGGTTTAAGAGTTACTTCGTGTAAAAAATAACGCGCACTGCGTAGGCGCGAATACATATTAATACAACCAACGCACTTGTTTCATGCTTTCTCTCGCTGCGAGAGCGCTGCTACAATCATACAAATTTTGCTAAAGCTTCTCTCACATTTTCATTTCTTCGCCTTGTGCTTTTTATCAATTGCCTCGAGCGAATTCGTTTTGAGAAGAAACAAACGGTTTGCCCGTTCTTCTAAAGAACCGCCACATTTCAGCTTTTGACGAGTCAACTCTATTTTTAAATGATCTAAACCGAACCGTTCTAGTTCTTGCGCTGTGTTTATGTTGTTCAAATCGATGGGTTCAAAGTTTTCCTGTTTTGGCGGAGATGATTTTGACGACGATAGCTGGGGTTCCTTTTTGTTCGCCTCTGCTTTCTCTTCCTTTTTTTTGTTCTCCTTTGTGTCTTTCTCTTCTTTTTCTTCTTCTTCTTTTTCTCCTTGTTCCGTCATCATTCCTTCTTTCTTCTTCTTTTTCTTTCGAAAATCGTCCTCATCGTCTTCGTCGTCGTCATCGTCCGAGTCCTCATCCTCCTTCCCCGCCGACGACGACGTCGTCGACGTCTTGAGCGTCGTCGATGCCGCTTTAATCGCCTCTTCCATCCTCTCCTTCACTTCCTCCGAATCCTTCCTGAACTGTTCCTCCTCTTTTTCCATCTTCGCTCTCTTCCTCGCCTTCTCTCCCGTTTGCTCTTCGATGTATCTCAGCGCCAAAGACTCTTCCTCTCGTAAACTTTCCTCTTTCGTCCATTGCTCCATTTTTCGTGCGTTTTCCGAGACGTGATATCTTTGTCCTTTCAAATCTCGACACAGGTCGTTGTTCGGCTCCGCATTATTCCTCCCTTTTTTCTTGCCAGTCGAACGAAGCAACGTGCCAAACCCGCCTTTCCCTCCGCCGAGTCCTCCTTTTACCCACAGCTGGTACGTCACGTTCGATTCGATGATATCGCCCTCGTTCGCGTCGTCGACTGCTCGCGGTCCGCCCAAAAACAGCAGTCTCTCTCTCGGAATCCCTTCGCTTCTCTCGACGGTTTCTCTCAGGCACGCCAGGGTGTTTTCCCTCAGCTGGTAGCACCTCGTCCTGGTCGAATTCATCGAGCGAACGAACACGTTTTTCACGTTCGTCATTCTTCGAATCATCAAAGTGCCCTTTTCTTCCTCCCCCCTCTTCGCGCGTCCATTCCTTTTCCTCCTCCTCCTCCTCCTCCTCGTCGTCGTCGTCTGAACCATCGTCATCGCTTTTGTATCGATGGTGTTCGTTCGTGTCCCGTCGTTTGCGTCGTCGTTCCAATGATGCTCCCAAGTCGAAAGGACAATGAAGACCCATTCTAGAGTTTAGGGTTTTTAACTAAACCCTAAACAAAAGGCGAGAAAAGACGAAGGAAGAAAAGACAAAAGACATCATCGACACTTAAAGAGACGGAGGCGTCTCTCTCCCTCTCTCCCCTCTCTTCCAAAAAAAAAGACGAAGAGAACGACGACGACGACGGAAGAAGAAGAAGACTTTTAAAAAGTGTCTCTTTTGTACGACGACGACGACTGCTCGTGCGCGAGAGCGAGAGAAGCAAGAGAGAAGAGATTGGACATTGGAAGAAAAAGATTATATCCATTGTAAAAGTCCATCGACGACATCCCGACGACGACGATGACGATGGAAAGAGGCGGCCCGAAGAAGGCCACCTCCACCACCACCACCACCGCCTTTTGGTACGAGTATTTGTGTCGACAACGAAACGTTCAACGGGTGATGGTGGTGCCGTCTCTGATGATGACCGCGTGCGCAGTCGGTTTCTTTCTTCTCTTGTTTTTGCCCTTTGTGATGGTGCCTACGGCGCTCGCGGGCGGCGTGGGGTGGGGTCTGTATCGGGCGGTCGCGAGAGGAGGGAGATGCGAGGAGACGACGAGAAATAACGTCAAAGAAGAAGAAGAAGACCAACGGTCACAACTTCGACCAAGGATGGACGTGACGAGGAGGAGGAGTACTGCCACTGAGACTACCGCTGAGAAGAAGAAAATGATTGATGAAAACACAGCACCGCCGCCGCCCGCGAAAGTACCTTTGACCGGCTCGGCAGCGTTGATGGCGAACATGCGAAGGTCCACGGCGAATACCGGCGAGAAACGCACGAAGATTTTGCCGACGTCGTCAAGGAAAGATACATCAGCGGATACGAATGGATCGACGACGACGACAAAGGCTACAAAAGAAACAAATAGTAACAAAGATCCAAAAAGCGAACAAACGTTTTACGTTTTTCACGGCGGCGAAGCGGCGCAGCAAGTTGCCAGAGACCTTAAAGAAGCGATGGAAAAGGAGTTTTTTATGAAGCATGGGATGAAGGCGAGGGATGTGCGCGTGACGATGGCGTCGATGGAAGATTTTAAAAAGACGCTGGAATTACAAAATAGCAACAACAGCGAAAACAATACGAAAAGAAGGGCAATCTTTGTCGTGGAAACGGTTGAAAACGCGCAACCGGCGGAGGAAGCTGGAAGCTGCATTCGGTATTTCAACAAGATGAGGAAAAAGCTATCGTCGGAGGACGGAGATAAAACAGTACCACCATTCGATGAGAATACATTTCAATACGCCGTAATGGGTTTGGGCGATACGAATCTACTTTTAGATCGTCAAACGACCACCGCGAAGGATTGTAATCAAGCCGCGCAAACGTTAGATAACGCGTTAGCGGCTTTAGGCGCACACAGATTGTGCGAGAAAGGATTGGCGAACGACGCAATTGGCTTAGAGGAAGGGGTGTTGCCTTGGTTGGAAAAGAAGTTGTTACCGAACGTGCTCAAAGCTGTCAAGGAAGAGAAGGCACGAGTGGAGAGAAATAAGCCGATCGAAGTGGTTTTTGCGTACGGTTCTCAAACTGGGAACGCGGCGGAGATCTGTAAAAATTTAGCCGCCGAAGCGACGGAAAGGTATAAGAAGGATAAAATGACCACCACGACGACGCGCATCGAGTGTTTTGCGTGCAACGAACTCGACGCGGAAACATCTTTGAAACCAGGGACGGTTGTTTTGTTTTGCATTTCGAGTACAGGTGATGGAGACGCGCCGGATAATTGCGACATGTTTCTCACAAGGTTAAAGCGAAGAGTGAAGAAGACAACCGCGAGCGATCCTGTTCTCGCGGGGACGCAATACGCTGTCCTAGGTCTTGGCGATCAAAACTATTCCGCATTTATGGCAGTGCCGAGAATGTTTTCAACAATCATGGAAAAAGGTGGCGCGACCATGTATAAGAAAAGATTAGAAGCGGACGATACACTCGGTTTATATGAACAAGTGGACGCGTGGGTAGATACGTTATGGGTAGATTTAGATCAAGCCATCGGTCGAGCAAAATCAGCCAGAGAAAATCCGAAAAGTTTTCTGAACAGTAATTCTAAAGGTATCGATAAAGACGCGACGACGACGACGACGACGACGACGACATCAACAACAACAGATGCATCGGCCAACGAAGCTAGGGATCATTCAAATTCAGCGGTGTCATCGTCGTATAAAGGTATTCCAGCCTTGCAACCAGCGCGCGTGAAAATATCGTTTTCAAACAACAAACCGACAGGAAATCCACCATCCCCAGTGCAAATAAGTAAAGACATGCTCGCGACGAGAGAATCTCCTTTTTATGCAAAAATTGCGTCGAAGAAGATTCTCACGAACACTATGTCTGACCGAAGAGTCGTGCATCTCGAATTTGATTGCGAGAATAAAAATGATTCGATTGAAAATTATGAACCGGGAGATTCGCTCGCGGTGTTACCGAAAAACGACAGCGCGTTAGTGTCCGAGTTGATGAGTCGGTTAGGAGAAGTGGACGAGACGAAAACGTTCGACCTCGAGTGGATAGAAGGCATGGCACCGCCGGGTAGTGACGATGTGTCGATGACGACAAAGCCACTTCCGCACGTGATTACGCCGTGTACCGTTCGCGACGCGCTTGAAAAATACATCGACATCACCTCTGTTCCGAGGAAATCTTTCCTCCGCGCGCTCGCCGAGTGTTGCACAAACGATGAGGAGAAAGATCGCCTTCTGTTTCTTTCCTCCCGCGACGGGAAAGAGCGATTTAGAACGGATATCACCGACGAACGTCCAACTCTTCTGACGCTCTTGCGAACGTACCCGAGCTGCTCGATTTCCTTAGAACGATTACTCGACATCTCGTCGCCCTTATTGCCGCGAATGTACTCCATCACGAGCTGTAAAGACTCGCAAAAGAACCCGTCCGTGGCTTTCTCTGTGGTGAAATACGAAACTCCGGAGAGCAAAGAAACGCGATTGGGCGTCGCTACGAATTGGCTCGACGGGCTTCCTCTTGACCATGAAGACATCAAAATACCAATCTACAAAGTCCCCACGAAAACGTTCGGATTACCGGAAGATATATCCAAGCCAATCATCATGATCGGGCCGGGCACAGGCGTCGCTCCATTCCGCGGTTTCTTACAAAAACGGGAAGCTTTATCGCGAGCAAATCCTTCCTTACGCTTCGCGGAGTCCTGGCTCTTCTTCGGCTGTCGACGCAAGGACGAAGACTACTTGTACGAAGCCGACTTCAACGCTTTCGTCGAAAACAAAACTCTCACCCGCCTTGTCTCCGCTTTCAGCCGAGAGGACCCGTCTGGAAAAAAAGTCTACGTCCAGCACAAACTCGCCGAACACGAAGAGAAAATGCGCGACTTGATTCTCCGCGAAAAAGCGTACGTCTTTGTCTGCGGCGACGGCGCGCACATGGCCAAAGACGTGCACAAAACCTTACTCTCCATCGTGAACTCGGGAACGGGAGAAGAAAACGAGGAGATTCTCAGGGATATGACCAGAGAAGGCAGATACGTTCGAGATATTTGGAGTTGAGCTTCTGACGACCATGTCATCGCGGAACGTCGGAAAGTCGTCGTCCCGTTTTGGTCGTTTCGTAGTACACGTAAGTTAGTAATACTAGCGCGCGAGAACAAGAATACTAATAGAGATTTTTTCTTTCATCGAGTCATTTTTTGCTTCATTTTCAGCCACGAGACTTGACGACTCATATATGCACGCCGCCGTATCTTCTCGATTAGTCTCCTTAGCTCTGCTCAAAAAGTACAAAGCGCGAGGAGGCGTCGGCGCGGAGCGCGGCGTCGTTGGGAGCGCGCACGCCGGGGGTGGTAGTGTCGGGGCCTCGTCGTTTACGTCGTCGTCGTCGCCGTCACGCGGCGGCGTTCGAGAGCGGAAAACGAACGCCATCGATGTGTTTCGATTCGTCCAGAATCATCGTCGTCGTCGAGCAAACGACGAGGAGGCCGAGGACGACGAGAAAAAGAGGAGCAAAGACGTGGTGGTCATTTTCGCGTGGTTCGGAAGCGAGAAGAAGCACGTGGCAAAGTATGCGCACATGTATGAGGACAAACACGAAGAAGTTATCGTCGTCGCGCCACCCGCGCTCGCCTCGCTTTCGCCGAAACTGACAACGCAAATTGCAAACGACTTTCTCCGTATTTTTAGAGAGAAGGACGTGGAAGGGGTGCACGTGCACTCGTTTTCGAACGGCGGGTTTCTGTTCGCGGGAAATTTGTTGCATCACGCGAGCGATAAGAGAGATGACAAAGAGTGTAAAATAAACGTGGAATTAGCAAAGAAGTGGAAGACGAAGATTAAATCGGTGACGTTAGATTGCGCACCAGCGAGACTGAACGCTAACGTCATATCGCGAGCGTTCGCGTCGGTGTTGCTAGGGAGTAGAGTGGAAGATATATACGATAACGATGCAAAAGAAGGAGGAGGAGAGAGTAGAATGGGTGAGCTGGCGAAATCTGCGTTAGATGTGTTGGCAGAGACATTATTATCGGATGAGAATTTGCAAAGAAAAATAAACAACGCGTACGCGGCGTGGGAGACAGAATTGGATACGAACGTGCCATTGAAGATGCTCTTTTCTGAGAGCGATAAGTTAGTGCCCGTGAATGAAGTACAAGAATTCGCGCAAAGACAACGCGCGCGAGGAAACGCGCGAGTTTTCACGAAATGTTTTAAGAACGTGCCGCACTGTGAGATTGGACGTTGGCATCAGGATGAGTACATGAAAGTATTGTTCGACGAGAAGATTTGAAGACGTCGTTTATGCAGTAGCTTAATTAGGATAGAGTTAGCTTTTCTGGCGTGATGATATAGGTGCAGCAAAAGGTATAGAAATTAGCACGTATTAGTACTCCTAAGGTAGTATATGCCCATATACATACACAAGTCTATTCATCTAATCTATTTCATCTTGGGACGTCTCTGCCGCTCTCAAAAACCATCTTCTTGAGGTCGCCCATTAACCGTTCGTTCTTCTTCATATCTTCCAAAGTTATATGAAACCGAAATCTCCAATAGTGACGCGAATTTGTCGGATCGTTGATGGTCTCTTCGTTCGGGTCGCGTTCGTTTATGTACTTTCCGTCCATGGCTAAAACATCCGCCAGCGCAAATATCGCTAACGCGCTGGGAGACTCTAAGTGTTGCTTGATGACTTTACGCATAGTTTCCGTCGTGCACTGTTTCGGCGTTGTCGAGATGTCTTGACCGAGAATCTGCGAGTAGTACTTTTTGCGTCTATTTTCGTCTTCTTCGAACCAGGCGCGAAATGTTGTCGTGTCGTGACAGGAAGGAGAGCACACGGTATCGTAAGGGTATCTGCTCGGAATACCAAATTCCCTGTTGTTGTTGCTGTCGTTGTCTTGCTCAGGCGCCGGCATCCGTTGAATGCGCAAACCCAAAATGCCCAATTTTTGCATCTCTCCGGGAACAAAATCCGGAACCAATCCCAAGTCTTCGCCACAAACGAGCATGTTTGTCGAGTTTGTAATCGCAGGTATCGTCGTGTGCGCGTTTTGGGTCCACAAGAACCGTTGTCGCGTCGTGAAATGTTCGTGACTGATTCGAGAAAGTGTGCTGCGCTGCCAGCACTCGAGCTTTTGAAACAGCCGCGTTTGTTCCATATCAAATCTTGGATAAAACGCATCCTTATCAAACATCGCAACGCTATGAACACTCTCGATAGCGTTTGGATCGTACGCCGATCTCAACAAACAGACGTTTCTGGTGAGTTCAAGTAAACCGTTTTTAATTTCATTCGTTTCAGCGACGAGCCAATCTGGCGATCCTTCTCGAATTTTCAACTGCTCGCACTCTAAAATTTGCACCTCCGTGGAAAACTCAGGTTTGAACGTCCAATATTTGTTTTGCAAACGCTTGGTGAACGAGGAATCTCCTCCTCCTCCTCCTCCTCTTCTATGGACGTTTGAGTCACCGGCGTTCGTAAAGAGCTCGTTTTCATCGAAAAATCGAGCGGCAACTTCCGCCGCTCTCGTGCCGAAAAAGAATTCCATGTCAGACGCGTCTGCTCTGGGAATTGTCAATCGATCGATATCCCAAAGGCCGACCGCTTCGAGTTCTTGCCTTGATATTGGGACAGACGGGCGAAACCGACCCATAATTCCAGACTCGCAGTGAGCTGGCAGTTCCCATATGCGAAAAAATCCCAAGATATGATCCACGCGAACGAGCGAAAAATATTTCTCCATCAAGTGTAATCTCGAACGCCACCAACTGTAATTTCCATCCCGTTTCATCTGTTCCCAATCGTAGGTTGGAAACTTCCAATTTTGACCGATCTTATTGAATGCATCGGGTGGTGCGCCCGTGTTTGTATAGAAACGGAACAACTCTGGTTTTCTCCACACATCCACGGAACGTTTATCGACACCAATCGGTAAATCGCCTTTAAGCGCGATGCCAAACTGTTTCAAATATGAAGAGGCCTCTTTCAGTTGCACGTGCAAACGCCACTGCAAGTAGTACACGAAGTGCACGCCCTCTGAATAAATAGGAGATGTTTCCGGATCGGTCAATTTCTCGATCAGTTTATCGTCGCACTTCGCGAGGTGACCCCACAGCCAATGCTCAGTGGTTTGAAAAATTTCAGCCAATGCACAAAACACCGCGTACGGTTTCAACCACTCCTGGTTCTCGCTCACGAACCGCTCGAAAGACTCAAGTAAAGCTTTCTTACTGCTACTACTACTCATATACAACCCGTTTGTATATGCACCACTTCCTTGTGGCATCGAAGCGAGGAAACCCTTGTGCAACTTTCGAGCGACGAGCATTTTCACTCGAAGCGTCTCTTCGTAGTCGACTTCTTTCAGCTCTTGAAGTTCGCGGCGTTTTGCCTCGATATATTTCGTCATCTCCTCGCTCCCAGGGAAATTCAACTCCTCTTGATCGAGTTCAGTCACGCGCAAATACAACGGGTGCAAAGCGTGAACGGACAAAGAACTATACGGATACGAGTCCCACCACATCCCGTGCACTCTCGTGTCGTTGACCGGGAGCAACTGTAAAATCCGAAATCCGGATTCGCGGCAGAAATCTGCCATCAATTTGAGATCTAAAAACTCACCACAACCGAGGGACTTCGAAGATCGCAAAGAGAAGACTGGCACCGCAACGCCTGCACAACGAAATGGTTTCGCGTGCGCAAAGTGTCCGTCAGAAGCTACGATACATTTTGGTGGCTCGTACGACGACGATGACATCTTCTTTTGGCACGGCGTCGCGCGGTGTTTCATCGGTGTTTTCTCTGGATGTTCCTCGCCGTCGTTTATTTCTGTCGTCGTCCCTCTAACTTCTCCCCAATTTTGGTTGTTGTTTGTGTTTGTTTTTCGTTGCTCTTCTTCGAATTTGCATTTTTCCAGGTCCCAATCGATACCGATAGTTCGCGCGTATTCTTCGCACTCGATGACTTGCTCGATATCGTCGTCCCAAATTTCGTACTTGTATCTCACGGGAAGCTCGTTCGAAGCGCACGCGACTTCTAAGTGCCAGCAGTATCCGTTGTTGTTATTATTGTTGTAACCAATAGTACTACTATCTGCTCCGTTAGTGGTATGCTCTAACGCATCGGTCGGCATAGACGGCACTTCAAAGCACTCGTCGTTTCCCATTCGCATAGCTCGCGAGCGATCCCACTTCCCGAGCGATTGACAACTTCCCGTCACTCTCACAGAAACTTTACCTCCCGGGCGTTTACTTGGCATTCGCATCGCTTTTACTTGAAACCGTAAAACAACCACACGTAAGCTCGCGTCGTCGTTAGTGTCATTCCTTTTCTCGCACAAAATGCCGCTTCGCAAAAATTCGCACGGCTGAGGCTTCACGACAGCATTCATCGCTCCACCAATATTTCTACTACTATCACTACTCATACTGCTACGCCCTCCTTCTCCACTTCCTTCTAATAACGCTTTATCCAAAACCACCTCGGCGAATATTCTCTTTGAAAACAGCGTCTCCTCGTGGTTCTTTCTCTCGAATGTGTCCATAAACTCCACCACCACATTTTCGCCGTTCCCGGCGCCTCCGTCCAAGCGCTCTAAAGATTGAGACGTCCGCCGTTCGAGCGCGGGTATTCGAATGGGTGCGTCCCACAATATCAC
>Ga0163180_10002121_pt1 | contig 11110 bp, 11 predicted proteins | sample AtlANTMetagenome_2_FD_109647 | JGI IMG/M metagenome (GOLD analysis project Ga0163180, IMG submission 109647) | Marine eukaryotic phytoplankton communities from the Atlantic Ocean - Atlantic ANT 4 Metagenome | ecosystem: Environmental > Aquatic > Marine > Oceanic | place: North Atlantic Ocean...
CTTTTGCGATCTCACTCCCCGATGAAGCTGCCTTGTTTGTTGTACGGGTTGCGCTTGCGGGATTGTCCGTGGCAGGGCAGAAAAGCTGCCAGTCGATGCCTTCTCCCGCATACAGTTTTCTGCAGGAGTTTAACCTCCGGGGGGTCTGCGCTGTCATGCTTGCTCTGTTCCTTTCCGGGGCTGTGCCCCCTCTTTGTGCGGGAACTGGAGAGAGTGAAAAAGAGGACTATCAGTTTGATGGCAAAATTTCCCGGCTGGTGCTCGAGAATTACCTGGCTCGAAGTGCTACCGTGGCCTCCCTCCTTCACATTGCCTCCGATGACGACCTCCGCATGATGAAGAACACGGGGGTGAAGTTTGCGGGGCGCGTGATCTGGATGTGGGGAAATGAGTCTCGTATCGACAAACTGGTTGCAAAGGGAGCGCCATTTGTGAAGCGCCTCCACGAGATGGATCCGGACCTGATCCTGCAGGGGGCGATTTTCGAGGTAGTCACGACAGACGTTGATAAGGTGGCCATCCCAGCGGCGGTGCTCAAGGAGTTCGGACTGCCGGTCGAGAAGCGTAACTTCAGTTACAGCAAGATGCTCTACGGGTTCCGGCATCGTCACAATCACTGGTATGAGAACGCCTCTGTGCCCGACATGAGTAGATTGGAGACCAGGATGTGGTTCTTTTATGTTGCGAAGCGCTGGATCGACATGGGACTCGAGGCGATTCACCTGGGGCAGGTCGAGATCATGGACGACTGGGACCGGGGTCACCGGCATTGGCGTGATCTCATGTCCCGGATCCGCTCCTATGCAAGGAAGCATGCTCGCCGCCATCTTGTCCTCATTGATGCCCATGTTCCCAGTGGAGGTATCGTGCACGATGGCAAACTGATGTTCGACCTCCACTCTTTCCCGTCCCGTCCGAAATCCGTGGAAGGGCAGCCCCACCGGGCAGTTCTTGAAAAGGGCTTCAGTGACGCGATATACGGCCGCAGCAAGGGCGGACTTACCCCGAGCGGATGGCGTTGTGAGTCACTGCCCTATATCGTGGAGATCGACAATTTCGGTCCCTCCGATCATCCGGGTGAATACCGCGCCAGTGATAAGTTTCATGTCTGGGGATGGGACGAGATCAACTGGTTCATGAAACAGCCGGAGGACTACCGGAATCAATGGCTCCGTTATGCCTACCAGTGGGTGCGGGATGCCGATCCAAATGGTTACTTCCAGCTCCCTCTCCGTCGTTTTGAGCACTACTGTGCCAGCATGACTCCTCCCCGGGGCATGAAGCAGGAGGAAACAATCAAGGCCATCTGGGCCGGCATAGAGCGAAATTAAAGGGATCTTTGCCCGCTCGACATGGAATACCTGAGCACAACGCCGTGGCTTGATGTAATCGTTCTTCTCCTTCTGATGCTTGTCTTTGCAAGGCATGAAGCAGACTGGGAGCCTACCACGGCACGTTCTGGCGTTTACTTCTGGTTTCTTAATCCCAAGGCGGTAATTGTGTTCTTTCCGCTATGTATCGTCAGTCGGCTCTTAATGGGCCTTTACTTGGGCTCGGGGCAGATACTGGTCCTCCTCCTCTTCGTCCTCCCTCTTGCTCCCCTGCTCCATCGGTTTTTCTACGTTCCGTGGCGTAAGGCGTTTCTCATCGCAGGGTGTTTCCTGTGCTACATGATTCTCGTAGCAGTCGGGATCTACCGTGCTGGTGTATCCGAGGAAAAACCAGATGAGGGGCTCATGCTTGAGGAGCTTTTGAAGACGGAAGGGTCCAACGGCTAACTACCACTCGCCTACCTGAAATGCATGAGGTGCTGCAGCGGCGACTCCTTCGTGTCCCTGCCCGAGACTCTTGTCCGGAATAGAAAGCATGTCCTTTCTTGTTTTTCCGGGTTGTCACGGTTTAGATGAAGGAGCATGAGAGTCTACTTGGTGTTGGTGGCTTCCGGTTGCCAAATTCTGGCAGGGTGCGAGAGATCCCAGCAGGTTGAGGAGAAATCCAATAGCGAGGGATTGCAGCTCCACGAAGAAGCATCAGGGACGCCTGCCCGAGAACCAGCGGACATGGCCACACTCACCACTGCACAGGCGGAGGCTATTCTGGCCCGGGGTATTGGCGAATGGAAGGGCGTCGGCGTTACCAAGGATGCCGATGGCGAAGCGTTAGCAGAGGTCCCCTTGGTAGCAACGGTGCGCTGGCTTGAGGAGGGCGATAAAGGATTCAGAAAAAATGGGAAGGAGTCCGAGGAGTCCAAAGTGCAGGAGATGCGGGTTACTGAGAAGCTTCCGCAAGGTGACCAAGAACTGGTATTTACGAGGTGGTACGATAGTGGGAAGGGATTGTTTTTGCTGACTCGCCGGTTGGCCGGGGAGGAGACCCCAGACGGGCCGGGTGCTGAAGAGACCTATGACACAGAAGCAGACACCTATCTTGGCATTGTCCGTGAAGGCATCCAAGTCGGCCAGAGTTTCACTTGGCGGAGTCAGATGACGAACAAGAAATGGATCTACCACGGGAGGTTTCTCCAGGACAATGAGTTGCAATGGACCAGGATAGATAGGCTGAGCCCGGTGAAGGCGGTTCCTTCGCAGTCCCCAGCGCCCTGACCTTTTACGGGGCAGACATGAGGGACTCCGGCCTTACTGGGTATCGCGTCCAAGAAAGTCATTTCCGACGAGTCGTCCCGGGAATACCCTGCACCATCGGCATGGTTAAAATCTCTTTTTCAGTGGTGGGCATGGTGGTGGCATGTCTTGGCATGATCATAAGCCCTCTCCTTGCGCAGAAACCTGATCAGGAGGGTGCCCCCGGACGGGTTCCACAATCCGGTCCTGGCGGAGGTTCGCGGAGCCTGATGCAGAACCTGCCTGTTCTGGCAGCGCTTGATACAGACGGGAATGGCGAAATATCAGCTGCTGAGATTACGGCTGCCAGTGCGGCACTGAAGACGCTCGATAAAAACAAGGATGGGAAGCTTTCCGCTGATGAGTTGCGGCCTCGGTTTGGCAATCGGCCACCCACCCGGGACCGCGGCAGTCCAGTTCCTGCTCGCCCGGACAGGCCTTCCGCCCCTTCCGACAGGAATCCCCTGGCAGTCGGTAAGATTGGGGGGCTGTCCCCCTTGGAAATCGTCCAGATGTTCGGAGTGCGAGGGATTGATGGGGTCTCAGACCGTGCCATGTCCGGTTACCGGCGCGTCTTTGGATTTACTGACGTAAACAAGGACGGCAGACACTCAAGAAAGGAATACGTAGACGGAGGTCGACATCTGACGCCTGAGGCCCGGGCGGGAATTTTCCAGGCGTCTGATACTGACCGGGACGGCTTTGTCTCGGAGAAGGAATACGTGGAGAACCGGGTTATTACCGATCAGGCCAAGGAGTTGTTCGTCTCAATAGACTCTGATGGTGATGGCCGACTGACCGGTGGGGAGATTGTCGGCAGCAGAAAGGTGGAGAATGCAAAGCTGGCCCTTGTAATATTTTCGGCATTGGACACCAATGGCGATGAGATGCTGCACCTTCCTGAGTTCCTCTATACCTGGGGTCGCTGGGCGCGAGCCAGAAAGGAAGCAAAGGACAGGCGGTGACTCCTCGCCCGGGGTCCGGATCAACTGAACGCTGATGCGACCTTTACCGCGATCAGGGCAGGATCGAATTCCCCTTCCCCGCTCTCCATGGCAGAAGCAACCGCCTCGGTAGCGGTTCTGATCTGCTCGCTGGTATAATCGAGAGACTTGCCGATCTCTGAGAGTAGATGCTGCTCGGATTCATCTGCATGCCCATCGGCCCAGACCGCTGAGGCCATGAAGACGATAAAGAGAGCCCTCTTGAAGGGGTCTCCGGGAAGGGAGGATTCTACGCCTTCAGGATTCTCCAGAATGCCCTCGGTGGTCTCTTCATCGATTCCCAGTCGTGATGTGATTCCGCGGAGAATACCGAGCTCGCTTTCCTCGATCTTTCCATCGGCCTTCATAATGCTGACCGCTTTTGCGAGCATTGCCTCGGCTTCCCTGGTTTCCGGTGACTTGAATTCTCCCATGCCTGCTGGTGTTGATGACAGGTGCCTAAGTAGAGTCGACCGGGTATGGTGCCAAGGATAGAATCGAGTGCCCCCCTTACTGAATGCTGAATGAGTTATCGATCACTTGCCGGTCCAGGACGATCTGACGGGAGGCGGAAGTATTTGGTTCTTGGAAAGGAGGTCTCGCCAGCTAAAAAGCTGACATGATTCGACTGGTTTTATTGGTGTTGTCCATTTGCGTTTGGAGTTGCGGCCAGAAGGATGAAGGCGTGACCAAGATAGGAAAAAAGGAAAAGGAGAGCGTAGCGACACCTGACCCCGGGGAAGGCAAGGCTAATGAATCCACTGAGCTCGTCGACGAGATCGATGAATCCGCTGAGCCCGTCGATGAGAAAAACCTGGCCGAATACATTAAGAATAAACGGTTCCATGTATCGGCCGACAAAGGTAATGCTGACCTCACTGGGTTTGGGCAGTTCTACGGCAACGGAACCTGGCAGAGTGGCGTCATTGTTGACGGAGTCGCTACTACTTCAGGAGGAGCCGACGAAAAGGGCAGGTATGAGGTTGATGAACTGACCGTCACCCTTGTTTCGGAGGATGGAGAGGAGGATCTGCTCGATTTCTCCTCTCCTGAGCCAGTTGCCGATGACAAATTCACCATCACAAAGGATGATGGGAGCCAGGAGATTGTTACCATCATCAAGGTTGAGGAGGCAGGAATTGTTCAGGTTGCTTCCGGGCTAGAGAAAAGGGCAGCGGATGCGGGCAACCTGGAGGAAGTTCACGGCGCCATGATTACGGGCGACATAAAGGCCCTTGAGGATTTTCTGAAATCGGGTGGTGACGTGAATGCAAGGGAGGCTGACAAGGAGCGCAACACCCTCATGCATATCGCTGTGCTATTCGGGCAGGAAGAGGCTGTAAAGCTGTTGGCAAAGTCCGGGGCGGACCTGGACCTTAAGAACACCAATGGCACTACCGCTCTGATGTCCGCCGGGTTTTTAGGAAAGAGCGAGTTGGTGGAAATTCTCCTCGAGGAGGGGGCGAGTCAGGATATCACGGACAACAATGGGATGACTGCTCTGGATGTCTCTGCGATGTCATGGCAGGACGCCAAGGGAATTGTCGATTTTCTCAACCTTGTGGCATTCGCTCCGCTTGGTTCTCCGCTCGATCCAGACGAAGTAAGGGCTGGTCGTGAGGATTGCGTCGACATCCTGAGGGATGCGAAGAAGTAAGCTCCGTTCCTCTGCCTCTGCGCTACGCCGGGTGGCTAGAGCGCTTACGCGCGCCTACCCTTCTGCCCTGTCATGGGCGCCAGGCGTTAAGTAGCTGGGCGCAACCCGTTTGGCATTGTGCATAAAAAAGCGAACTGTGGAACGACAGGGTCGCCCAGCAATTCGCTTGATTTAAGAGAATGCGCCTCAGGAAGGGGCGCGTTCTTTCGCTCCAGGAGGAACAGTTTACTTGGCGCTCTCAGCAGCGCAGCAGGAACCGTCGCTTCCGCAGCAGGAACCGCCAGAAGTGGCGCAGGAACTGAAGGAAAAGCTGACCATGGCGGCTGCTCCGATGAGGACGATGACTTTGGCAATCTTGTTCATAATCATAGATCACTTAATTCATTTTCCCTTGGTGTGCAACTGCAAATCTGAGCCCATCCTCCTGCGGGTGGAAACGAGCTGGGACACTGAGGGGATTAGGGTGATCAAGGTCAGTTTCAGAGGGGAAGACGTCTCCGTTGTTGGAAAAAAATGGACTGACGGGTACTCGACAGAAGCCCCAGATAATTGAAATAGGCGAGTATATACTGAATGCAAAAGGCGGCCAATGCGAGCGGGCCAAGAAAGGCCGCCAAGGCCAGGGTGCCGAGCATCCAGTATATCCTTATCCTGAACGAAGAGGCATCGGTTCCAGGTAGCCCAAGAGAGATGGAGATCTCGCTCATGTAGCGAGCCATCAACATGAAGGAGACCATTTTCGTGGAGAAATGGAAAAAGCTCAGCACTACTGAAAATAGCAGTATTCGGTAATATGCACCCAGAGAAAGGGCGTCCAGGAGTTGGAGCAGGTCATCGCCAAGTAAAAAGGCAATTACGTCCGACGAGTATCGGAGGGCGACAATCAGGGAACACAGTTGGAACAAGAGAGCCCCCCCGAGGCAGGCGCGGGCAGGCTTGCTACGGGGGGCAAATCCCATGCAGTGCCCAATGAGTTCGATGACGAAGAAGAGGAGAGATGCGAGCGCCAGAGCGAGCAACGCGAAAGCCAACTGAGAGTGGGCAGCGAGGGGCACTTGCGGGGCGACGATTATCCAGATGGGAGCGATGGGAGTTGCCGTGAGAATTCCAAGAAGAGAACCAAAGTGAATGAGTCGCAGAGCGCGTGCCGTGGTGTGGTATGACGGATCCAGGAGGGCAGGTGGCGCTGCCGACCTGGGGTTGACGACTGGGGGTTGACGACTTGAGTCGGTGAGGTTGCTCCGGACCACTGGTAATAAGCCCTCCACAGCGGATGCGGGGACCCAGGAATCGAGTCGCTCAGTCCAGACCAAGTGCTCGGATGTCAAGGACCCGGCGAGAGCATGCTGCTGCATCTGCTCAGCCTCGTAGGGGCCGAGTTTCTCCTCCCCTTCCCCCATGATATACCATTGCTCGCTCACGAGAACATGATTGGCGCTTTGTGCACGATCTCACCCAACATGACATCCTATGATGCAGGGAGCCGTTATAAAAAGAAGCCTTCTTTGTAACGCATCAAAGCGTCTCCTCCGCGCTCTCCCATTACCTTTATTCAAGTCATAAACACTACCGGGTCGAGGTTGTGACCAGTTCACTGGTCTGCAGGGGTTTCCACTCGATAGAGATGCTTCTCTGTACGAATGATGAAGGCGTTATCGTCTACAGCTGCCGTGGCCATCAACTGCTCTCCGGACAGGGAGTTGACGCTCAGGATCTTAAATTCTCTGTGGGCTTGGATTACGGTGCAGACTGATTCCTCGCTGAATAAATAAATACGACCGTTGGCATAAATCGGAGATGCGGAGAAGGCTCCACCAAGGCGCTCCTGCCAGAACACCTTTCCCGTCGAAGCCTGAAGACAGGTGGCGATCCCGTTACGGTTTACCACGAAAAGAAGGCCATCGACAAAAAGTGGGGAAGCTCTCGCAGGCATACGCTTGGTTTCTCTCCATAAGATATGCGAGTCGGTGACATCCCCGGTCCCATCAGGGCGAATGGCCCAGAGTTCAGGATTATCCCGGTCGATAATGGCAAAGAGCAACCCGCCTCCATATGCCGGTCGCGGCGCGATCGACCAGCCACGATGCCTCATCTTCCAGAGCTCCCTCCCCGTTTGAGGATCGTAGGAAAACAGTCCCCTCCCCCCAACCCCGACAAGCTGGGAGCTATCGCCACGGGGAATCACGACCGGCATGCCATAGGCCTTACGGTGATGGACCGGGATCTTGCGGTAGTCAATGGAGCGGTCGGTCTTCCATGCGGTCTCACCGGTGTCCTTGCTGAGGGCAATGACATACTGCACGTCCCTTCCATCGACGTGGAAAACCACATTATTTCCGACTAGGGTTGGCGAACTCGCAGGCCCAGCGCCCTTCTCGTGGTCGCACTTCAGGTCCCTCCGGGTCCATAGGACCTTCCCGGTCCCGGTATCGATGCAGGCGGTCCCGTAACTTCCATAATGAACAAACACTCTTCCCTCCTCGATGGTGGGTGTTGGGGTCGCATATGTGTTGGCAGAGGTAATCGCCATGGCCGAGGTCACGTTGAAGACGTGAATATCGTGCAGAATCCTCCCGGTATCCTTTTCAATACAAACGGCGAAGAGCTTTCCTCCGTCCCTGGTCGCGGTTGTGACCCAGACCTGGTCTCCCCAGATAACCGGGGAAGACCAGCCACGATCGTGAATTGGAGTTTTCCATACGATATCGCTGGCATTCCAGGAGAGTGGCAGGGTCCTGACCGGCGCATGCCCATTTCCTGCTGGCCCCCCGAATTGCCACCATGGCTCCGCAATGGCAACCTGCGCCAATGTAGCGAGAAGCGTAAGAATGAATCGATACATGCTGATCTGGTGTTGCTTGTCTCCTAGGATCCGTAGAGAGAAAGGTTAATTTTCTCTACCAAGTCGTAAAGCAGGTAACGAGTGCTGCTTTGCTTGGCCAGATCGGCATGTTACCAGAATCTTCATGAGTCTCTCGTCTTCCCTCCTCAAGGCAGCCTGTTTGGCAGGCTTATTGTCACTTCCGGCAATTTCTGCCGATTCCCCCTCCCCTCCAATAAAGGTTGCCCTCTGGCCGGCTGGCGAGGCTCCGAATGGCGATGGGACCTTTGACAACGCCAACGCCGAAATCACCATCCACCGGGCGGAAAATCCTACCGGTACCTCGATCCTGATCTGCCCCGGAGGCGGTTATGGAGGAGTCGTGATCGGTCCCGAGGGGCACGGAATCGCTCGCTGGCTGAATAAACACGGTATCACGGGAGTGGTGCTGCGCTATCGCCTGCCAAGGGGTCGGCACTCGGTTCCCCTGCTTGACGCCCAGCGCGCGCTTCGAATGATCAGGGCCCGGGGTCGTGAGGAGTGGGGCTGCGATCCTGAACGGATCGGGATCATGGGTTTTTCAGCGGGCGGTCATCTCGCCTCGACCGTTGCCACCCATTTTGATGCGGGTTCCCCGGATGCGGCGTCCCCGCTCGACCGTCAGAGTTCTCGCCCCGATTTCGCGATCCTGGTCTATCCGGTGATTACGATGGGAAATGGAACCCATGGTGGATCGAGGCGGAACCTGCTGGGGGCATCCCCTGACGCTGAGCTGGTTGAACTCTATTCCAACGAGAAGCAGGTGACCCCAAAAACATGTCCCTGCTACCTGGCTCACGCAAAGGATGATCGCCCGGTGCCACCGATCAACAGCCGCTTGTTTCATGAGGCACTGCAGAGGGCTAAGGTGCCTGGTGAGTATCTGGAGCTTCCCTCCGGGGGGCACGGATTGAATGGCTACAGGGGGGCCATGTGGGAAGCCTGGCAGACAGGATCCCTCACATGGTTACGCAAGGTCAAGATGGCTGGCAGCAAGGAGTGAATGCTGTCCCCGTGTTTAAGGCGAAACGGGTTCCGGTGCTGAGACTTCGAACAGGTCATGCCTCGTAGAAAGAGTCCATCGAAGGAATCCTCGGAGACCATTGCTGCAGGCGGGTTCTTCATGGCTATCCTGATCGCCGGCGTTTTCTTGACGCTGTACCTTTTTGCTGCGTCTCCACCATGGATGGATTACATAAAGGGCTTTTTTGGAAGTCACTTTCCTCGGGGCGGCCGCACGGGTTCCCAGGCTGAGGGCGAGGTCGTTCGGTTCATGCTGATCGTCAGCTTACTCAATGCCTGTATTGCCGCCCTCTTATGGTTTCTCGGCTACAAGATGTGCCAGTCCATGGTTTCCCGCCCTCTCAGAAGGGCAGGATCAGGCATGCTTGCTCGTGCCGGTTCCTGGGTGTTACTGATTCCTCTTACCGGCCCCGCCGCCATCTTTGGAGTGCTTTCATCTCTCATGATGGTCAGTTCCGGGAGAGCGCAGGACTACCCGTGGGTCCTCTTGAATTTGCTCAGTCCGGTTGCAACAATAGCAGTGCTTATCCTGTTTTTCCCGAGGCCGAGAGCCCTCGACAAGGCATTCGGAATCATTGCTCCCGACCCCCCTGAAGAGGAGCAGGAAGTAGAAGAGAACGATCCGAACTAGTAATTCGAGTTGGGTCCCAACAGGTCGTTTTAGAGTGGGAGACTCGAGGATTCCTCCCTATGCTCAAGCAATCCCCGCAGGCTTGAATGGCAAAGCTCTTCCCCCCCTTATTCAACAGGATTCCCTCCCGTGCATGGCCGGCAGTCTTGGTGGTCAGCGTTCTGGTTGTTACGCTCACGGCGGAAAGGATTTCCAAGGTCAGCAATGACAGGGGTGTTTCCTGGGTTGCTCACGAGATCTACTCGGGCGCTCGAGTAAATTCTGCAACGGCCGCTGACTATGACGGTGACGGCTCTCAGGAGATCATCTTTTCTGCCGCTGGTCAGGTGTTAATGCTGCATGGCCCTGATTATAAGACAAAACAGGTCCTGACTACGCTTGAGTCGAAGCGCCCGAAGGGAAAAGACCAATGCATTCACAGTGTTCTGCACGACGTGGATCGCGATGGAGACTTGGATTTCGTGGGCTCTTATGTCCGTGGGCTCTTCTGGCTTGAGTGCCCTGGAGAAAACGCCACCACCACCGACTGGAAGACCCACCAGATCACCGACAAGATTCATGGCGTTCACTGCATTCGGTCCTTCGATATTGATCAGGATGGAGCCCTTGATCTCATCGCCAACGACTTCACGAATGGAAAGGGCCCGTATTCGAGTTCAATTTGCTGGCTCAAGCCGTCAACCCCTGCCGGGCGTGGCGGAATGAAATGGTCGATAATTCCAATTGCCCCTGGTAGTGCGCCGGGAGGCAGCCATTATTTTGATTTTGGTGATGTCAACGGAGATGGTCGACCGGACTTTGCCCTCGGCGCAAAGGGAAAGCCCTTTGCTGACGGGAACTATTTTGCCGTCTTTTACGCGCCGGAGGATCCTGCCCAGCCCTGGCGCCGGGAATTCCTCCCTAATCCTGGCGGACAGACTGGCGCCACACATGCGTCTCCGGCAGATGTCAATGGGGATGGAGAGCCTGACATTCTGGCGAGTCGGGGACATGGCAACGGGGTGGTCTGGTTTGAAGGACCGGAGTGGACCGAACACGTCATCGACGAAGAAGTCCTGTTCCCCCACTCCACCGATTTTGGAGATATCGACGGGGATGGAGATATTGACCTCTCCAGCGTGGGTTTTGGCTCGAAGCTCGCGGCATGGTACGAAAATGACGGACAGGGAAAATTCACCCGGCATGTTCTCAGTCGGAACCAGATGGCTTACGACACAATGATCACGGATCTCGATGGCGACGGAGACAAGGACATCCTCGTCGCGGGGCAGAGGAGTGAGAATGTCGTCTGGTTTGAGAATCCCGGGAAGAGCAAGGATTGAGGATCTCTTCTCC
>Ga0163180_10002123_pt1 | contig 11095 bp, 6 predicted proteins | sample AtlANTMetagenome_2_FD_109647 | JGI IMG/M metagenome (GOLD analysis project Ga0163180, IMG submission 109647) | Marine eukaryotic phytoplankton communities from the Atlantic Ocean - Atlantic ANT 4 Metagenome | ecosystem: Environmental > Aquatic > Marine > Oceanic | place: North Atlantic Ocean...
GCTTTCTTGGCAGACGCGAAAGGCTTCGGAACATGCGTCCCAAAGAAAAGCCAAAACTTTCCCGTTCTTCTTCTTCTTTTTCTTCTCCACAAAAGCTGTAAAAAAGTCAACTTTTTGTTTAGGGTTTTTTATGTCTTTAAAAAAAAAGGTCTTCGTCTTCTCCTTATACTACTCGCGCACTTCGTCGCGTTGGAAAGACGACGACGATGCACACCGCCGCCGCTTTTGCCGCCGCGCTCCCGATGCGACCCCTGATAAACGCCGCGTCGAGAAAAGGAGGCGTGGACGCGACGAGGATGACGACGACGACGACGCGAAGAAGCGACGCATCGTCGTCCGCGTTTTTTTCGGCGACGACGACATCGTCGTTTTTCCCGAACGACGGGGGCGCGCGTCGAGGACGCGCGCTTTCGGCGACGTTTTCTCGGTCGTCGTCGTCGTCAACAACAACAACAACGACAACAGCAATCCTCGCGACGCGTTCTGGTGCCGACAGAAGAAGAAGCGCGATCGTGACTCGCGCGTCTTCGAAGAAGGACGAAGAGAAAAAGAAGAAGAAGAAGAAGAAGAAGAAGAACAAAAAAGAAAAGAAAGAGAAGAAGAAAAAATCGGGAACGACGACGTCGAGGGAAGAGGAACTGCTACATGCGGTGCAACAACTGAAACAAGAGATGCAAACTATGAAACTGGAGATGCGAGCAAAAGAAACGGAAAGAGAACCGTTGATGGCACCAAGTGCGGAGGAAGTTATGAACGAAGGGAGTAGGAGTAGAAGTAGCGGCGCCGATGAAGCGACGACGCCGATGCAAACGCAGGAAGAAAAAGACGATTACTTCAACAAAATCGCAAACGACCTCTTGACGCCGGCTTTAGGGGAAACAATAGACAATCCGGATACGATTATCGTCGACGCGGCGAATTGGTCAGGAGATGGGACCAATCGTGGGCACGAATGGCCTTTACTGAGAAATGGCGACAACGACGTGTATTTGATGACTTTAGTGCACTCTGCGTTAATGGAGAATGGGTTTTGGTGCGGCGAAGACGACACGGAGGAGATGTATTTCGGGAAAAAAACGGAAGAGGCGGTAGAATATTTCCAAGGCTCAAAAGGAATGGGATTAGAAGTCAACGGCATGATCGACACGGAAACGTGGTTAGCGTTGCTCGGTAAAGAGAAATTCGAGTGGGGACCGGCACCGGGGGCGATTTTAGACGAAGACGTCGCCTCGTGTCGCGAAGGTATTGCTCGAAAAGCGTTCGAGGAGGCGCAAAAGAAGTTAGAAGCCGTTTCTTCGAAAGAGGAAGAAGACCCGTATGGAGAAGACATCGAAGCCGGTCCACGGGCCGAGGACGATTTTATCGACGTGAAAGGCTCGTCGGGCGTCTCTGTCGAATGGCCCATCTTGCGACTCGACGAAGGCGGCTTAGCCGTCCATAAAATGCAAGCCATGCTCTCTTCACTTGGATTCAACTGCGGCGAAGACGATGCCGAGTATTGGTTCATGGGTACAGATACGAAAAACGCATTGCAGGCCTTCCAAGCGTCGGAAATGCTCCCGGAAACCGGCATCGTCGATTTCACGACGTGGAAGAAACTTTTCGAAGCGTGTGGGCATGAGAACGCGACGGTCAAGACCATCGAAGAAGCGTTCGCGATGGTCGCGGAGAACGAGTATAGCATCGATCGGTCGCCTGGATGTGAAGGTGAGAAAGGTGTTTGGTTGATTGGAGAGCAAAGGTACGAGAATTGTAAGACTTAGTTACGATAATATATGTAATACGCGTGACATTGTTGAACACTTTTTTGTCTTGTATTCGCGCGCAGATACACTTTCGCTTTCACTTTTGCAAATACATAAAAAAATCACGCGCACTCAATCGTCAAAGAGTTCTAAAAGCGCATCGCGCGCGTAAAAATGCGATAAAGTCGCCGAGACCGACGATGCAGCTTAATCCACCGTCGGAGCATGAGACCGCTTCGGACAAAAAGGAAAAGTATCTTCTCTTCTTCGCGCCGACTTCGACTTCGAAGAATGTCTCTACAGTTGCTTTTGACATCAGCAAAGAAAAAGAGAAAGAGATCGCGGAGAAGTTATCATCCATGTGCACCACCGATTCTCCAATCTTACCGATTGATTGTGCTCCTAAATCGAGTCTTTCGTCAATTTCCGCGTCGTTCGATTCGAAGAGAACGAATGATGAGGCAAAAAGAGCTTTGAATGCGGAGATGGCGAAGAGTGCGAAAGAGACGCTAGAGTGTTTGTTGCGAAGCGATGCAACAACACAAAGTAATAACATCGAGAAAATGCTCTCCATTGCGTGTGCGAGGAGCGTGAACATGAATGTGGTGCCTAGTAAAGAAGGAAATGGTGGCTTTACGATTGAAGAGGAAGAAGAACGTGGAGGTGGAGAGATGACAACCAGGAGAGACAACGCGTACACGTTCTTCGGAGGAGACGCGAATAGGTCTGATTTTGTTCGAGGGAGCACGAGGAATGCGCCTCATTTGCCGGGTGGAATGCACGAGATAGCCGTGAAAACGGAAAAGTTGAGAATGGAGAGGAGTAAAAGAGCGCACACGTTTTGGTTGGAGGAGTATATAGGCGTTGGAGACGAAATTAGGTGTCCCACCGGCTGCGCACCGCCTGGATTTGAACGGTCCGTCATTTCTGGGAGAGAGAAGCAATCGACAGATATGATTGAAGCTTTTGACGATGAAGGAACTGGCGTGAACGGCGGCGAAATTGCCGCGGCGGCGATGGAGAGAGACCAGGAAATGAAACGGAAAGCGGAAAATACGGCGAAGCGATTAGGTATGTTGACGTTCGAGGACGTTTTGGAGAACGATTGGATGGAGTATAAGAAAGAGGAGGAGGAAGAAGAGGAGGAAGAAGAAGAAGAAGAAGAAGAAGAAGAAGAAGAAGAAGAAGAAGAAGAAGAAGAAGAAGAAGAAATGAAGAAAGATATAGACGACGACGGTGACCCAATCGAAAGTCTTTTGAGAGAACACGATCACCAATCAACATCCATCGCAACGCAACATGCAAAAGATATCAAAGAAGAGATGAAAAAAATAGAAAAGTGGGCAATTACGACACCAGTGCCTGATGTGAATGCTTTCTATCGCTCAACAGTAGGCGATTCACCGGCAAAAACTTTTCCTTTCGAATTGGACGCGTTTCAAAAAGAAGCTATCGCTCGCATTGAACGTGACGAATGCGTCTTTGTTGCCGCGCACACTTCCGCGGGAAAAACCGTCGTTGCCGAGTACGCTTTTGCATTGGCGCAGAAGCGGTGCGCGCGAGCGATCTACACCTCTCCAATCAAAACTATCAGTAACCAAAAGTTCCGCGATTTTACCGACGCAGGCTTTGACGTCGGTTTACTTACTGGTGACGTGAGCGTGAAGCCAGAATCTTCGTGTTTAATTATGACCACGGAAATTTTACGCTCTATGCTCTATCGTGGCGCAGATATCGTCAAAGACGTCGAGTGGGTCGTTTTTGACGAAGTACACTACGTCAACGATCGCGAACGGGGCGTCGTCTGGGAAGAAGTCATCATCATGTTGCCAAAACACGTTGGTATCGTCATGCTTTCTGCCACCGTGCCGAACGTTCGCGAATTCGCCGGATGGGTTGGTAAAACGAAACACAAAAGAGTGTTCGTCACGGGCACGACGAAAAGACCAGTTCCGCTTGAGCACGAGTTATACTTTGGTGGCGACGATTCAGACAAAGATTTCCATCTTGTCGGCGAAAAAGAGCAGTTCTTACCACTCGGCTACCAGAAAGCTCTGAAAGCGAAAGAGAGGAAGGATATGGGCATCAAAGCGGCACTTTTAAAAGATCAAGGTTTGAACAAGCAAGAGGTGAAGAAACCAAATGCCGGTCGAGGAGGCGGATCGGGTGCTGGAAGTAGAAATCGTACGCAACAACGAGAAGGTTTCATCAAGCAATCCGTGAGAACGACTGGGGGTGGAGGTCAATCGACGAAAACGAATACCGGGAAAAATCAATGGGTCGAGCTCATACGAACATTAGAGAAGAAAATGTTCCTTCCTATGGTTGTGTTTGCGTTCAGTAAACGAAAGTGCGATTTGCTCGCCGATGGTATCACGGGCGTGGATTTGATCTCGTCGAAAGAAAAGCACGAAACGCACATCTTTTGCGAAAAAGCATTGTCTCGATTATCTGCGGCGGATAGAACGTTACCGCAAGTCACTCGAGTTCGTGAACTGCTCTCTCGTGGTTTAGGTGTACACCACGCCGGTTTACTCCCGATTGTGAAGGAAATCGTGGAAATGCTTTTCTGTCGAGGTAACGTGAAAGTTTTATTTTCCACGGAAACGTTCGCAATGGGCGTAAATGCCCCTGCACGGTGCGTATGCTTTGAGTCCTTGCGGAAACACGACGGGCAAGAGTTCCGTTTCTTGTTACCGGGTGAATACACGCAGATGGCAGGCAGAGCCGGACGACGCGGGAAAGACACAGTAGGTACCGTCATTCTTTCTTGTTGGGATAATTTTCCTACTGAGAATACGTTACGCAAACTTCTCGTCGGTACGGCGACGAAGCTCGAATCGCAATTTCGATTGACATATGCGATGATTTTGAACGTCGCGAGAGCAGAAGATTTAAAAGTCGAAGACGTTTTGGCGAGATCATTCGCGGAGTTCCACGCGCAAAAAACAGTTGGAAACAGAGAGAGTAGGCTTCGACACGCAGTTATTTCTTTGACTCGAGCGAGAGAGTTAATCTCGAAAGAAGCGTCGAGGGATCCTATCAATTGGACACGAGCGGTGGTGTGTTCTCGCGCGGCAAAACAGTTGGAAGAACTCGGCGAACGTGCGAACGAAGCAATCGTTAAATCGAGAGGATTTCGGGAAGCGCTCGGGAGTCCCGGTAGAGTCGTGCTTGTGAAGGACGATAAAGGTGGGTTTGCGAGATTTGCAGTCGCTTTACGGGTCATCAAGGACGAAAAAGACGGCGAAGTGAAAAGAAGTGTCGTCGTAATGGCAATTAATGAGGAAGGTCACGGCGACGATTTTCAAGACGACGGTATTGATGCTTCGATGGATACCCCAGACCCAAAGAAAAATAAAAGCACGAGTGACACATCAAATCTTCGCTTCGTTTCCAGGAAGAAAGACGAGGAAAATGAGAACGACGATGATATGTTTGGTGGATTCGGCAGCAGAAAAGGTAAAAAAGGCGCTAAGAAGATGGGAGGAGGAGGAGGAGGAGGAGGATTGAGCAAAACCAGTTCTGGTTTATTGACGAGTAGTCAACCTTCGATATCGGAGGAGGATGCTGAACTTCCAAAAGATTTACCATGGAAGAAGCGCGCGGGTGGTTTCGATTATGTCGTTTTCGTCATTCGCGACGTCGACATCTACGCAGTGACGGCTTTGAAACTTCAAGACGTCGACGCGTACGCCATTTTAGACGAGTCTTCTCCACCGAGAAAATCTGAAACACGCGCGGCTGCGACGCGCGTTTTGTCTATCCTCGAGAACGAAACGAAAAGTATTCGAAACAATCAAGACGACGACACTCCATCGTCTTCGTTACTTTTACAAACGCTCGATCCGACGAAAGATTTGAAAATCACCAACGTCGACGATGCCGAGGCGTGTCAACGTCACGCCAAAGCTTTGGCGCAACTACCCTCGTTGCCAACAGATGTGGATTCAAAAACGTTATCGCAATGGTCGAGACTTTTAGATTGCGAGAGATATTTGCTCCATCAAATCGACCAGTTGAAATTTGGTCTTTCTGATGCGAACTTGGCTCTCACACCTGATTTTGAAACGAAAACGAAAGTGTTGAAATACATGGGCTACCTCGATGAAGCGAGAGCGGTGACTTTGAAAGGCCGCGTGGCATGCGAGTTGTCCACCGGCGACGAGTTGATTGGTGCGGAAATCGTTTTTGGCGGGTGTTTGGAGAAATTGACGCCGGCAGAAGCAGCCGCTTTACTCTCGGCGTTGGTGTTTCAAGAAAAGAATGCGTCTGCGCCGGATTATGACGCGTTACCTGTAAATTTGCAAGACTCTATTACCCTCGCGAATACTCTTGCTATTCGCGCTGGGGATATCCAAAGAGACTTTGGTCTTCCAGTCATTGGCGACGACTATTGTGCGGAAAACTTAAAGTTTGGTTTAAGTGAAGTCGTGTATCGATGGGCCATGATGGACTCGTTCTCGGAAATTTGCCAATTAACGGATGTACCGGAAGGCACGATAGTAAGAACCATCACGCGCTTAAACGAAACGTGTCGAGACGTGAAAAATGTCGCCCGAATCATCGGCGACGCGAGTTTATCTCAAAAAATGGAAGATGCAATGGCCTTAATCAGAAGAGACATCGTCTTTAGTGCGAGTCTTTACATTGGTTCTTGATCATTGTTACCTTAATAGTTAAATCGGTTGCACTTAGTGTGTTTTATAGTTATAGTAGTAGTAGTAGTAGTAGTAGTAGTAGTGATGGTGGTAGTGGTGATAGTATATTAAAATAGATGTCGAACAAACTCTTTCTCATCACCCGAGCTTCTTCAATTCCTTCTCAAAAATCTCCGACAATCTCTCCGCGCACTCTCTCACCCCCGACGGATCCCCCGGTTTATTATACACGTACGCGTTCCTAAACACCGTCCTCACCAACGCCACAAACTCATCCGGCGTCTCAATCTGCCCCGCGTTTAACTTCGTCTCAATCGTTCGTAAATCAATCGGGTGTTTAATAATCACCGGGTAATCTGGAATGTTCAACACCTCCCAGTTGACCGGTTCGAGAAACGGCCACGCCAGTTTCCTCGCCGCCGTGCACTTCTTCAATATCTGTTGACACGATTTCTGCCATCGTCTTTTACCAGCAGACAAAGGAACGTTCCACTCACAAATATCCGGATGCGATTTCTCCAACGCTTTTTGCTCTGCATCCGTCAACGGTCTCTTCGTCCCATCCGGTTCGACTTTAATTATTTTGTACGGCTGGAAAGGCGAGGCGGAATTTAAAGGCGCGATTTGCGCTTCCGCTTCCCCCGGCGCCGGTTTCGGCGCGCACACCGCGCAATCGCACCCCGGCCGAGGCGGTGGTGGCACGCACGTTTCTATGGCTACTTTCGGTTTCAGTGCCGCTTGCGCCTCCGTCATATTTTCTCACTCTCCCTCTTCTCTTCTCTTCGGCGTGTTTCGCGTCTTTAATGAATTCGATCGACGACTCAAATTCTTTCTTCTTCTTCTTCTTCTTCTTCTTCTTCTTCTTCTCCAATCGTTCCCGCGTCTGCTCTCTCTCTCTCTCTCTCTTTTCGCTCGCTCGTTTTCTCGTTCGGCGTCGCCTCGTTCGTCGGAAACCGCACAAAGGCTGGTCTAAAAGCGCGACTCTTTTTGCCCCGGGGTGGGAATGACGAGCGAATGAAAATGGAATGAATTCTTCTCCTCCAAACCCACGGAGAACTCGTCACCCACAAAAAAAAAGGCTTTTAAAACCCTAAATGGGGGACAATTTTCCAACGTTTTTTTGAAAATCGCGCTTCACCTTTAAAAAAAATAGCGGTTTCGACACGCAACGCACTCTTCAAAATCGCGACACACTCGACAACGAACGAACCCACGCGCGACGAACGACGTCGTCGTCGAATTCTACTTTTTTTCTCTCGTCTCGTTCGTTTTTTTTTTGTCGGGTTTGTGAGGCGCACCAAAACAAGTCGGGAGCGACGAAGGAGAATTGGTGTCTTCTTCTTCTTCTTTTGAAATCGAAATCTCCGAGAGATTTCTTTTTTCCTCCCGTGTCGAGGTGCTTCTTCTTCCGTTGGAGGAGCACTGAGAGCGCGTCGAGAGAAGACGACGACGAAAAGAAAGGCTTCGCGCGTTCATTCCAGGCACGATTACGGTTTTTGCGGATAAAACGAACGGCGCCGGAGGAAACGGAGGAGGAGGAGGAGGAGGCATGACCGCTGCTGCTCGCGCGCTCGCCGGGGCGAACGAGAGAGACGCTTTGCCACCCTCGACAAAACGACTGTGCGTTTTAGGAATGCTTTTCGATACATTTTTTCGATGGTTCTTCGACGTTTTTCGTGTCGTGTCGACTTTTACTTCGTGTCGTGTCGTCGTGTCGAAAGGTTTGTGCTGACTGACGCGCCGCTCTCAAATGTTTAAAAATGTCCCACGACAGAAAATGCGAGCTAGACTTGGAAGACGCGTCGGACAACATCATCAACTATAAAAAACTGGTCAAAGAACAAACCGGGATATCGGTGAAAGAGCAAATGAAAAAGAAGAAAGAGAAGGAGGAGAAAATGGGAGATGCGCAAAACGCGAATCCGAGCGATAAGATGTTGGAAACGAATGGTGGCGGGGGGCACATGGCGGCAGTTATTCGAAGGATAGAGGCGTTGTATCAAGGCGGGGTGCAAGCCGGGGACGATAGCGATTCCTCCGAGGGAAGTTCGAGCGAAGAAGAGAGCGAGGAAGAGGAAGAGAGTGATGGGGAGGAGGAAGAATATGGAGAGAAAGGCGAAGGAGAGGAGGACGGGAGCGAGGACGACGATGACGATGACGATGACGATGACGACGACGATGATTCGAGCGGGTCGGAGATGGAAGACGATCATCCGACGAGGACGCCCGGGGGGACGATGGTTCCACCTTCCTCGAAGGAAAAGAAAGCGAAGAAAGATAAAGGAGAGGTTGGTATTGATGATGAGAATGCGAATAAAAGCGCGCCAGGGAGCGATGAAAAGCAAACCCAAAACGATCAAGAAAAAAAGAAAAAAACTAAGAAGAAAGATAAAAGCAACAAGCGACGCAGACGAGGTGACGTCGATTGGTACGACGTCGACGATGATTGGATTGATGACGAAGAGTTGGACGAGTATTTCGACCGAGATGGGAGGAAAACGAAGCATTCCGGTTTCTTTGTGAACAAAGGAGAAATTCAAAACGTCAACGCCGACGGCACCACGCCGGTGAAAGGCGAAGCAGAATTGACGTATAAGCAGAAAGAACAGCTGAGACTGGAAGCGGAAGCCAGAGGCAAACAAAGCCGTGGCCTTTTTACCATATGGACGGAGCCTCAAATCACTGCATTGAAACAGGCGGTGGAAGAATTTGGCAACGCGTGGACGCATATTTCTAATGTTGCCTTGGTAAATGAGAAATACGCTCCTTTGATTGGTAAGTCTAAAGAGCAAATGGGTAGAAAGTGGGTGGCAATTCGAGAGGAAATGATTGCGGAAGGTATTGAGCTACCCACTCAAATATCTCGACACAAAGACCAACCATTTCGTGCGTGGAAAGTGGAAGACGAAAACGATCCGGAACTGGTTGAAATCGTAAAAGCGCTCGTAAAGAACGCGCAAATCTTTAGCGGGAAAATTGCCGACGAGTCTGGTTTACATCAGCACACCTCGAAGGCCGATAAAGCAGAGAAGGTGAACTCAAAATTAGAGGAGTTTTGCATAAAAGCGCGGAAAGAGCTCTTCCATCCGTTGTTGCACAAGGGGATGGTGGTGTATTTGTCAGAGGAAATGGGTCATATTTGGACAGAAAAAACGCTCCGAGATAAATTGAATAAGTATTTCAGAATGCTGAATCCAGGTTTGGACGCCTTTTCAAAGCCCGCGGATGGAGGAGAGAATAATAATTACGCTGACATCGATGGCTCTCCCTCACCGCATACTCGCTCTGTGCATCAAACGCCGTCGAACTCGGGACTCCCGACGCCAAATAAGGGCGCTTCAAAATCACCAGCCGCTAATCAAATGCGGATTCAAACAAACGACGATTGGATGACGGATACCTGGAAAAATGACTTTGAGCATTTTCAAAAGCGATGCGAGATTTGCCATACAAACATTCAAAAATCAAAGAAACCGAAGGAGTGGCTGTTTGACCAGGAATGCAGTGATGCGTTTATGAAATTGATCACAACGCAATTTGACTACCCAGGCGATGGTCCAGGAAGAGGTAAATACAGTGGTATTGTCTACGCGGCGGCGGTCAAAGCAATTCCGGAGATGTACAACATGCAAGTTCAAAACATGCGAAACAAATACGCCAATGAATCGGCAAAAGCTCGGAAAAGAAAGTATTAAAATAACGATGAGTACCACCAGTGGTACCATTGGTACCATGGTACCACCAAATGGTAATAATAATAATAATAATAATAATACATCCGCTTGCTAAGAAGAGTTTTTATATTCATTTGCATCGCCGCTCGTACCATTTCTCTCGCCACAGTCTTCATCAACCATCGTAATCCTCTTGACTTTTCTCAAAACTTCATCCATCGCACGACTCGCGTCCACCTCCAATCGATATTTTTCCTCCACCATCATCCTCATTTCCCCTTCATGTTTCTTCTCCAAATCAATCGTGACCTTTTCGTGGTTCCTTGCCTCTTCTCTCATCACTCGTAAAGCCTCTCTCATCGATTTTATCTCTTTTCGTTCGTGCGATCTTCGATCTTGGATTTTCTCCAATTCTCGTTTCAGTTTCATTTCGCTTTTACGACTGGTCGCAAGGTCGTGTCGTAACGACGCGTTTTGCTTCTTCCAGAACGTTTCTATGTCCCTGCTCATCACCGAGTCGTCGCGATGTGCATCCGTCAATAATACTACTCCCGTCGTTCAAACGTCCGTCTTCTTCGACGCGAGTAAAAAATACGCGAGAAAGAGAGAGAGAGACTGAAACGCGACAAAAAAAAAAGAGACACACATCGCACCTCAACATCCCGTGGCTGCACGTCGCCGAGCAGTGGAAAGAAAACGGATGATGCACCGTCGGAGAATTGTGTTGAGACGGCGGCGTTTTGTTCTTCTTCTTCATCGTCTTCATCTCGTCGGACTCGGCCGCCCTCGTCGTCTCTCTCGCGAGTGCCATGACGACGACGACGAAAAGGACGAGAGCGATATGATTCCCTAATCGTGTTGATGTTGACAAAATGTGCGTTGACTTTTTTTTTTTTTCGGTTTCTTTCCCCCAAAAAAAAGGACTCCTCAGCACTCACCCGACAAAAAAAAAAAGAAAAAAAAAACACCCGGGCGCAGGAAAAAAAGGGAGGGAAAAAGAAAACAACGCCAAAAA
>Ga0163180_10002124_pt1 | contig 11094 bp, 12 predicted proteins | sample AtlANTMetagenome_2_FD_109647 | JGI IMG/M metagenome (GOLD analysis project Ga0163180, IMG submission 109647) | Marine eukaryotic phytoplankton communities from the Atlantic Ocean - Atlantic ANT 4 Metagenome | ecosystem: Environmental > Aquatic > Marine > Oceanic | place: North Atlantic Ocean...
AAATACAGTAATTATATGTAATGCAGGAGCAGGAACTGTGACAGTTGGAAGAAACAGTTCAAACATTAACTCTGCTGCAGAAGACGGCACGATTGCACAAGGTGCTTCTGCCCAGCTAGTCTATGTCGATGATACTATCGGCTGGTTCGAGATTTAATTATGGCAGTATTAGGAGCAGGCGCAAGTGCCAGTAGATCCGTTTTACAGAGTATTTCTTTTACCTCTAGTACTACTTGGGCACCCGCACAAAATATGTATGCAAAAGTTTATGTGATTGGTGGAGGTGGAGGAGGCCCATTTACTTCAGGTAATGGAGCTGGCGGGGGAGCAGGAGGCACCGCTGTTTCTTTATTAAATCTTGCTTCAGGAACAACTTATACTGTTACTGTAGGAGCAGGAGGCGCTGGAGGCGGCTTCCCATCAGGAGGGGCAGGCGCTGGTGCTGCTGGAGGCGACTCGTCTTTTGCTGGTTCTGGAATTACTACAATGACAGGGAGTGGAGGAAGTGCGGGATCACAAACTTCTTTAACTAGCTATACTTTCGGGGGTCGTTCAGGTGGTAGCGCAAGTGGTGGAAACTATGGAAACTTCACTGGAGGAGGTTCAGGAGATAGTAGAGACGGCTCTCAAACTTATGGATGTTCAGGTGGAGGTGCAGTAGGACTCTGGGCAAACGGAGTTAGCTCAGCGGCTGGATCAGGTAATTTTGATATTGGAAGCGCAACGGGTGGTGCCTTAAGTATGGGAGCATCTCTTGGTGGTACAGCTACAATTCGTCAACTGGGCCAAGAAAACTATTATTTTGGAACGACGATATCACAGTTTTATAATTATAATGGTGTAGGTGCAATTAGTCTTTTAGGAATGGATAGCTCTGGAGAAAGAAACTTTGAGCATAATATGTCAGCCTCTACTGCCAACACACCTAACTCTGGTGCATATACAACAGGAGGAAATCTTCTTCCTTCAGGAGTTGGAGGACCAATATATGATGGATATACTGCTTCGCAATATGTGGTGTCGCCCGTTGCAGGGTATTTTGCAGGCGGTGGTACAGCCACTGAAAGAAACGTTTCTGGCGTATTTACAATGGGAGGAGCAGCTTCTGTTGGTGGAGGAGGAGGGGGCTCTGTAAGAAGTCCTGGCTATAAAGGATATGGCGGAGAGGGAGGAACTGGATGTGTAATTATAGAAGTTTTGGAGTATAGCTCATGATATACCAAATACTAAATGATGCCGATGAAGTTATAAATACTATCAATGCTGAAGAGAGTTTTGTTAAAGCTAATTTTTCAAAATATAAGCTGTTTGTGCCTGAAGTTCCCACTCTCACAACCGATGATAAAAAAACACTAGGAAGATCATGGAGAGATAGAGAGCTTTTTGATACGGATTGGATTGTCCCAATTACAGACCACCCTCAGCACGCAGCTTACAAAACTTATAGACAAAAATTAAGAGACTGGCCGAGTACCTCAGACTTTCCTGATACCAAGCCAACATTATAGGAATAAAATATGTCATCATCACCAGTAGCATCATCAGTACAGTCGATTACGTTAAATGCGGGTACGCAGAATGTGACAGAGTTTGTGTCCACTTCTAATCAGACTACGTACTCAATTACTTATACTCCGAATGCAATACTTGTCTTTTTGAATGGAATACTACTAGACAATGGAGTGGATTATACAGCAACAAACGGTACTTCGATAGTTTTAACAAACGGAGCAGCAGCAGATGATGTTCTTACAGTAGACAAAGGAAATTATACTTTTACTGCTACTGCTGCATCGAATCCTGCAACAGTAGACGATGCCACAGCTTTGGCAATCGCATTAGGATAAATTATGGCAAATACATTTAAAAACGCTTTTGCAGCAAATGTGAGTAATTCAAGTTACGTTGACTTATACACGGCTCCATCAGCGACAACAACAGTAATTCTTGGGTTGGCTCTTTGTAATAAGACAGCGAGTGCTGTAAATGCAACAGTCCAAATGCAAGATACCTCTGATTCAAACAATGATTTTCAAGTAATAGATACTGTTCAAATACCTGCACGAACAACCTTGGAGTTGTTATCAGGGCAAAAGTATATTCTTGAAACCACGGACGTTTTGCGAGTAAAGGCAGGAACAGGATCTGCACTTGATGCGACTCTGGGGATAATGGAGATAACATAATGGGGTCTTTTATAGGAACACAACCAGGAACTAGTATAGTAGGAGAGCTTTCAAGTGATACTACTCCACAACTGGGTGGAAGTTTAGATGTAAACGGTCAGGATATTGTAAGTGTATCAAATGGAAATATACTTCTTACTCCCAACGGGTCTGGGGTTGTTCGTATTGATGGCACAAACGGCATTGATATGGAATCGGGTTCAATAGGAATTAAGAATAGTGGATCTGTATCAAACATTAAATTGTATTGTGAGTCAAGTAATGCTCACTATGTTCAGTTACAGTCACCCGCTCACAGTGCATATAGTGGAAATGTTACTCTCACTTTACCTTCTACAACGGGTACTCTAATAGGTTCCGATGCAGAAAATGTTGTTAAGATTGATGGAGCAGTATCAGAAAAAGCTGCAACTAATGTGACTATCTCATCCACAAGCGCCACTTTAGATGTAAGAGATGGTTCTGTTTTTCAGATCACTCTCGCATCAAATATTAATGCTGGCGGTTTTGACTGGAATAACCATGCTACATCAGGCCATGTTTCTTCTTTTGTTCTGAAAGTTATTCAGGATGGTACAGGAAACAGAACTATTGCGTGGCCTGATCACGGAACCGGAGGCGACACAAATAACGTTATAGTTCGGTGGCCAGGAGACACAGCGCCTACTCTATCATCAGGTGCTGGTGATGTTGATGTATTTGTTTTCTTTACTCATGATGGTGGAAGTAACTACTACGGCTTTACTGCTGGATTGGATATGCTATAATGGTTTCTTCTGTTGTTAAAAAACTACTCCCTGGAGCTGCAGGTACCGCTGGAGCAGGCGGTGGAGATGATGACTTTAACTTGGTTTCAGGTCTTTTTAATTTTGATGGCTCTAATGGTGGTCAGAATGAAACAGTTATAGATAGTTCTAGCAATAATCTTACAGTAACTACAAATAATACAGCGGGTCAGAGCACTTTTAGTCCTTTTACTGCAGATGAAGGAAAATGGTCAGTAAAATTTCCAGTGGGTCAAGCTGCTGATGAACTTGAGATCAGTCCGAGCACTTCTGGTGATTTTGCTCTTGGAACAGGAGCTTTTACAATCGAGTGTTGGGCTTTTGTTACAGCAGATTCTTATCCTTATAGCAGAATAATGAACATTGGGCCGTATTGGAATAATGCTCAATCTATTGCGTTACTTGTACACGATACAGACAACGGCAACAAAATTTCACTTGGGGTTTATGGCGCAATAACCAACCAAAGAGTTTGCCTTTCTACAAATGCAACTCCAGAAAATGAATGGTTCCACGTTGCCGTTACAAGAGATAGCACTGGAGATTTTAGACTATTTGTAAATGGAAATTTAGATTCAACAAACACATCTTATAGAACTTTTAATCATGCTTCGGGAGGTAATCCTGCTCTTGCCATAGGCAATGGAGGAAATAGAACCGTAGAAGAGCCGTTTGAGGGGTATATTTCAAATTTTAGATTTGTCAAAGGAACAGCTTTATATACCTCTAGCTTTACAGTGCCGACCGAACCTTTAACTGCTGTAACAAATACAAAATTGCTTACTTGTCAGAGCAATAGGTTTATAGATAAAAGCAGTTCGAACCAACCGATAACTGTAGAGGGTGAGCCAGAAATAAGGCCTTTCTCTCCTTTTAAAAATAGTGCAGAATATGACCCTGCGGTACATGGAGGCTCTCTTTATTTTTCTCAACATTCGACTTCTTGGGCAACAGTTTCTCACTCAACTTTATTTGATTTTGGTACGGCAGATTATTGTCTTGAAGCTTGGGTTTACCCAATGGGGGATCTATACCCAGGTACTTTTAATTTACCTTTTGCTATTACAGGGGGAAACAATTATTGGGGATGGACTAATATGGGGTCTGGATACCTTGGTTTAACCAATCATGTAGATACATTAGACAGCAACTCTGGTGCTACGTCTGAAACACCAGGACTTTATGAATGGTCTCACGTTGTTTATCAAGTGACAAGCGGCACAAATAATTGGTATGTTAATGGAACTAGAGTATACAGCGGAACGGCGGCGGCTCATTCAAGTGCGGCTACTGGATTTCAACTAGGTAGAAGCTCAAGCTATAACAATCATTATTATGGTGGCCATCTTTCCGATATCAGAATTACAACAGGCAATGGTTACAACCCTTACTCAAATGCCTCGACTCTTACTGTGCCCACAGCGCCTCTTACAACAGGCAGCTACACAAGACTTTTACTAAGTGGCACGAATGCTGCTGCAAAAGATGCCTCAGGAAGAGAGACACTTCGAACCTATGGGAATGCTCAACTAAACACAAGCGTTAAAAAGTTTGGAACAGCAAGTATGAAATTTGATGAAACAGGTGACTATGCAATGATAGCACACCCACCGATGAAGGTTCCCTTAGGGGCAGGAGATTTTACTGTAGAAGGATGGGTTTATTTTCTTGCGGTAGCAACTAATGGTCAAGGGGTGTTTCAGTTTGATACTGGAGGGTTGAATTCTCAAGATGGAAAAGGCCCTGGACTTGGTACATATAATGGAACCGGAAAGTGGCATATTTATTATGGGGCAGGAGAAAACCAAAATACTACAATAGGGAGTTCGGTTGCGGCTCCAAGTCAAAATACTTGGTACCACTTTGCCTTTGTAAGAACGTCAGGTGTCATTAAAATTTTCATTGACGGAACTCAAATAGGAAATAATATCAGCTATACAGGAGACTATAGAACTCACAATAATCTCACTATAGGTGGTTGGTATTCAACTGGATATTTGCTAAATGGATACATAGATGACTTTCGTATTACTCATAAAGCACGTTATACTTCGAACTTTACTGCACCTACAGCAGCACACCCAAATATTTAGGAGATAAAAAATGCAAATAGCAATAATTAAAGATAATAAAGTAGAAGCTGTAGGCGAGCATAAGGCTCTCTTTCCCAACACTTCTTTTCCTGCTTCAGGTCCTCCAGCAGACTGGATGACACAAAATTCTGCTCTGCCTGTTACGGTGTTTCGAAGTTATAATGGACTGACCGAAAAAAGCACAAGTGTAGATCCTTATATAGAAGAGGGAGTTGTATACCTACATAAGATAGAAGCACTAGATGACAGTCAAAAAGCAGCGGCTCAAACAGCAAGAGATAATGCAACGGCTGAAAGCAACAGAATAGAACGAAATAGACGTTTAGCAGAAACAGATTGGATGGCAAATAGTGATGTAACTATGTCAGATGAGTGGAAAACATATAGACAAGCACTTCGAGATATTACAAAGAATAGTAACTGGCCAAATCTTAAAGTGCCTGATATAGGCGGAGCAGGCGATAACGACTGGCCAGTTAAGCCTTCGTAGGAGAGATAGATGGCATTTTCAAAAGCACGTAGACTTGCAAATTTGATGAGTGCAGCCTCTGATGAGATTCCTGCTGGAAAAAGAACTCTTGCAACTGATTCTATTACTGCTGCAATGATCCAAGATAATGTTATAGACATTGCTCGTTTAGCGGTGTCTGATGGTTCAAACGGTCAGTTTCTGAGAACAAATGGTTCGGGAACTCTATCTTTTGCCTCAGTTGCAGCAGCAGATGGACGAGCGTATACAGACTGGGCGATAAAGACAGGAACATATACGGCTGTTGACAAGGATCAGCTAATCGCAAATAGTGGGAGTGACTTTACAATTACACTTCCCGCAAGTCCAAGCCCAGGTGCTACAGTTATAGTAAAGAATGTGGGTGCGGGAACAGTAACAATCGCACGAAATGGCTCAAATATAGAAGGCGCAGCACAGGATGGTACACTTGAATCTACAAAAGGAATGCAAGTTGTTTATGTAGGAAGTACGCCAGGGTGGAAGGAGCTTTAAATGACATTTAAATTTGGTGGTTCAGGAGGGGGCGGAAGCGGTGTTACCGAGATTACTGTCAACGCGAAGGGAACGGTAGCAGCAGGAGACCCAGTTTTAGCTTCAGGAGGCACAGCATCGTCAGTATCAGGAAAAGCTGCTAGCATTACGAAAGCCCAACCCAGTAGTATGTATCACGACAATTATAGTTCTGGTTCTTACTATCATTATCATGTTAAGCTAAAAGCCGATACTGCACAAAATAGAGTTGCAATGATTTCTATTTGGGATCAAACTTCAAGCGGAAATTTCTATATTTCTGGAGCTGTTTTGAATGCAAATGGGAGTGTTAATGGGCAAGGGGGTACTCCAACCCAAATGGTATATCTAGGACAGCAGGGACAGATTCAGGATATGATATACGATCATGTAAATACAGGCTGGCTCATTTACGCTACAGAAGGCTCGGGGTCAACAGATGATGGTAACTACTATAAATGGGCTACGAGTAATGGAACATCTGGAAGTGTGTACAAAAGCCAAGACTATGATACTAGCGAAACACAGCATTATCAGTCTTTTGTAAAAGATGCAGCAGGTAGAATCTACTCAACTACTCGTCACGGTGCTACAAACACTTTTCGCACAGCGAGAGTAGATTTTAGCACAAACGGAAGTGGTAATGATGTATTAACTGGAGCAATAGTTGGAACGAATGTTCATAGTGGAACAACTTACGGAGTAAAGAGCGTATACGATGCTACAAATGATCAAATTATTGTTTTAACTGCTAAGAACTCTACTACAGACACTTATAGGGTGACTGCATTAGATATTGATGGCAGCGGGGGACTTTCAATAAGCCATACAGCAACTTTCGGAACCTCAGACGGTGTAGATAGTGCTAGTACTGGTACTTGGACTAATTTTTCTCCTGTTGACATGAAGATGGATACTAATGGAAATATAGCTATTGTTAACGGTCTTGGCGGATTTGTTGGTATGCACAACAGTGGGTCTGCTATTACTTTTGGTGAAGCACGATCTGAGTTTTTTGGAACTGCAACTCCAGATCAATGTGGTATATTCCCATTAAGTACTCTTTCTGGTGTGTTTGTAGGCACTAGAGTTGCTAGCCACAATGGAGGTGCAAATGGAGTTACTGGAACTTTCTTTCAAATGGCAAATGGAAAAATTTCAGGAGATTTTTCAAGCAAGACTATAGGTACTTATCAGAACAGTGGAGCAATGAATATTACATACGGTCATACTATTCGAGACTATTTTTATCCTAAATTTGCCATAGGAGGAACTTCTGATGTTCTTTGGACTCCATATAATTTCAATAACGGAAGATACTCGTATGCAAGCTATGAGGACTTTGCAGTTAGTAATTTAGATCTTGGATCATTGACTGGAATGGCAAAAACAGGTGCCAGCAATGGAAACTCAATGGTTGTAAATTTATCGGGAGCTACACAAACTGGTCTTTCTGGAAAAGTTGCAGGAACAAAATATTTTGTGAATAGTGCTGGTTCTGTTGTTGACGTAGAACCAACTACTACTCCTAAAGCTTTTTTAGGCACAGGATTAAGTTCAAGTGAGATTTTAATAGGTGAAACTATAGAAGTTGCGACTCCAACTTCTATCGAAAAATTTACAGATGTGCCGAAATCTATGACTTACTCTGGAACCAGCCTTGAGGCGTCTGATGCCAGTTTATCTTTTATTACTAGTACGGGTTACCATCAGAGCTATGAAAGCGTAAGTGCTTCAGGAACTTCTTCTGTACTTGTTGCAACAGGCGCAGGAATTTGTCAGTTTTTTATTATCAGTCCCAACGCTACCAGCACTCAAACCATGAGTATGGAGGTTTATTGTGATGATGTACTTGTAATAACTTCTGGGGAAGTGAGTAGTAGAACTGTTTCACCTCTGTCTTTAGTTGGAGAATTTCGTGGACCCGTAAATAATAGTTCCTATTACGGAACTTATCTAAATCACGGAAACCTTAAATTTAATAATAAGTTTGAAGTGAGAAGAGCCGGAGGAGCAGCCACTAGTTTTGTAATAGTTTATAAAATAATAGGAGTCTAGTATGAAGATAAAAAATTTAACAAATCCAGGTGAAGACCCTGTTGAAGGGGATGAGATAGTAAAAACCGAGGGGAACTTAGAAATTCGCTACACTCACAGTGCGGTTGAATTACCTGCGGAAGATGTGGCTAGAGAGTGGAGAAATGTAGAGTTGATGAAAACAGATAATATAGCACAGATTCCCGACTGGCCTGACCGTGATAAGTATCTTGCATACCGCACAAAGCTAAGAGACTGGCCAAGTACGTCAGACTTTCCTGATACGAAACCAACACTATAAAAAAGGGGCTATTCAGCCCCTTCTTCTTGTTGTTTCTCTCCCTGTATTTTTATTTTTGAGATAAGTCCCATACTTAGTTTAGCGGGAAGCTCTCCCAACCCCGCTAAAATAACATTGACTTCCTCTACAGTTAGATAAAACTTTAGGTTTCCATCTTCACTCATTTGAAAATATCCTGCCAGTTGCCTGTCGTGCTCGCCCGAGCGTACTCAGTTGCACGATTCTCAAAGAAATTAGTGTGCTCGACCCCGTTTAGCATATAGTCTAGCCATGGTAAAGGGTTCTGCTCACTCCCAAAAATCTTTTTCATCCCTAACCCTAGTAGCCTTCGATCTGCAATATACCTTATGTAATCTTTTATCTCCTGAGCTGTTAGGTCAGGTACTTCTGCGTTTTCAAAACATAAGTCTATAAATGCATCCTCAAGTTCTACTGTGCGTTCTGCTGCACAGTATATTTCATACTTTAGGTTATCATTCCATAGGTCAGGATTTTCTTTTATGTAAGTTCGGAACAACTGTGACATACCTTCTACATGGAGAGTTTCGTCTCGAATAGACCATGTAACAATCTGTCCCATGCCTTTCATAAGGTTATGCCGAGGAAAGTTCAGTAGAATAGCAAAACTACTAAACAACTGTACTCCTTCGGTAAACCCAGAATAGATAGCCATTGTCTTTGCAATATCCATTGGCGTATTCATTCCAAAATCACTCAAATGCTCGTGTTTCGCTAGCATCTCCTTATGCTCGAAGAACTTTTGATATTCTTCGTCCCCGAATCCTAGCGTTTCCAAAAGCAATGAGTATGCTTCTTGATGTACTGCTTCCATTGCTGCAAAAGCAGATAACATCATTCTTACTTCAGGCTGTTTGAATGTTGGTAAGTAGTGCTTGGCATACCCACAGCAAACATCTACATCAGCCTGTGTAAAGAATCTGAAAATCTGAGTTATTAATCTCTTGTTCTCAGGTGTTAGTTTTTCTCTATAGTCACGCAAGTCATCTGCAAGATTGACTTCATCAGGAAGCCAATGCATATGCTGTTGCGTTTTGTAATGCTCAAAAGCCCACGGATAATTGAAGGGCTTGTAATACTCTCTTTCTTGTAATAAACTCATTTCTTCTACCAATTATGAACTACGTTCGCCATGATGAAAAAACAGGTTAAAAAGTTGACTAAGACAATGCCAGTTCTTAGCATTGCTACTACATCGTCATACTCTGCTGTTTTTTCGTCGCTGAAACTACCTATTGTATACTTCCATATTGTCCAAAGCTTACCCCTCACAAGCAAGGCAACCCTCTTCATCCATACTTTCAAAAATATATTGTCGTAGGGCTTCATCCGAGACTGTCTCGGCTCTTTTTATAGCCTCACTTCTTAAATAGTACAGAGTCTTGACTTTCTTTTTCCACGCCATCATATGTATAGCGTGCAGCTCTTGCTTTGAAACATTGGCTGGAAAGAATACATTTAACGATTGGCTTTGACAAATCTCTTTCTGCCTATCTGCTGCCATCTCAATGATATACCGCTGGTCTATCTCTACGGCAGTCTTAAAGACATCTTTTGTCCAGTCATCTAGGAAATCTAGATGTTGTACTGATCCATTGTTTGTTATGATACTTTTCCAAACTTCATCAGTATCTTGGTCTAACTCTTGAAGAGCGTGTTCTAAATACTCATTCTTCAGTAGGGAAGATCCAGACTTAGTTTTTTGCGTAAACGCGTTAGCCCTATAAGGCTCAATACTGGGAGAAGTATTCCCGCAGATAATACTGCTGCTAGCATTAGGAGCCACAGCCAAAAGGTGAGCATTGCGCACACCAGCATGATATCCGTCAAAACAAGGACCGCGCTCCACACAAAGCTGATTGCTCGCATTTTTTGCCTCCTTTTTGATGTGTTCAAACATCATCTTATTTGCTCCGATAGCCATTGGGCTTTCAAACGGAACATTTTTTCTTTGCAAATAGGCATGAAAGCCCATTGCACCTAATCCGAGACTTCTCTCCTGCTCTGCACTCGTTTTTGCTTTTTCAAGCTGTGCAGGCGCATGACTAACAAAGTAAGTGATCACATTATCTAGCATACGTATCAAATCAGGTATGAAATCTTTGTTGTTTTTCCACTCATCATATTCTTCCAAGTTCACGCTTGATAGACAACATACTGCTGTTCTGCCTTCATTTGTAGGAAGTGTAATCTCAGAGCATAAGTTTGAGTGATGTACTGAGAGTCCCATGTCTTTCTGAAACTCTGGTAGTGCTGCATTTACTGTGTCCCCAAACATTATGTAAGGTTCTCCAGTTTCAACACGATTCTGTATGAGTTTTACCCATAAAGTTTTTGCAGAGACCGTTTTAATTATTTCCTTTGTGTGTGGGTCTATCAAGTCCCAAGAGTCATCAAAACCTTCTTCTCTAGTGGCTCCTTCGATTAGCTCCATAAACCTGTCACTAATAACCACACCATGATGCAGATTAACAGACTTTCTGTTAATATCACCGCCTGTAGGTTTACGTACGTCCAAAAACTCTTCGATTTCTGGGTGAGATATGTCCAAATATGCGGCATAGCTGCCTCTCCTTGTTACTCCTTGTGAAAACGCCAACATCTCAGCGTCCACAACTTTCATGAATGGAATGACTCCTGTACTCTCAGAGCC
>Ga0163180_10002125_pt1 | contig 11093 bp, 8 predicted proteins | sample AtlANTMetagenome_2_FD_109647 | JGI IMG/M metagenome (GOLD analysis project Ga0163180, IMG submission 109647) | Marine eukaryotic phytoplankton communities from the Atlantic Ocean - Atlantic ANT 4 Metagenome | ecosystem: Environmental > Aquatic > Marine > Oceanic | place: North Atlantic Ocean...
GTTTTGATAACGGATCGCTTAACGGTTTTCGTGTACCGGGCAGCCGGTTTCGACGAATCCCACGCGATGAACTCTATGCGTTCATGCGGGAAAATAAGATTCCCACGGATGCACTTGAGAGCGGCAATCGCAAGGTGCTCATTGTTGATGACGATGAAGCGCTTGTAGACTTGCTTGTCGATACTTTCAGTCGCGACGGTCGCTTTGATGTGAAATCCGCTAACAACGGCTTTGGTGCCGGTATGTTGGTTAAGGAATTCCGTCCGGACCTGGTCGTGCTTGATGTCATGCTTCCGGATATTAACGGTAAGGAAGTATGCACGCGAATTCGCAGTGACGACAGTCTCGAAGCTGTAAAGATTATTTGCATCTCCGGTATGGTCGAGCAGGATAAAATTTCTGAATTGACACAAGCCGGTGCAAATGACTTTATGCATAAGCCATTCACCGTAGATCGCCTGCTCGATCGTGCATGTGATCTGATGGAAATGGAAAGGGCGATGGATAGCCCCAACTGAGGTAGGGCCATTTATCTCTCACAGTCTAGCTGTACAAACCACCTAACACGCGCTTCTGCCATTTGCGCAGGGCGCGTGTTTTTGTATGGTTTGCACGTAGTAACACCTAACAAGTAGAAATGCACCTGTAATACGGGAAACAGGCGTGGATTTTTGGCCTCCAGTTCGTAAGACGTCGGTACCGCTAAAACTGCCGGTTAATCTGCGCACTTGCGAATCCTTGATGCGTTTAGCGCTCCATTCCCTTTCGCCGGATACGTCGGAAATCGAGGAAGCACTTGGCGACGATCCGGTATTTTCCACTTGGGTGTTCTTGCAAGCCGACTCGGCAGGTATTGAACTTGTGAGTTTCGAAAATGCGGCCAAATGGTTCGCAGAAAACCCATCAGTTCTGCTTAATCAATCCGGCCTGGAGATGCCCGCTGGTACCATCAGAGCGGATGTTCCATGCGAAGAGATTGCCAGTAGGTTGGCGCTACGTGCAACCACCGCTGCTTCAGTGCTCAACAGCGACCTTGAGTGTGCTGAGCTTTTAGCCTGGCAGCTTCAGCTTTGTGGAATATTGGACGAACTGAATCTGATAACGACTATTCCAGATTCTGTTGCATCTGTATTGCGGGCTATGAAGGAATCGCAACCGTTAAGCGATATACGCAAAACCATGGAGCAGTCGTTGTCGGTTGTCCCGGGCGATCCAGTTTCGGACCATTACGACAGGTTGAAGAAACAGTGGATCGACACGTTTCAGACTAGTGTGGAAGATAAGAATTCATCATTTGAGTCGATTGCCAACCTGGCTCGTTTCATTGAACTTGCCGAACTGGAACGATCCTTTGAGGAACGCTTACATCATGAAAAGATGTTGAGCCTTAAAGAACTGGCTTACGGTGCCAGTCATGAAATAAATAACCCGTTGGCAAATATCTCGATTCGGGCTCAGGCTCTCGCTAATGAAGAGCAGGATGATGCAAAGCTCTATGCTCTCAAGATGATTCATCAACAGGCGATTCGTGCTAATGGCATGATTTCGGACATGATGTTATTTGCCAAACCACCGGAGATGACATATCACCGGCTAAACGTACATGAGATTCTGAAATCCGCACTTGAATCGATGCGGGAAACGACAGAGTTGGCTTCCGTTCAAGTTAGCTTGATATGTGATGAGTCGATCTTTGTCGTCGGCAGCCAGACACATTTGGAAGAAGCAGTAATGGCTCTCATTCAAAACTCGGTCGATGCGATCGGAATAGGCGGAACGGTTGCCGTTACAGCATCAGCATCTGAGGATGCTGTCGAAATCAAGGTTACCGATACTGGCACTGGTATGAGTGAAGAGTCACTTCATCACATGTTTGACCCGTTCTATAGCGGTCGGGATGCAGGTAGAGGGATAGGCTTTGGCTTATCCAAGTGTTGGCGCATCGTCACGCTTCATAACGGTAGAGTCACGGGAGCCAATGTTCCGAAGGGCGGCGCTATGTTCACAATTCGGTTACCCATGGCGGCCCAGCGAAGGCTGGCGGGATAACGTCATCTGGATTTCCGGGCATCTGGCGATTTAGGCGACGCCACGTTTCTTTAATTCAGCAATGACACCCTGGACCAACTGTGTAATCTGATCAGCATCATTTTCGCCGCTTGTTTGAATTCCGAATTCGCTGCATCCGCCAGACGGGGCAGTTGTAAATCCAGCATCTGCAAGCAGGCACTGAAGTTCATCCCGAAGGATATCCAGTTGTTGGTGCAAAACTTCGGATTGTGGCTGGCGACCAGGTCCTGTATTGATACCGCGTAACTGCAGGGCAGCTCGAAAACCTTCCGGGAATTCAGACTTATAGATCATGGCATCAAACAGCTTCAGCAAACGGTATTGCCAACTTCGTGCATCGTCGTAGTTTCCGGCGGTTGCCAGTTCATAGATTTTTCTCGTGATTTCCGGAACCACTCCGCTTGTGGCATTGGTGCCACCGTCGGCACCGACGAAGATCATCGGTACCAGTACTGGATCCCAGCCTGTCAGGAAACTGAATTCAGGGCGGATCGGACGCACTGCTTCGATCATTCTCATCATATTGGGAATGTCACCGCTCGAATCCTTGATTCCAACAACGCGCTCGCAGTCTTCGGCCAATCGTTGAATGGTTGGCACATCGATAGGAGATGCAAACAACGGAATGTTATAGAGCGTAACATCGATCGGGGAGTTGTCAGCAATCTCTTTGAAGTAGGCGTACACTGCTTCAGGCCCAAGTTTGTAATAAAACGGAGACACGATTGCCACGGCGCGAGCGCCCAACTCATGGTAACGTTCACAAGCACGAATCGTTTCGCGTGTATTTGCTTCAGCTGCACCAGCAAGAATGGGTACACGTCCAGCTGCCTGATCCGCAATGATTTCAATAATGCGAATCCTCTCTTCGGCGGTGAATCGGGTGAATTCACCGGTTGAACCATTCGGATACAATCCATGGACACCATGGTCGATTAGCCAATCGACATAACGTCTTGTTTCACCTTCATTGATGTCCCCGTTTGCATCCAGTGGGACTATGTTAGGTGTGAAGATTCCAGCTAGTTTTGGTTGATCTGACATGACTAAGCCTCGGAAAGCTCCGAATAAGTGGGTGCAACGCGTTGTCCTTCGTATGTTTTTTCCGTATTTAATAGGTCGTCAATCATGACATTCGTCCTGTAACAGAAGGTCGTAGAGACCCTTTAACGAACAGATTTCCATCGTCTTGCAAACTAATTAGATAGATGAAAATACTTGTTCGAAATGTATCGACCTTTTGTTTGGGTACGGACGAACCGGTTGTGCCGATTATGCGTGGTAAAACATAGAGGAATATGCGAGTGAGTGCTGAAACGTACGCAATCAGAAGACTTGGCAGAAACGCATAAATATACTCAACAGTAGCCTGCATTTTGCTGAATTCTCAATGTCTGGAAGCAGACGCACCAGCAGAGTTGAAGATGAGTAAGTCAAAACCAACATCCAAATCAAAGCCTGCAAAGAAACTGTCAGGCCGCGACATTACGATCATTGCCGTATTGTTGTGTTATTTGGGACTGTTCAGCATTTATCCCAAGCCGGTTTCGAATCAGAATGCATCGCAGCATCCGACTGCCCAAACCGAATCTGCTGAAGAGAGCAACACGTCGGCGATTGGTACGTTGCATGTATTACCCTGGATTCAATTCCTAATCGCCGATGACATTTGGAGTGAATGGACCGACGCCAGTTCACTTCGTACTGGGTTTGCAGATCGAGCAATGCCGATTATCGGCCTTTGCTTCACACTACTGGTTGGTTACAGCATTGGTTTTCTGGTGCTTCGAGCCATGTGCCAAGCGACGGATTTTAGCCGCTGGGAGTCAGCCGTCATCAGTACCGGCATTGGATTAGGTGTGTGGACGCTATATATCTTCCTAATAGGTGTAATCGGGTTATACCAACATATGTGGGTATTCCTCGTGCCAGGGCTTGTCATCGTCGGATACACAACCTATTTGCAGATCAAGTCATTATCAGAGGATCCGAAGAGTCCGGATGAAGACGCGGCGGAGCAGCCTGCGAAGTCAGGCAAATCGCAACAGGAGCGTTGGGTTTATCGCCATCTTTGCTGGTTATTGCCAGCAATATATATCGTTCTGGCCAGCTTAGTGCCACCGATCGAATTCGACGTGACCGAATATCATTTACAAGTTCCAAAGGAATGGTATCAAAGCGGCGGAATGGTCCAGTTGCCGCACAACATATACAGCAACATGCCAATGGGGGCAGAATTGCTATCGATACCTACCATGTCGTTAATGCCGCACTATCCCAATACCCCGGACTGGTGGCAGGGGGCGATTTCCGGTAAGGCAATCATTGGATTTTATCTGATATTAACTGCCGCACTGACTTGTGTAATTGGTCGGCGCTGGTTTGGGCTGAACGCCGGCATGGCATCGCTCATTCTGTTGGTGTGCACTCCAACTCTCGTGTCCATTTCAACAGATGGTTTGGTTGAGATGGTACTTGCATTCTATTTACTGCTGACAGTTTATTTCTTGCTTCGATGGGATGAAGAACCCATACGGAAGTGGGTTCTACTTGCCGGTAGTGCAGCCGGCATGGCCTTGTCCATTAAGTACACAGCTGTGGTATTTGTGTGGATTCCAGCTGTTGCCTTTCTTGCAATAAAGCGTCGCGGTTTTAAGCCTGTCTTGGCGTTTGCGATTGGTGTATTAATTTTCTCCGCGCCTTGGTTGGTACGAAACCTAGCTTGGACGAGTAATCCGGTTTATCCACTTGCCAGTTCGATTTTTGAGACCGAGGGCCGAACTGACGAGCACGTGGCTCAATGGAATAACGCACATAAAGTACCGGAGTTTAGTATCGGTAACTTCCAGACGGATTTTGGTAAGTTCTTTATTACTGAACAGGGTCAAAGTCCGTTCCTGATCCCACTTGCCCTCATCGCCATTGCAATTGGCTACCGTCACAGGGTGATAAGACCAATATTTTGGTGGACTGTATTCTATCTCGTCGTCTGGTGGTGTTTTACTCACCGGTTATCCCGGTTTTGGGCGCCTATTGTTCCGTTAGTAGCTGTGATGGCGGGCTACGCTCTTCAAGACGCTTTTTCAAAACGTCTAAAGGTAGCCTTTAACATCGTGCTTGTGCTGGCGGCGATTTATGGAACATCATTCATTTCCAGAAGCTTCGGTACCTACAACCGAGTCTTTGTTGACTACGACAAGTTGACGTATATCGAGCCGATTTCGGAGGCGCGGGATAACACGATTCCGATCCGGGCACACCGTTATATGAATCGGGAGATTCCCAGGATTGGTGATGACCAGTCAATGTCAGTCTTACTGGTTGGAGATGCAACTCCGTTTGAACTGACAATGCCAGCATACTACAACACTTGTTTTGACGAGTGCCTATTTGACAAGTTAGTAAAACAGCAGTCACTGGAAGATGCGTATAACTCCCTGTTGGAGCGCAACATCTACTACGTGTATGTCGATTTCGATGAGTTAGCGCGATATCGATCGCCAAGCAATTACGGTACACGGTCCACTGTGACCCGCGAAGATATACTCAAGTACGTTAGGCTTGGGCTACTTGAAGAAATGGTTGATGCCGCAATTAACCGCGACCGCGGTATGGTCATGATCGTCAAGAAACCATCGCAAATACAATAGCCGATCTTATACGCTTTAGAGGAAAACGATGCTGGTACGTTGGATGGTTCACAATTGGATGCGGTCCGCAGCGGAATCCGCTGTGCGCGATGGTATTCAGCAAACGATGGATGCGTCTGATGATATTGAGGCAGCGAGTACCGAGGCACTCACTCAATGTCGCATTGCTGTGGTATGTGCCAGCCCGCTGGAAGCGACTGGTTTGGTTGACCTGATGGGTGACGTGATCACCACACGATGTGCGACCTTTATAGAGCACGTTGGCCTGATTGATGAAGTGCCCGTTGTCATTGTGGAATCCAGTGGTCAGGCAGAACAAATCCAACAGGCGGTTAAAGATGTTATCGCCATGTATCCGGTCGATTGGGTTATCGCTGCGGGATTTGCCACGGGACTAGCTGACGGAATTGGGCGGGATGATATCATCATGCCACAGACACTTGCCGCCGCGGACCACGCACAAATCAACGTCGGCTTCTCCATCTCTGAGGATGTTGTAAGTCGTACACGTGGCCTACATACCGGCAAATTGGCAAGTGTAGCCGAGGTAATACGTGACGAAGAGGGTCGCAGAGCAACGGCAGCAGAATTTGGTGCCATCGCGGCTGACATGGAGTCATATTGGGTCGCCAAGTCATGCCAGGCACTAAAAAAGCGGTTGATGGTTGTTCGCGTTGTTAGTGAAGCAGTGGGCGATAAGCTGCCGGAGTTAGTCGAAAACGTGCTGAATCAGGATTCAACAGCGGGAAAAATTGGCGCTGCGACCAGAGCAGTGTTTAGCAAACTGTCAAACGTGAAAGAAATGTGGAAGCTGAAGTCTGGTGCGTATCAGGCTTCCGACAGGCTTGCGAAGTACCTGGTCGGTGTTATTGCTCAGTTACGTTAGACATCGCCGGCAGTTCGAGAATACTCAGATTTCTGAAACTGATTTGTGTGGTTGGATCATGACCCTGAATCATGATCGTACCGGCTTCTGTCCGCAGGCCACGGCGGGGATTCTCATCCGAGTCGCGTTCATCGCGCCAGTTCGAAACTTGATATCCATTAACCCAGACTGCAAAGTGATCACCGTCCGCAATGATCGTGTTGTAAAACCACTCTTGATCAGTTGCAATAATACGACGGGCAGTTTGTCGTCGGAAGATACCACCCGTGCCGTGATCTTCCGGGGTAAGTGGGTTATTATCTTTCATGCCGTTATGAATCTGGCTCTCATATCCCATCATCGTGTCACCGGGAATACAGCGGAAAAAGATTCCCGAGTTTAGATTCGGTGCATGCGTGAGGCATTCCAACTGCAGTATGAAATCTGCGTAGCTATCCTCGGTTTCCAGTTGACCACGACCGTTCTCGACATACAAATGTCCATTTGTATCGACGCTAAATCTACTGTCCATCTCTGGATACTCAATCCAGCCAGTTAGATCCTGACCATTAAACAATGATGATGAGCCAATGGGTCGCAAGAGGATATTTCTAAACGACACTTTACCACTGTTATGCTGTAGTGCGATGTAACCGCGATTAATTGGTGCATCGTCGGTGTAATCCAATATGAGGTTGCCATCGAGATATACCTTGATAGCGCCATCAGCAACGGTAATGTCATACGTCTGCCACTCGGCACTGTGATTATCCCCTTCGATTTTCTTTCGACCGACAAGACTTCCTGTAGGGAATGGATTGTCCGCGTCGGCGATGTTTAGTTCGTAACAGTCAGATGATGGGTCGGTAGGTTTGCCGGGAGTATTAAGAAATACGCCGCTGTTTGTCCCCGATTCACTTTTGAATTCCAACTGTAGTTGATAACTGGAGAATGTTGTCACGGTTCTCAGAAGGCCGACATCGCCCTGGCTGACTGTTATCGTGCCATCTTCCGCTGACCAATCCGCCTCGCATTCGGCAACCCAACCGTAAAGCGTGCTGCCATCAAAAAGGCTAATCCAACCGTCCCGGAGCAGGTCTTCGTCCAATGGGATTGGCTCGGGTGCTTTCTCGTCCATACCAAGTAGCACCGGATATTGACTGGATGCGCTCGTGTTTTCTTGAGTTTGTGAATCCGATGGATTTACAGCTTCTTGAGTTGCTTCCTGTAGAGTTGAATTGGTATCACCGTATTCAGTGTTGCAACCGCTAAAGAGAAGCACTGAAAAAAAACAATTCAGGATCATTAATGTTGTTTTGTTCATATCACCAAAGTGGGAAAGTGACCAAGTTGAGAAATCTAATCTAAGGGTTGATGACCGGATAGCTTGTCGTTCGAATTTCGCTGTCATCAGCGATGTCAATTCGCACTTCGCAAACTCCAACAGGCTCCGCTGTCTCTTTAAATGCGAGTTGCAGGTAGTTATTACCGGCAAGAAATGGCGTTATGTCAAATCCAATTGTTGATTCGCTCGCAATTTCACCAAGTGTCTGAGATTCCAATGAGACGATGGCGAACGGCGTCACTCCATGGAAAACCAAAATGACATGATCAGAGTCCGTCAAGCCAGTGGGTGTACCAAACCGTCTTCGTAACGTGCATGGTGCGCAGACGGGATTGCCGCCTAAGTTGAGTTTTCCCGGCAACTTGATTCGTTCAGGTTCTGACTGCTTATCATCCGCATATAACATCCACGGACCGTGGAGTTTCATCGAGTGCATCCTGTGCCGCTCCCGTATCGTTAGCAGGTTATGATACGGCCGAAGCCGTATCGTCCGGGCTGTTTCGTAATTCCTTGGGCAATTGGAAATGTACTTCTTCTTTTCGAATGACCCGAACTTCGACGGTGGCATCGAAGTTTTGCTCCAGGAATGAGATACATTCCTGGACGATTCCTTCCGGAGCACTGGCGCCGGCAGAAATCACGACGGTTTCGACATCGCGTAGCCATTCGGGATTGAGCTGTTCCACCCCGTCAATCAGATGCGCCGGTCGACCACATTCTTCTCCTAATTCACGAAGTCGCTGGCTATTGCTGCTGTTATCGCTACCGACTACCAGGATCAAATCAGATTCGGGTGCCAGAATTCGTATGGCTTCCTGCCGATTTTGTGTTGCGTAGCAGATGTCTTCTTTCGGTGGATTGTGGACGTGTGGAAATCTTTCTCGAATGCGAGAGATGATACGGTTGGCGTCGTCCACGCTTAAGGTGGTCTGTGTTAGGTAAGCGAGCTTCGAGTTTTCTTCTAGTTCCAGATTATCCACATCGCTTTCATTTTCGACGAGGATCATATTTTCGGGCGCTTCACCCATGGTCCCGATCACTTCATCATGCCCCGCGTGACCGATCAGCAAAATGGTGTAACCTTCTCTCGCAAACCGTACCGCTTCAAGGTGTACTTTGGTAACGAGTGGGCAAGTTGCATCAACCGCGTATAACTTGCGTTCCCGCGCAATTTGCCGAATTTCAGGTGATACGCCGTGTGCCGAGAATAAGAGGTTGCTTCCTTCGGGAACATCTTCAAGTGTGTCAACAAACACGGCTCCCTTGTCACAAAATGTTTCGACGACGTACGTGTTGTGAACGATCTCGTGGTAGACGTAAACCGGACTGCCAAGGCGCTGCAAAGCAATATCGAGACACTCGATGGCCATGTTGACACCGGCACAAAATCCGCGGGGCGATGCTAGAAGAATCTTCACTGGAAATCGGATGACGTAAAGAGGAGTAATAAGTGCAGGACCGGACGAGCGATTGCTCCTTTGGTCAGTCCGTTTATTTTACTCCGGTGTGAAGTCGTGTGTTACCGTGACCTGACGCGTTTGGTTGTTTGATGCATCAAAACAACGAATAACCAATTGCATGCCACGCAACGCAAATGGATAAGGTGCGGATGTCTCTCGTTCCAGGACATCATCAACAGCATTTATCGCAACACCGGGATTTGGATAGGTAACGCTATTTGCAGGGGGTACATCATTGGCATTATCGATTCCGTCGGTGCCTTCATCGATTACTGGATTATTATTTCCATCAACGTCGCCATCTTGGTTGATGCCATCTCTCTCATAGTAGTTTGTCCAGGTGTCATAGACTGGAACGGCTGGCCCGTTTGGCCCGTTGAACATGAATGATTTTGGATGTGGAGCGGAGGAAAAAAATGAAACGGTGTTATAAGCACCAGCGGCATTCATCGCGTAGCCCAGATCGACAAAGGCTCCCAGGCCGAGTGTTCCATTGTTGCCCCCGCCATGTCCTGGATCGGTTGGTATTTGAGTATGCGCGCCGGTTGGATCGACTTGAATGGAAGCTCTCGGATCATAAACACGCATGTCAAACCCGATGACATTGTCGATTACGATATCTTCACCCGCAAAATAACCGTTGCTCATTGCGATTCCAAAATAGTTTGGAATGTTGGTACGAACGATGTGGTTCGGCCAAGTCGTCCAATCGTGAGCGACTCGGTTTCTGCGAATCGAAAGGTCAGCGAGTGAATTTGCTCGGAGCCGACCGTTTGGTAGCACCGAAACAGAAAGGTCGTTTTCATTGAGGAAGGTCAGGTAATTCGCCGGCAATGCAATTTGGCCAGCCGGAATGTTGGGTAATGCTCCGTTGACATTCAGATCGGGGCGAATGAGAAGTGCACGGCGACGAAGTGTATATAAAGGAATGCCTTTTACGGTGTTTTCATACTGCAACCAGTAAATCACTTCTGCATGGGCAGACTCGAGACGCGTGTAGCCGTAATTTGCATTATTAACGACCCTGTTTTCTACACGGCCGCCAAATGGTTCACTGAGACTGCGTGTTGTAAACATGATGCAGTCATCAAGGTCTCCGGTAATGCTGTCGTTTAGATTTGGTGCGATATTTCCAGCGTTGTTGATTATCTGGAAAGATTTATCAGTATCGATTCCAGGAGAGTAGGGCAGTGGGTTATTGAAGTCGACATCTTCGTGGAGTTCTATGTAACCCATTGCGGCTCCGGCGTCCGGCAGTGGTCGTGCCGGCACAGTAATACCTTCCAGATCCGCACGCAGTCGAGTGGAGGCGAGCCTCAGCGAAGTTGATAATTCGACATTACTGCGACCGTCAGATACCGCGCCGGCGATGCTTCGAAATGCTTCGACGATTCCGAGCAGGATAATGATGCCGATGGTAGCAGCGCTCATCAGTTCAACGAGCGTAAAACCGCGGGATTGTCGACGTGGTCTGCGATGAGCCATAAGCGAGCGTTTTATTTTAGGTATACCGTTCTGTTGCAACTGCTCTATGCGATGCGTATTACCATGTTATCCATATGAGCCAATCAGGTGAACGCGCATTTCAAAATAACACGCGTGTCGACTGCTTATTTTAGATTCAATGAGCAAGTGTGTATCCGGGTTGGTTTAGACACTTGGTTGTTTTTTGTCAGCAATGACATCTGTGATTATTGAATCCA
>Ga0163180_10002126_pt1 | contig 11091 bp, 12 predicted proteins | sample AtlANTMetagenome_2_FD_109647 | JGI IMG/M metagenome (GOLD analysis project Ga0163180, IMG submission 109647) | Marine eukaryotic phytoplankton communities from the Atlantic Ocean - Atlantic ANT 4 Metagenome | ecosystem: Environmental > Aquatic > Marine > Oceanic | place: North Atlantic Ocean...
CACCCACACTACTTCGGTCAGAGCGTTCTGAGCGAAGTCAGTAATTCCGATACTGACCTCGTCTCCCTCAACTCTTACCCACTCGTGTTCTTTGGTGTATCTCAAATCTCTAGGTACGTCTCCCACACTATCACCCAGCCATTCGTGCAGGGGGGGCAGGGTCAAGGTTTCGCTTGCTACTCCTCACCGTGTTTGGACTCCAGATGCTCCATTTCCATCCTAGCCCATTTGGAACCTATGTCCTGCATACTGGCCTCATCTCTCTCCCTTTCAAGCCTCGAGCGCATCTCATCCTCGGGCTCTCTGCTGATCCAGGAGTCGGTGAACCAGCCACCTTGGGGACGCCCTCTCCCTGCAATCATCACCAGAAGCAGGATTCCGGCCATGATGCTCATAGCAACGGGAATCACGACCATCGCGTCTGATAGGGATAACTCTCCTTCATTCAGAATGGAAATAGAAGTCATGACCAATAGCCCGATGATGAACCCGACTAGGAGTCTAGTCAACCTAGATGCCGGCGACTCCATGCCTCGACGCAAACGGCATTTCGCATCAACTTGACTAAGAATCACTACAATTCTTGGATAAGCTTGTGAATCTTGTACGGCAGAAGCGATCTGTTGACCGGAGTCACCTCTAGAATTCTTGCGTCATCCCTTCTCCTGATGTCCTGGAGCAGGGGGTGCCTGCTCTTCTTGTGCAGGGTGAGGAGTGTTGGCAAGTCATGCTGAAGAGCCAGTCTGACAACATTGACGAAACCCTCACTTTCTACGGTGAACTTCCCTACTTCGTCGATAACCAGTATCTCACAATTGCCGATACTGTCCATTATTGCGGGAACGCCCACCCTGTCAATCTCCGTGGGGTCTATCCCAAAACCGAGAACCCTGTTCCTAGAGTCGATCTCTCGATGTGCCATTATTCCCTTCTCACCAGTGAGGATGTTGACGCAGGCGTACCCTACTCTCTCTCCGTTCTCAATCACTGGCTCGCACCTCATCCCCCCTACGACGTGCTCCGGCGGAGATGGCCCTCTGGTCCTCCTGAAACCGCTCCCCTCCTCGGTAATCATGTCGACAACCTTCTGGAGGACAGCAGATTTTCCAGAACGGGGCAGACCGGTAATTCCAATCTTCGGATTAATTCCCATTGCGTCTCTCCTTTGTCAATTCCAAGTTGGGAACGTGCCGCGTATGCAATCAAAGGATATTAATCCATTCTCAAAATGGGCGTTTTTCCGGAACTAGGAAAACGAAATCCGCATTCTTCAATCAAGCGACTTTAGTTTCCCAGCATGGGGAATGAGCCCCCGTCCTCTTCGATTTCGAACGGCAGCATTTCGATCTCGTAGTTGTTCACATTGTTGTTTGCGGCCCATGCTCTGGACCAGAGGTCGAGGTCTTCGGAATTCAATCTATTAGCCAAGAAGTCCAAACCATCTTCAAGAGAACCGAAACTCTCACTCAGACCGTCCTCGACTTCTTTCGGAAGGTCGAGGAAGCTGACAGAATTTCCTAGGACACAACCCTCTGGAACCACGGCCCAAACCAACCTCCTCTCAGATTGGGGGTTTACAACAGACTGGCAAACAATTCGGCTTTGCACGCACATCTCACTTGCTCCCTTCCATGCAGATTTTCTAGTCTCTGAATCCGTGTCGAATGCAGGGTGTGCCAGAGTCCCCATGCCGCCTTTGAAGCTGATGTGTGCGGCTCTGATGAAAGGCACCTCGCCCGCTTTCCCAGTCCAATCGCTGATTTCCTTTTTCCACACGGATCTCTCCACCTCACCCACTCTGACCTTGATTGGCATGCCGCTAGGATTCAGGCTTGTCCCCTCTTCGACAAGTCTGGGCTTATCTGCTAGATTTCCTATTGCAAGAATGGTTCTGCGCCTGCTCGTTTCATCTCTAGGCATCTTTGGAACCGCCCACGAGGCATCCGTCCAAGAGGACCAAGGACCCCTCTCGAGCTCCAAGAAAGGAGCATCAGATTCAAGCCCCTTTCCAGGTGAAATGTCATCGACGAGGAGAGGCCCGAAGCTGGTCATGACGTCGGTCTCTTCGCCGACGGTGATTCCGATTACTGATACTCCTTGCGACCCTCCAAAAAGAAGCCTCGAGTCTTCAGGGAATGACCAGACCGAATCCCAATTGTTTGACTCTACCAAGAGCTTCCTTAGTGGAAGACTGCTCTTTTCTCTAAGAACCGAACACGGTACCACTAGCCTAACCCTCCCTCCGTTCTGCGAGATTTGCAGAGACCTCTCCATGTAGAGGCGGTATAGATTCACGTTTCCCTTAATGGCCGAGAATCTAGCCTTCCCATCCGAACCCTTGAATTCCCGAAGCTGGCTGGAAAGCTCTTTTCTCAGTGCGCTCCCATCCGGATGTCCTCTGAATCTGTCCTTTATCCTAAGCCATGGCGGTCTGGAGATCATTAGCATTGGCCTTTCATTCCACGGCCACTCTCCCATGAGCGGGTCCATGCACCTCACGTTACTCTCGACGATCATCTCAGCCTCGCTAAGGCCAATCTTTCCATCATCCCCCTCGCCATCCAAGTCGACAAGGCCAAGCCTCGCCAAAACAATCACGATCCTCTTTCTGGCACTGTTCACAGCCACCTCAGAGGTGTCTACAAGCTGCAAGCCTTCCAACAGTCGAAGGGTGTCTTCCCTCCTCTCTGAGGGTTGATGGCCGGCCAGCCTTTCCGAATGTATTCGAAGCATCCTCTCAGCAAAGAGCCCTGCTCCAACGCATGGGTCTGCAAATGGAATTGGTATCCCAGATTCTGTCTGGTTCTTTGACGACTCATCGCTACCTTACATCACGCCCTCATCGTTGATGTCCTTGTTGAACTGCTTAGCAAACCCTCTGAAACTAGGAGGTAATGCTGCTAGCGAGAGAGTTGCGGGCGGCTCCTTCTTCTTGCTACTTCCATGCTGTAACTCGTCATGTAGAACAGCATCGACAAATCTAGCCGGAGGGGCATAAACTCCCCTTGGAGACCTCCCGTCACTCTGAGCGTCGAACCTCGCAAGCAAGTGATCAAGGACATTTCCAGGGTTGCTAAGAAGTCCCGCGGGAAGGGTCGGCCAACTGTTTGGAAGCGCTGCCGCTATTGGCTGATTTTTCTTTGTCGCATCCAACCAAGAATCCAACCATATCTCAATTTGTTCAGTCCTTTCGGGACACTCGTGGTCCAGCCTGGCGTACCACCCTGAAGTCTCGCTTGTCATGAGTAGTATGACCGACTCGCTCTTCTTCTTTCAATGGTTGTATTTCACAAGTCCAGACTTCTCATCCGTCAACAACAAACACATCCCTTTGTACTTCGACTATCTCTTTATTCTGAAGCAGCCATGATATCGCCTCGTCAATATCTTCTGAGTCAATTCCGGGAGACTCTAGGAGACTAGTAATTTCGTCAAAGTGCAAACCCTCTCCTCTTCCACTCGAGTCCTCGATAGCAATCAGAATCTTCTGGCTAATGTATGCCAGAAGTAGGTCATCTTCGGTAGATAGGTTCCCAAGGGCCATCAATGGTCCAGTATCTGATTCTGAGTCTATGCGGGCTCCCTTTTTGTCAGAAGGCTCGTAGACATCGAACAGATTCCTTTGATTGGGATCCGCAGTAGACGATCCACCGATGCTCTCTCGTCTCCTCTTCATTTGCTTCGACAGGTTCTCAATTCTGTGAAGACGTTGCTCGTACCTCAACTTCTCCCTTCCCAGATGAGATTCCAATAACTCCAATTCCTCATTGGCTCTGTCGTCCAGCCACTTTGCAAGATCCCAGTTGGGATTCTTCCTAAGCATGGACTCCCATAGCAGGGAAACCGACTCTGGTAGAGTTCTGATGTCTATCTTCGGCCCGCCCTGCCCTTCTTCCGAGTTGGTGTCCATACATGTTGTGTTAACTTGACCGTCTATCAATTATCTCCCTTAGGAAGACCAGTTCCGCAGGGGGTTGGATTGATGAATGAAAAGGTCTTGCCGAAGCCATGGCGCCATATCGCTTGACCCTACTTCCCGGCGATGGGACCGGGCGTGAGGTGATGGAAGAAGTCAAGCGAGTACTCTCCGTTTTCCAAGAATCTGGCGCAATCTCACTGGAGATATCGGAGATTCCCTGCGGCGGCCAGCACTATCTCGATACAGGCGAAGAGTGGCCGCAAGGCTCATTCGAGTTCTGCCGTGATGAGTCAGATGCCATTGTGGTGGGAGCGGTTGGATGGCCAGGCGCGAAGCTGCCGAATGGGGATATTGCAGGCGGTCAGGCACTATTGGGACTCAGATCAGCATTGGACCTGTATGCAAATGTCAGGCCAGTCAAGCTATACAGAGGGGTAAAACACAAGGTACACGGAACATTCTCTGATGTGTGGAACCACGAACTGGTCGATATTGTAATGGTCAGGGAAAACACAGAGGGCCTTTACCATGCACTACTCAGGAGGTCTGGAATGGCAGCGAGAGGAGGCGAAAGAGACGAACCCTTAGTGATCGATAGCTTCCCAGGCTTGGAGGGAGAGGTCGGATGGGACGTAAGGCCGATTTCTCGGAAGGGTAGCGAACGCGTCATTCGGTACTCATTCGAGCTCGCCAAGCGACGCCAAGACAGACTCGGCTCTACTCAGAAGGTGACCTGCGTCGACAAGAGCAACGTGACAAGGGGTTGCAGACTCTTCAGGGAGGTGTTCAGAGAAGTCTCCTCCGAGTTTGAGGGGGTGCAGACAAACGAAGCCTTCATCGACGCATTCACTATGTGGCTTGTCCGAAATCCAGAGGACCTAGATGTAGTGGTCTTGCCCAATATGTTCGGCGACATAGCAACCGACCTCGCCTCCGTTCTACAAGGGGGCATGGGGATGGCGGCCAGTGCAAACATCGGCGACAGCCACATGCTCTTCGAACCCGTCCACGGCTCCAGTCCGAAATATGCCGGTCAGAACAAAGTGAATCCGATCGCATCCATCTCCTCCGTTCAATTGATGTTCGACTCTCTGGGTTTGCGACATGATGATGAGAAGGCCACCATGTGTGCGGATGTACTAGAACGTGCAATCTCAGAGCACATGTCAGAGGGAGGACCGGTGACATACGATTTAGGCGGAAAGGCCTCAACTACCGAAGTAGGCAAGGCAATCTCATCAAGATGCTTCGAAATCCTTCGAGAGATGTCAGAGTAATCAGCCCTTTTTCTCACTGAGAAACTCGGTTATATCGTCAAGAGAGAAGCTAATTGCGTTCGCATTATCCCATTCAGACGGCGCGCAGTCAGGGTTGGAAATAAGTTCAGCTAGCATACCATCGAACGCTCTGGAGACCTCATCCACGATTGTCACAGAAGCCATCCGAGAACTCCTAGAGAGTGGATTTAGATCGATAACTATCACTTCTTTGCCCAGATTAACCAGAGCTTCGCACCTGTCTCCGTCCTCTAGTGGGACCAGAATAGAATCAGCCCTTCCAATCCCCTCTTCGGTGCAGTGTGAGCGCGGACCCTCCAGGCCCTCTATTCTGAAATCTGCTGATCTCCCAAGCAGAGGTACATTCGTGACAGACTCTCGCCAGTCTCCTTCGAATCCCGATGGAACTGGTTCTTCCAATACCGTGGCTCTCTGTTCCTCCAACAGTGAAAGCAGTCCAGAGACTCGCTCTGGTGTCCTGTAGTAGAGGTTCACTTCAATGGGACACCCTAGAAGAGCAGCCAGCCTCAAAGCACCCTCGCCGGCTAGTAGAACCGTATTTCCATTTACGGAGATTACCGGGCTGTTGGCCGAAATAAGTCTGGATGCAGCCTCTCGGATCGCCAATCTAGCCGACTCAGTTGTCCTCTCACACAGCAGATAGTCGAAAGCCTCCCCTCGGCCATGAGCTATCATCGCCGAGTCCGCGAGGAGACCTTCGAGGTTTCCTTCGACAATCTTCTGACGAGAAAGTAGTGACTTTTTCCTTGGATGGCTGTCGGGTATCTCGACCATCATGACCCCCCCATAAGCATCGAATAATCGAGTATCCCAGAATTCATATTCACCTCACTCGATGAAATTACATCAACCCCACCATCGCTAGCCCAAGATCCCAGATCCTCTCTTTTGATTCCGCCAGATCCTTCCAGGATGCACCAGTCCCTCAAGCCCAGACTCTTGAGCTCCTCGTCGGTGCTACTGCAAGCGGAAGGACCCATATTGTCCAGAAGAATTACGATTGGCTCTGTTCCATTCCTGGACTTCTGTATTTCTGACCATTCCCTCGCCGCGACGATTGCTTGGCTGGAGTCTTGCACTTCAATTACGGTGAACGTTGCATTGGCATCCATGTCAACAGAGGATATGGCAGAAGAAATGGGATGGCCGGACCCGATATCCGATGAATTAACTTTCAAGTCATTCTCCTTGATCATCAGCGCATCGCTTCTGCTAAGCCTGTGTGTGAGACCACCACCAACGTGAACCGCCCATTTGTCCAATAAACCCCAAGAAGTCTTCCTCGTGCAAGCAATTCCAATCCCGCCTGCCTCCCTAACCCATTCAGAAGTCAGGGTTGCAATACCTGACATTCTCCCTAGGATGTTAAGCAGCACCCTCTCGCAGCTGAGAACACTTGTGGATGGTCCCCTAAGGGATAGCACCACATCCCCAACCGAGACTCTCGCCCCCTCGTCAACAAACCAATCTATGGAGCAACTGGGGAAGAAGTCCTCAATCAGAATGCATATCGGGATTTTACCACAAACAAGCCCACAGCCCTTGGCGTAGACCATCGAGTCAACCATTTCCCCGTGCCCCATGTCGGATGCCAGGTCATCAGACAGGTGTGCGTTCAACCATCTCATAATCGACTCTCGGAAAAGATCGGTTGGGATTTCAGAGTTATCTGAGCCGATTAGCAGGTGAGATCGATCGTGCGGCAGGATACCCACGACCCCTCGAATGGAAGCCCCTCCTTGAATGGTCCTAGTTTCGGGTAGGGTCATCCCATGGAGTCTAGACCCGACTCGGCTGCTGCCAAGCAAGCGAGAATGTCATCCACAGTGGTCCTCGATTGACTCAGGCCTCTCGATGAAAGGGCAATCCTCAACTGGGAAAGCTCGCCATCTTCGACCAATTCGACATGGAAATCATCCGGGTCATCAGGAGAAATTGCAGCCAATAGTGCCTTGCCTCTATCCGGTTCTCCTCTCCAGATGATGGATGCTCTGACCTCCGCTGCCATCAGACTCCCCAAAACCGATTTCCCTGGGCCATCTCTTCGTCTTCGACGAAAGACTGCACGATTGTCCTGAGAAGATAGTACATCACCATCGAGGTGATGGGGAGCCCCCAGTCGTCACCCAGTTGATCGAAAGTTGGACTATAACCGACTCCGGACGAAATCGTGAGCACCACGTCAATAGTGGCAGCGAGGAACGTGTAGATCACAACAGATATCCCAATCAAAAGGACGCTCCTCCCTGTGAATGACCCCTCCTTCCACCTCAGTACACCGAGCGCTAGCAAGAAAGACAACGCGCCACCGACAATCCATTGTAGGACATCGTCGAACAGCCCTAAGAGATGCTCGAATCTGGTAGACTGATCCGGCACCGGGTCATTCCAACCAGCCCAAATCGTCACGAAAGCAAGAAACAGGCTCACTATCGACATCCCCCAGAGCAGTGACGAGAAAAGCCCGCCCGTCGCACTGTCTCTCATCTCCATGGCCACACGTTCCATTTGAGCCTCCAGACCTAGCCCCTTGCCCAGCACCCAGACCCCTATCAGCAGTGGTAGGGACCCGATTAGGGCAATTCCATTCGGGAGTATTAGGCCTAGCCCAATGATGATCAGGAATACCGCAAGAGGGACTAGCAACCTGGATCGGAAACGAGGATCCTCTATCGCCTTCACGATGTAGTAGTAGGTGCCCTCGATTCCCTTCGACTGCCTGACAATAACCTTCTCCACAGTGTCCACCCTCACTCTGGATGTCACTATCGGGAGGGAAGCCTCGTCATCGGCTCCATCTGTAACTAGAACGGCTGTATCCGGTTGGAAGTCCTGGATAACTTCATCCAATTGGCTAGCAATAGCCCGATCGCTCCTAGGACCAACCCGAACGTCGCCGGTCAGGATGGCAATCTCAACCTCATCGCTGGAGCTGGCTGCCTCGATCAACCTGTCGTGATGATGGAGTGCCCCTAGGATCGCATTCGTGTCCGATTCCTCGGGATCCGCTATCCCCAGTCTTAGAGCAGCCGTAAGGCATGATTTCCTCCCAACAACAGGGCCCCTAATGCCAGATTTGACGCCCAGATCGTTATCTCTGTCGATTGTGAGAACAAGTGTTCGTACTATCTCCCCGTCCCCCGTGGAGATGGTTGGAGAGAACCTACTTATGAGGGATTGGCCGAACTGCTGTTTTGTTCGATATCAGTATCACTGGGCTCGTCCCCGCCGGACTTGAACCTCCTCCTCTGCTTGGCCCTGATATACTTCAATGGGTGATTAAGCCATTCCTGGTCACACAAACTGTCCTCTCCACTTTGGACGGGGCACCTAGCATTTGTCTTCAGAGCAGAGCACCCATGAGGGGTATACTCCCTTTCGTAAATCTGGCCTACTTGGTATGCAGTGGTGTCGGGGTTGTAGTCGGGAGCGTTTGCGAAGAAGTTGCAGGTCTGCTCCTGCTGCAGACCAATGGAACGTGAGAAGGCCGCAAGGAAGACGCGACCAGTGTGATTGACGTTCACCCCTTGGTTCAATTCCGAAACCGCCGATTCGAAGCAAGGGGGCCAATCGTCCCTAATTGCAGCAGTCATTGGCATTTCCTCCTTGACTCTCTCCGAGAGCAGACCAACGATCCTGTCCACCGGATCTGCGAACTTCGCGGCGAACTCGTCATCCATCCTTGCCATCCTCTCTTCACAACTTTCTCTAAGACTCTCTCTAATCCTCTCTTTGATCAATCGAGAGGCCCTTCCTCGACCTGACTCTCCCGCTCCAGCGTCTAGACAAACCCAACCCTCCTTCACCGGACGGTTCACCAACCTCCAGTATTTCCCAGAAATCTTGGGACTAAGCTCGATGAAATCCACCATTGGGATCCAATAATCCTCAGAACCCCTCGAATCAAACCTAGTTTCGATGCCAGAGAGGAATGAGGACGAAATAACCTCGAAGTTGACTGAGTCCATTCCCAGAAGCCTGTCGGCTCTGCTAGACTCTCCTTCTATCCATCTCGCAAGCAATCTCTCATCGAAAGAAGCGCATACAATCAGCATTGCATGGAGAAAAGATAGTGCCTCCGTCATCCTCCCGACCCCAGTTGAGATATCAATGCTAGAAGATACTCCATCTCCCTCCTGCTGCAGCACAGAATCGACTAGCCTCAGCATTCCTCTGACTCTGATGTCCTCCAACCATGGAGCATCAATCAGGTTCTCGACCGTGATGTCATTCTCTTCCAACAATGACCTGATGAATGACGCCCCTTGAGGGAGGAATGGATATCGTGCCAGCAAACCCTCGTCATCGATTTCTGGAACGCTGATTGGGATAGGCACGAGTATCAGACCTCCGCGAGGGTTCTTCAATACTTACCGAGCCCTTCCACTGGAGAGCATGACCCACACGCAAAGCCATACCAACTTGGAACCTTCCTTGCCTTCGTTGATTGATTTGCAATCAGATGTGAGGGAGCATTTTGGTTGGGATGAGATCGATGACATAGAGAGCGCAAAGGCGATGATTCTCAGAGTGGAGAACTCGTCTCTGGAAATATGGTCCAGACACAACCGAATGTCTTCGCTTTCGCGATTGTTCAGGAGGCTTGAGACAAGAAAGGAGGGGGTAGCGATCCTCGGTGCAGCAATAGAACCCGAGGAATTGATCAACATCCTATCTGAACCGACAATGATAGTAGTTGCAGACGGTGCGGCGGGCGTAATATCCGAGATTCCAGATTCCCTTTCTGAAAGGGCATGGTCAAGGGTGGCATTTATCGTAAGCGATGCCGATGGGGGCGAGGGGACAATTGAGGCTGTAAGAAGGTCGACACCGTTCTTTCTCCATGCTCATGGGGACAATCGGAGGGACTGGAAATCACTACTGGAATTCGCAGAAGAACAGGATTACCCCCCAGAAATTATACTCACACACCAGACCTCAGAAAAAATCCCAGGAATGTACAATCCTGGGGGTTTCACAGATGGGGACCGGGCTGCTTGCATCCTAACCTCTCTCGGGGTTAGCAACGACCGCATCCAAGTCCTCGGGACAAGGGCAGACGTCGTCGGCCGATGGTCTGGGACGACGCAAGAGAAAATGAAAATCGAGAAACTCCAGTGGATGAGGAGGATTCTAGGAATTCAAGGCCTCTGGGAAGACTAGATCTCGAAACTGCCCACTTCCACTTGGGACCCGTCGGGCTGGACGACGCCAGACAACTCCTCAGTCTCGCCTCGATTGTTAACCACTACCTTGAATCCTATTTCTCCAGCGTCACCTTCAGTTTCGAAATGCCTGACTCGGATGGAATAAGACCCAGACGGGGGCGAGTTCTCCCAGGTAATCGACCTGCTTCCAGTTTTCGGATCGAAATCAGACATGTCGAATGAACCTCCTCCCATCCCTTCCGGGCTAAAGAAGGACACCTGTTCTCCGCTCGAATCAACGACGGATAAGCCCAGGTCTCCGACCCCGTCCCAATTGAGGCTGACTGAAACCCCGTCTTGTACAGTACCAACTCTTCTGCGCAGAGTATCAACTTCTCTAGCTTCCGTGAATTCCTCTTGCGCCTCTTCTTCCTTTGGCAACGTCAGTTCGGGGACTTCCCCATCGGGCCCTGCTATTGCGAACTTAGCGACGAACTGCAAGTCGTTGCTCTTCACTAAAGACCCCTCATAGAAACGCTTACTCTCACCGATTGTAAGACTGACAGTGAAATCGGTAGAATTCTTCCTATGGATCCTAGATAGGAAGGGGACCCACGAGAAGATACCCTTGGTGTGTATTTTGTAGTGCCTCACTCCAACCCTATACACCCCAGGAGGAGGAGTTTTGGTCCAAACGATGTTCTCAACGGGGGACTTAGAAGTTGGC
>Ga0163180_10002127_pt1 | contig 11088 bp, 9 predicted proteins | sample AtlANTMetagenome_2_FD_109647 | JGI IMG/M metagenome (GOLD analysis project Ga0163180, IMG submission 109647) | Marine eukaryotic phytoplankton communities from the Atlantic Ocean - Atlantic ANT 4 Metagenome | ecosystem: Environmental > Aquatic > Marine > Oceanic | place: North Atlantic Ocean...
CTTGGTCGAGGTGGTAGGAAAAGTCGGAGAGCTCCCAGCACTGCGTTTTGTGAGAAAGTCTGCCGCGATGTTGAATGTGACCGGTGAGAAGGTCAGTGAGGATCAGGTGCTTCAAGCGGCAACCGAGGCCTTCGGAATGAATCGTGTGGTGGGGCTCACAGCGCGTATCGAAATGTGTCATCCACCCTGCGTAGAGATAGCGGCGGAATGGTTGCCTGGAAGGCAACTCGATCGCAGCGAGGCGGCGGTCGCGATGGATAGCGCCCTGCGGTCCGCAAATGTGGAGTATGATTCCAAGCGAAAAAGTGAACGTTTGGGCCCACTGAAACTTCGATCGCTAAGTCCAGGAGCTTACTCTCGTTATCGAGCGAGTCGTGCAGCTGGAGGGGCTCCCGATGCCCAGGTCAAGGACCTGGTGATAGCGTGGAGAGCAGAGGACTGGGATGCGCTTATGGTCGCGGACCGCGACTAAGAACAAGCGGTCCACGCAAGGTCCAATCGCGTTCATCGCCGCTGCTCCAGAGCAGATCTGGACCGGCCGAGGTGCAGGTTAAATCGAGTGCGAGTCGCAGCTTTGTGTAAGAAGAGAGCGCTTTTCGGCCGTCTCTTCGGATTGAATCTTTTGTGTTGATTCTGCCTTTGCACGGCAGTGGTGGGAGCCAGAGATCGTCAGGACTGTTTTTGCGTTTCTGAGTGTATGACGCGGCCCATTCCAATTTGGAGCTGGTGTTCCCCGGTGCCTGTGCATCCGGGTTGAGGTGGAGCCAAAACTGAGATGAAATGGGCATGGGATCCCAGGGGTAATCGCCGTCGAGGAGGGCGCTTTCCCCTTGCAGTGCGATGCCTTGATTGCTTTCTTGTTCGTGGAGTACAAGTTGGATCATGAGTGGCTTGGAGCCCTCTACGCCCACCTCTAAGGTGCCGGATAGCCAGACTTCGTTATTGTCTCCGCGTTTCACCAAGACCTGGATGAGATACAAGGTGGGCATCAAGCTGATTAGCAGTAAACCCAGGAGTAGCGGCTTGTTGAACAATCTTTGGGTCATCGTCGACAAGCTTAGCCTTCGCGGGGGGTGCTTGTGTTGATCGTTGTGGTCCGGTTCTTTTTAGGCTTGGCGGTTTTGGGTTGGTTTGTGAGTCTCGTGAAGATTGAGATGCGCAAACGTGATCGCAAGTGGGTTTTGGGACCAGACGAGAAAAAGCTACCTGTTGGTACCAGCGCATCTGTGGTGATTCCCGCACGCAATGAGGTCGCGAATATTCGCGCCTGTGTGGAGAGTGTGCTGGCGCAGGAAGGTGTGGATGTAGAGTTGATTGTGCTGGATGATGCTTCGACGGACGGTACAACTGAAGTCCTGGCAGAGATGGCGCGAGAGCACGAACGGTTACGGGTAGAAACCGGTGGAGACGCTTTACCGGAAGACTGGTTTGGGAAGGCGTGGGCGCTACAGAGAGCGCAACGGCATGCCAGCCGGGAGTGGTTGGTTTTTGTTGACGCAGATGTGCAACTCCATCCGCAGGCTGTGGCGAGTGTGGTCGCCTACGCGGAAGAGGAACAGTCGGACATGGTCTCGGGGATAGGTCGACTAGAGATGTTGAGTTTCTGGGAGCGGATCATGCAGCCGGCTGTGGCGGGGCTCATCTTGGCGGGCAACGACATGGATGCTGTGAACGACCCTGAAAAGAGCAACCGTGTCTTGGCCAACGGCCAATTTATTGCGGTTCGACGAACAGCGTACGATGCCATCGGCGGGCATGAGGCGGTCCGTCAGAATGTTTTGGATGATGTGGGTTTGGCGGAAGCGGTGACAGAAGCCGGTTTTTCCTATCGCTTCTTGGTACTGCGCGAACTTTTTTCCTGCCGTATGTACACCTCTTTCTCGGAGATTTGGGCTGGTTGGAGTAAGAATCTCTTCGCGGGCTTAAAGCATTCATGGCCGATGTTGATTTTGGTTTTAGTGTTTTTGTTCAACCAAGTCCTGGCTGGCCCGATTCTATTGGGGCTTGGGTGGTGTGGTGTACTTGGTGTCGAGTGGCTGTATTGGGGAGCTACTCTTTGCGTGCTTATGCAGCTTGTGCGCTTTCAAATGGACCGCATATGGGGCTTGAATCCCCTGTACGGACTGAGTCATGCGCCTGCCAACTTGATTCTGATGGCATTGCTCTTGAATTCGGGCTTTTCGAATCGGCGTGGGGTCGCTTGGAAGGGCCGTCTCGTGCGCTAAGGGTCGGGGGTGGTTCCCGGATCCGGTGCGCTTTCTTTTCCAAGAAGGAAGTTCACCACTTCTGTTGCAAGCGCGTAGTCACTGTTGGTGTGTACATGGGCGGCGTTTTTCGACTCTAAAAGAAGTCCTTCCTCGTGGGCATTGATGGACACGACCATGTTTTTGAAACTTTGTTCGGGGTAGGGCACCCGAGGATCGGTTTCAGAATAGGCCATTCCCACTTTTGCACCATCCGCATATCCCTGGTTGACCAGGGCTTTGAGCGTCCACGCATTCCAGTCCGGTGCGGTGGTGGTGTAGTTGAAGATCCGTTGTAGACCAAGGGCCTCATCTTGGAACGAGGGATCTTCCGCCCAGTATTTCAAGTCGTCCACAGGCGAATCTACAAACAGGCCTGCAATTTCGGGGACGAAATCTCCTTTGAGGATGCTGATTATGCCGCGCGTGCCATCACCGAGACCGATAATGTGAAGCCCGTCGTCGTTGAGTTCAAAGTCGAATTCAATCCCTTGGAGGGCTGCGAAGTCCGCATCTTGAATCAGACGCGTCATCCAAGTCGCGAACGTTCCACCCCACCTCGAGAAGTACTCGGAGGCAAGTGCATTGGTTCGGGATTCGGTGTTGTGCCATAGATCACCCCAACAATTGATGGGGTAGAAGGAGACGACACCGGCGTCCAACAGCGCAGCAGGTAGTGCCCCACTGTTGTTTTCAGTGCTCTCGACTTGAGGGTGCATACCGATGGTTTCCCAGACTTTCATTACGCCCCAATCGCGCTCTAGTCGGTGGGTTCCATCGTACTGTGCAGCGAAGTGTGCCCCGACAAAGGGAGACGTTGCGACAGGGTCGAGTACATAATCAAAGCTGGAGGAGTGAAGAATCACTGCTGCGGACAAGGGCCCTTCCGCGGTGGGGTCATGAATCGTGTAGAAGCGTGCATTTTGTCCATCGGGACATTGAAGCTTCAGTTCATAGGTTGTCACCAAGCCTTGATCGGAGAGGACGTGTTGGTTTTGGAATGGCACCTGCTCAACCGCGATGGGGTCATAGTCGGTCCAACAAGCACTCAGGCAGAGAGCAATCAGAACAGGGCGCACAAAACCTCCTCGGTGGTGGGAAGCTTAGCAGAGCCTTTCGTCTCTGGCTTGTCATCAATGTGCTAGCCCTGTCGAATTCGTGGTGGTCTTGCGTTATTTGGCAGAAAAGAAACGCTTTGTTTTGGAGGGCGTGTGCGCTGGCAATGGTTGGATCGCATCGATGAAATGATCATTGCGGAACATGCTGTGGGTGCAAAATCCTTTCCCGAGGACACTTTTTTCTTCCGGGATCATTTTCCGGGTTTTCCAGTCGTGCCGGGTGTGATTCTTTTAGAGGCGATGGCTCAGTTGTCCGGAAAACTGATTGGGTATACCGTTCGCAAGCAGCGAGGGGATTGGCCTTTTCCAATTTTGAGCATGGCGGAAAAGGTGAAGTTTCGGAAGTTTGTGCCGCCTGAAACAGAGGTGCTCTTCGAAGCTCAATTTATCGCACTGCGCGATGAAAGCGCCCAGATGAAGGTCCGCACAAGAATGGATGGCCGGGTGGTTGCTCAGGCGGAACAGACTTTTGTGTTCAACGCTGTAGCGCTGGATAGCGCGGAAGAAAGTGCACGAGTCGAGAGAATCGAGCGCGAGGCACTAAGGAGCCTATGGCCAGGGTGTCCAGATTGAGTTCCTCTCGAATAGCGATCACTGCTGTAGGCTGCGTCACTCCACTGGGTGAGAGTCTGGAGGAGACTTTTGCTGCTCTGCTTCGAGGCGAAAGTGGCGTGGGCCCTATTCAGAATTTTGATGCCACGGGGTTTCCTGTGACATTCGCCGCAGAGCTGAAGACTCGCCCAAAGATGGATCAGGGGCGGCTAAAGTTGCATCTGACAGAAGTGTGCTGGCGTCAAATGGTCCAACAGATTGGGGATACACCGCTGCCGGAACGTATTGGCGTGTGTGTGGGATCTGAAGCGGCCCGTCCTGATCTTCAGGATTTTGCCTCCAGAATGCGGTCCAATGAGCCGCCACTTCTGGAGGAACTACAGCGAAATGCTGCCGATGCGCCCGCTCGATGGTTGGCAGAAGAGGTCGGTGCAACCGGATCTGTGAGTACGATTTCCACAGCATGTACGTCGTCAAGCCAGGCGATTGGGGAAGGTTTTCTGCGCATTCAGCGTGGAGAAGTGGATGCCATGATTGTGGGTGGCGTGGATGTTCTTGTAGGCCCGTTGATGGTCACCGGGTTCTCGTTACTCGGTGCCTTGTCGAGTCGAAATGACGATCCAGAGGCCGCATCGCGACCTTTTGATAAGGACCGCGACGGTTTTGTGCTGGGCGAAGGCGCTGGCTTCTTGTTGTTGGAGACCGAAGAGAGTGCTGCTCGTGCCGGTCGAAAACCGCTCGGTGAACTGTCTGGTTACGGCTGCTCGTGCAATGCCTGGCGAATTACAGATTCTCCTCCAGACGGTCGAGGGGCGGCCCAGTCGATGGAGGCTGCGCTGGAAACGGCGGGGATTGGGCCTGCGGATGTGGGCTATATCAATGCGCATGGCACGTCGACAGGCATGAACGACCCCTCGGAGTCAGCGGGTATTCAGAGAGTCTTCGGAGAACACACGATGGATGTTCCCGTCTCTTCCTCCAAATCCATGATGGGGCATTTGGTCGCTGCGTGTGGCGCCGTTGAGGCCTTGGTGTGTCTCGAGGTGGTGCGCGAGGGTCAAATTCCGATGACTCTAAATTTGGAGAATCCAGATCCGAATTGTCCCGTACGCCATGTGCGTGGAGCGCCACTGAAAAGCACGGTTCGGCATGCCTTGAGTAACGCCTTTGGATTCGGCGGTTCGAACGGTTCATTGGTGGTTTCCGCGTGGGACTGAAAGTTGCTGTGACCGGGGTCGGTGTAGTGACGGCCCTTGGGCGAGATTGGGGATCCGTGGGTGCGTTGATAGCTGCCGGTAAAGTTGGTCTGTCGCCACTGGATAGTGGGCCCATCGAATTGGGGGGCCGCTGTGAAGACCCTCAGTTGCGACCTGTTTTGACGAGGCGGCGAGATCTGAAGATTTTTTCTCGATGTGCAAAACTGTTGTTGCAGGCTTCCTCAGAGGCCGCGGCTGGGTGGAGCGGGGAAAAGGAAGAAGTTGGGTTGTTCATTGGTGTACGTAAAGAACCCTCGGAAACCGGTGGTGGTGATGCGGCTCTCGTGGCCTCTGTTCGAGATGGTGCATTGAATGAAGATCTGCTTGCGACGACCGGGAAGGACCTTTCTCCACCGCTCTTGCCCTTGGAGTCTCTTCCGAACATGTGCTTGGCGCATGTGAGTATCCAGCTCGGGTTTCGTGGGGAGTGTGGTGTGGCTGCGGGTGGACCGGCTGCTGGTGTTCAGGCCTTGCGCGAAGGCATCGCTGCAGTAGCTGAGGGGCGTTCTCCGATGGCGCTATCAGGTGCAGTAGACAGCTGGGTTGATGGTCCTAGTCAGCGAGACTGGTTGCGTCTTGGACGGAAGTCTGCGCCAGGTGAGGGTGCTGTTGTGTTCCGATTGGAACCTGTCGGAACGCCCCACGCTTTGTTCCATTTAGAGCGCGGTTCCTGTGGCGTGGGTGGAGAGCTTGGATACACTGCACATCATCCGTTGATTGGTCATTGTGGTGCAGCCGACGCCCTTCTTGCTTGTTTGGCAGGCCAAGACAAAATCGTGGGTGTTGACGAGAATGGCGCTTGGGCGAAGGCACAACTTCTCAGGTAGTGGTAGGCTTCTCCTCCAGAGGAGCAACACGTGGCGGGCACCGAAAAGAAACGAAAGTTTGAGTTTCTGCGTGAAATTGCCTCAGGTGGTTTTGGTAGTGTCTACCTTACGAAGATCACTCATCCGGATGGTTTCTCACGCTTGACTGCTGTGAAGCTGTTGCATCGGCGCTGGTCAGACAATGAGGAAATCAGCCGCCGAATGCGTGATGAAGCCCGCTTACTGGGTTGGTTGCGTCACCGAAACATCGTTGATGTGGTGGATCTGACGAGTTTGGATGGTCGCACAGCGATCATTATGGAGTATTTGGAGGCTGTGACCATCAAGGAGGTGATTCGTGCCTCCAGTTATGCGGGTGATCGTCTTCCACTAAGAGGATGTTTTCAGGTCATGATGGCTACTGGCTCCGCATTGGATGCCGCCTACAATCGGCCCCCGTATGCGGGTGAGAGGCCGTTGAGGGTCATCCATCGCGACATCAAACCGTCCAACATCATGGTGGACGATTCTGGTCATGTGAAAGTCTTGGACTTTGGCGTGGCTCGGGCGGATTTCGCAGAGAGAGAATCTCATACACGCGAACTCCAATTCGGTTCGGTGGACTACATGCCGCCAGAACGTTTGATGTTTGAGCCTGAGAGTCCCGGGTCTGACATTTATTCATTGGCGGCTACGGGCTTTGAGACGCTTACACTTGAGAAATTAGGAAAAGCCAAAGGTTCCCCGCTTAAACATTCGGCATTTGTGGCGGAGCGGGTTGCTTTCCTGCGGTCCCAATTAAATTTGGACGGACCTCACGGTGACGCGGTTGTAGCCCTCTTCTTGGATTGTTTGGCGTACGAGCCAACGGAACGCCCAGATGCGTCCCAAGTCGTTAGTCGTTGTCGTTTGCTATCGAGGGAATCGGGTGGCTTAGGTTTGAATGAATGGGCGGAGGTGAATGTTCCTGCCATTCTGCATGCTGCAGGACTCGAAGAACCGACTTCCATGAATCCACTGACGGGCCGCACCTTCTACGAGGATACTGTGCCCGAGGAAGAGGCTGAAGAGTCTGAGCAGCAAGCGTGGATGAATCCCTATGACGAGACCATTGCGGAAAACGACCCCCGATGGGACAGTTTGCGTCTCGCCGCTGCAGCCGAAATTGAGATCTTAGAGCGTCAGGAGGAAGCCGGGGTTCAGGAGTCTGTAGAAGAGCCATTGATTATTGCGGCAGATTCCGAAATCGAACCCGCCACTAATTTCCAGCCTGAGCCGGAGCCTGAGCCTGAGCCTGAGCCTGAGCCTGAGCCTGAGCCTGAGCCGGAGCCTGAGCCGGAAACAGAAACTGAGACTGAGACTGAGACCGAAATACCGGACAGTGAAACAGCGGATTCATTGGATGAGTTGGGCCCGAGTTTGAGTGCTACGATGACGCTTGGTCAGGTTGTAGAAGACGATGATGTGGATGATGTGGCCACTACGATGATGCCCATTCCGAAGCGTGATGCACCCGAAGAAGATGCGACCATGATGATGGATGCAAGCGCCGCGTTGTTGACGGAGGAGTCAGAGTCCCGTGAGGAAGAGGAGTTTGACGAGGGTGCGACGCGAATTCTCGACTTGGATGCCCGAAAAGCGATCGATGAGACCGAGTCGGAAGCTCAGCCTGAAGCATTTGCAGCGCCGAGCGAAGAGCCCAGTGGTTTGGGTGAGGTCATGGATGGCGAGACTATCGTACTGACCGATGACACCAAGAATCTCTTAGAAGGAGAAGCCATCTTAGGTGCGCGAGGACCGGTGGATTTGGAAGCCGCCCCTCCACCTTTTGTGAATGAATCCTTGGGTTCGGAGACCATTCTTGCACACAGTGGTCCCGATATTGGGTCCTCTACAGCGCCTACTGGAACAGTGAGTACTTCTCGTCGTTTTATGGCGTCAATGATGATTTTTCTGGTTGCAATGGGCGTTGGTTTGGGGATTGGGTCGATTCTTTTTAAAGACGAACTCTACGGCGAAAAAGGAGTACTCAAGGAATTTTTTGGCAGCGAAAACTCCAAAGAGCCCGCTCTGATTGAAGAAGCGGGGGTAGATGATGAGAATTCGACCTATCGAAGGCGAAGGACGGGTGGCGAGGGTGCCGCTGGCGTGAATACCTCGGGTAATCCGTCACAAGAGGAAGTCGGGAGTGCTGAAGAAGCTGTCCAAACACCTGATTCGAGTGGGTTGCTTGTTCGATCCATGGCTCCAGACACCACAAGAATCGTGGTGCGCTGTGCAGGACAGACCTTCAAGGACTCCTCCTCGCAGATTCAGGTGGAGGTCGGTGAGGCACAAGACTGTACAGTGACAGCCTATTTGTCATCGGGTAAGAGGCTGCGGGCAAAGATTACCGAACTAAATCGGTCGGAGTTGAGTTGTTTTGAAAACGGAAAGAAGCAGTGTGACTGAGCGAAAGGTCGTCATTACGGCGATGGCGGTTCGCACTGCATTTTCGGGTGGGTTGAGTGGTTTGTTGGCCGGGCTGCGCAGTGGCGGAACAGGTCTTGAGCCAGCGACACAATTTGATGGAGAGGCTTTTGGCATTCCGCTCGTTGGAGAGGTCAAGGAGGCCATTGAGGCTCGTCCTGACCTCGATGGTGATCGCAAGGCCCACTTGCTTTTGTCGGTTTTGGAGGACCTCAAGATTACCGACAGCTTTCAAAGTGTGGGGGGGTGTTGGTTAGGTACTGGCTTGTCGTCAGTCATTCCTGCTGAGTTGGAAGAGGACGTAATCCCATACATTGAAAAGGGTCTCATTAATCGTGATGCGCTTTATCGTGACATAGCGGCTACTCGGCTCGCCCCAAAACGTCACCTTCCGGAGCGCGCGATGAATGCACTAGCGGATGCGGTGGGTTGTGAAGGGTCGCGATACACGTCTTTTTCCGCGTGTGCAGCGGGAGCTCAGGCGATCGCGGAGGCCTATCGGGCAGTTCGGCGGGGAGAAGTGGATGTCGCCTTGGCGGGTGGTCAGGACGCCATGATTCATCCGCTGGGCGTGCTCTCCTTTTCCTTGTTGGGTGCATTGTCCCCGACAGGTTGTCGGCCTTTTGACCGGCGTCGAGACGGTTTCGCTCTTGGTGAAGGAGCTGCACTGCTGTTGATTGAAGAGGAATCCCACGCCCTTGCTAGGGGTGCGGAGCCAATCGCTCGTATTTTGGGTGCGGGCAGTTCGGTGGATGCTTATCGGCCCACTGCTCCTCATGTGGATGGGCGGGGTGCCGTGTTGGCCATGCAACGAGCGTTGAGAGATGCCGGTATTGGGCCGGATGCCGTTGGGCATGTGAATGCGCATGGAACGGGCACACCCGTCGGTGATGCGGCAGAGATTAAAGCGGTGGTCGAGGTGTTCGGAGAGGGGCAGAGTGTGTCATCGATAAAGGCAGCGGTGGGACACTGCATCGCTGCAGCTGGAGCAGTCGAGGCTGTCGCCTGCACTTTGGCTCTGCAGGGCGGGTTTGTTCCGGGCACTGCAGGATGCGAACAGCCGGAGGAATGGCCGGTACAAATTGAACAGTCGCCCCGGGATGCGCCAGAAGTCGACGTAATACTGTCAAATAGCATGGGTTTTGGTGGGCAAAACTGCAGTTTGCTTTTGGGTGGGATAGAAGGCTGACCGAGCTAGAGAGTCGGGCCATGTCTTTTGCATTTGTTTTTTCGGGTCAGGGTAGCCAATACGTAGGTATGGGCATTGGTGTGGTGGATTCGCACACGCTCTGGAAACCCCATTGGGAAGAAGTCGACGATGCGTTGGGCTTTGGGCTTTCTCGTCTCATTTTAGAAGGCCCTGAGGAGAAACTCACTCTTACGGAATATGCGCAGCCCGCCATTTTGGCCTATTCGATATTGTTGCTGCGTGTCCTCCGAGAAGAGCGACCTGATCTGTGTGCAACAATAGCAGCCGGTCACTCCCTCGGAGAGTACAGCGCATTGGTGGCCGCAGAGAGTCTCTCTTTTCCAGATGCATTGCGCTTGGTTCGCACCCGTGGACAGGCCATGCAGGCAGCGGTTGCTCCTGGGGTGGGCGGAATGCTCGCCGTCATGGGACTCTCGGAGTCTGTACTTCAGCGCTTGTGTACTGAGGTTGGAGAAGGGCAATTAGAGGTGGCTGCCTTGAACTCGCCAGTGCAGTCTGTTGTGGCGGGCCCGGTCGCTTTGTTGGAAGCTTTTTCAGAGAAGGCCCTAAGCGCAGGTGCTCGCCGATGTCAGGCATTGAAAGTCTCCGCGCCGTTTCACACACAAATGTTGAAACCGGCCGGTGAGCGCCTTCGCGAGGCATTGTCGGAGGTGTCGATTCAATCTCCGCGTTTTCCAGTCGTTCAAAATGTAGATGGCGAGGCGGTTGCCGATCCCGCTATGATTCGGGAAAAGCTTGTTGAACAGGTGAGTCGGACGGTCCGTTGGGTCGATTGCGTCGCAACCATCCAATCTGTGGGTTGCGAGCGTTTTATTGAGTTTGGTCCCGGGCGAGCCCTCAACGGTCTGATAAAGAAATGCGATCGAAGCTTAAAGACCTCTTTTACGGATCGCAGCGCATTCTTGGAGCAATTTTGAGACCAGTAAGTGTGACCAGTGTGGGGTTGATTTGTTCGGCTGGTATTGGACCGGAGGGTGCGCAAGGGGGACAACCTGGCAAGGTGCAGGGCTTTCGCGCTCGCAACTACATTGAAGATCGAAAGATGCTGAAGATCATGACGCGGAGCGTTCAGTTGGGCGTGGCGTCGATTCAGATCGCCCTTGATGGTGTTTCTGGTTGGGATTCGATTCCTCCATCTCGGCGTGGAATGTTTGTGGGGACCACTCCACTGGGGGGAGACGCGAAAGATCTTCTGCCCGCATTAGAAGTGTCAACGAATCCGAGCGGTGAGTTGTCGATGCAGGAATTTGCTTCGAAAGGCTATGATCGGATTCACCCACTTTGGCTGATTCGTGGCTTATCGAACAATGTGCTGGGACTTGCTGCAGCCATTCATGATTTTCAGGGCGTCAATGCCAATTACTGTAGTGGTGACCCCTCGGGTTTGTTGGCTCTGTGTGAAGGCTATTGGGCTGTGGCAGAGGGGCGTGCCGA
>Ga0163180_10002128_pt1 | contig 11075 bp, 4 predicted proteins | sample AtlANTMetagenome_2_FD_109647 | JGI IMG/M metagenome (GOLD analysis project Ga0163180, IMG submission 109647) | Marine eukaryotic phytoplankton communities from the Atlantic Ocean - Atlantic ANT 4 Metagenome | ecosystem: Environmental > Aquatic > Marine > Oceanic | place: North Atlantic Ocean...
CCAGTCTTGTTATTTGAAGTTCCAGAACTTGTATTGTATCCGAAAGAAATACCACGATCAGTTTGAGTATCGTATGCGTGACTAACTGTTATCTGAGTTGTAGTAGATATACCAGCAGTAGTACTTCCTTGAATAGTAATTATCTTGGTAGTTTCATTATAATCAGTAATCTCAGCACCAGCACCAACAGGAAGTCCTGCAGGACCTGAAACAACGTCACCAGTATTAATACCAATAACAGAATCTAATGTAATAGTACTAACACCAACAGCAACATCTGCCATTACTGTTTTTTCACTGGTTAAATCACCAAGGTGTAATATTGGATCATTAAGAGTTGAAATTGTAGAGTTTACAGATGTTGTTGTTCCATCTACTTGTAAACTACCTTTAATAACAACAGTACCTTCATTACTTAAACCATCTGGATATGGGTCAATGAATAAGAGATCACCACAACCTGATTTTGTTTCAATTACGTTAGAACTTATTCCAACACAACCAAATCTAGTATAAGCATCAAATTGCCAATTAGCACCAGTTACTTTTACCTCATTATCTCCATCCTCATCATATTCGATCATTGCATCATGATCAGAACCAAATGATAAGAAAGTATCATCTACAACATTAACATGCCCATTACCATCAGTACTGAATATAACATCACCATCGGTATCAGTTGATGATAATGTATTTAAATCTAATCTAAGATTATCTACGTTCCATTGGTCAACCCTTCTAGTGTTGTCCATGACGGCAACTATACCGCCATCAGTATTTCTTGTATTTTGAACACCATCAACAGTACCTGGAGCATGTTCCATCATTGAGGTGTAATAATGACCACCTACTGGTATGGAGTTTGTTCCATCATCACCAACAAATATTCTATCTTTATACTGGTTTAAACCACCGTAACTTCCTATACCAGTTACGTAACCTAATTCTCCCCAAGCAAGACTAGCGGGTTTCTCTGTCCCAGAGGATCGTTTGATCCTAATAATACTTGCCATTTAAAAATTTCCCCCGTTAATGTCTAAATTTTGTTCCGTTCCAGGTGTCAAAGATAATGTAGCATCCCATTTTTTGGTTGCTCCATTGTAGACTAATACCATTCCATTCAACAGGTTCGAGGCATTGACATCACTTAATTCAGCAAGTGATAAGCCTTGAGCACCAGCCAATGAAGATATAACCTTCACTGCGTTCTTTTGCCCAACTCTTACTTTTATGTCTGGTGCCATTTATGTATGCAATTCAGAATCTATCTATTATTTATACTTTAAGATGTTATCTGATTGGTTAATTGTTTTAATAGAGTTTTAATTTCATCAATATCATTTTTCATCTTATCCAATTCTGCTTTTTCATCTAATTTTCTATTTTTATTTGCCATATAATTAGAATATGCTCTACTATCCATATCAATTATGGCTCCTGATTTTTCATCCCGAAATAGATTTTTTTGACCTTCAACTCTTATCATGCTGGTTTCACTGGATTTGTTATCTGTTTATACTTATCATATATTCCTTTTTGATACTTATCCATTTCTTTAGGAGTTAAATCCCTTCTTTTTGCTTTCTTAATTATCCATCCATAGTTCAGCATATTAGATGGATCATCTTTATCTTTATATCCACCTTTCTCTAACTTATGACCACTTTTTCTAAAGGTCTGAATAACATTAGATGCTTCTTCTAAAAATTGTTTAAAAGTTTTCATATCTGATTGAAAGGATAATGTTTTAACTTTTCTTCAACGGATCTGAAATCAAATGGTAAAAAGAATTTAACCAATTTTCCAGATCCTGATGGATCTAAAATAAATTTAACTGGAGGATTAATACTATTCCTCACGCTAAAGCAATTGCTCTAAAGTCTTTCAGTCTAACAGTAACAGATTCATTAGTAGATGCCATTACAATCTTAATACTAAATCCACTAAACTCCTCTAGATTATCAGCAGTAAATTGATATTCTGAGAAATCATCTTGTCCATTTGCTTTTACAAAAGCATCTGGTCTACCATCATTCATTCCAATATCAATTACTTGATCACCGAAACCATCACCATCAAGATCAACCATATTTTTATGTCCAGGGAATGCTCTATATGTTTGTGAAACTTCACTAGAATCAGCAGTATATAATCTATAATAAACACGGAAATCTGCTTCTGCTTGACGATTAGCAGCGACAAGAACTTTAAGTGAGGTTGCTGGTTGTGCTAAAGTAACTTTTTTAGAAACAAATATAGAACCATGTGGATCATCTGATAACTGTGTTGATCTACTATCAGTAGCATAATTATCAGCACCAATAGGATTATTGATCTTATTTCTACCTAAGATAAATGTAGCATTCTTAACATCGATAACAGGTGATAAATTAGTATCAGCACTTATCATATCAACTTTAAGTGTTAATGACTTATTATCAGGTAAAGTAGTTAATCTTTCTACTTCATTAGTCTTAGAACAAAGCATTCTTGGTGTTGGGAAGAATGTTGTCTCATTTAAAACAGTAGGTTCAAATCCCTGATCTAGGAATGATACTTCATTACCATCAGCACTTGTACCACTAACCGTTCTAAATGAAGAAGTAGCACGAGTTCCTTTTCCAGGAGTAATTACATTAAATTTAGCAGAGGCATTACTAAACTGATGGTTCTGTGATATACCCACATTTCTACCACCAACTGCTTTCTCAGTAGCAAAACTAAACTGATCTCTACCAGTTGCTCTTGAACCTATTCCTCTATCTAATTCTAAGAAATAGTTGTCAATATCACCAGCATCTTTTAATACATTATTTACGGTAACATCATGTATTGTATTCACCATTGTTAATGACATACCATTTATCTCATATGGTCGAATGACTGATCCATCTGGATGAGATGAAGCAACAGAACCAGAAACTCCTCTAGAATCTAAACTAAGAATACCTTGCCCAACAATATAAGATACAATCTCATTATTAAGTAGAGCATATCCCCTATCAGAACCTATACCAGCAAATTTAGCAAATATTGGATCGGTAGCAGCAACAGAAACTTGAGTATCAGATTCATTAATAGCACCTGTAATTGTTGTTGAAGCAGTATCTGGTTCTACACCTTTAATTTTTACCTTATTGGTAGCACCATGATGACCGTGATTATACTGAGAAACTTGCATTACATTGCCATTATACTTATCACCATTTACTGTAGATTCTGCAGAAGTTTTAGCAACTCCTTCTTCTACAAAGGTTCTTGTATCATTAGCAACACCATAATGAACTAATTTTTCATTAGCTACAAATTTTTCACCTTGAACATCGGTTAAGAATAATGTATCAATCGTTGCTACAATCTCTTTAACAGCAACTGTTAATCCAGATCCTTGATCTAAACCAAGAGCAAGTGATGAAGTTTTAGATGGTCTTAAGATCTCACCAACCTTAAATGACTTCATGGTCTCACCACTTACATTACCAATACTTGTAAGTGATGCTTTACCATCAGCATCAAAAGCAATATTTGCTTTTAGATTAACTCCAATCCCATTAACAGATTCAAATTCAACTGCTGTATATGTTTGACTAATTGGATAATTTGATCCATAAGTAACAATCTCTAATTCTTGTCCTTGAACAGCACCACCTCTTGCTTCTATAATACCAGTAATACACTTATCTTCATTATCAGATAGTTCACCAGTACTAATTTTTCTACCTACTGGTATATCTTGTGCAGTTGTTGCGGTTATTCCTGAAACAGGAACAATCAATTTTCTAGGTAAAGTTGTAATTGGGTTGGATGGAAGATTTTGAGTATTCTCATTACCTGCCTCAACTGGACTATTATACATGGTAACTGTTCCAGATGAGACAAATTCTGCTTTATATAAAGTAAATTTAAGATCTTCTTTTTGAGAAGGTGTCCATATTGATCCATTTTGCGATTTAAACAAACTACCATTAAGGAAAGTTTGTGTTACAACACCACTTGTTGAATCGTCAGTGGTTGCTGGTAATCCTACAGGTACTGAAACATTCTTTTCACCATTATGAGCTATCCACATTTCATACTCAATAGAACCAGGTGCTAAGAATACTAATGCGTATTCTTTATTTGCTTCCAAGTAAATTGGTGATGGGAACTTAATATTTGTTGGAATAGAAGCATCTTTTGAAACTCTAATATTATCTGGATGTACAGATACTTGTGCAAAATCTTGAACAAGCCAAGTTGTTGGTGTTCCCAACTCCATAGTTCTTAATTCTACAAAAAGTTTTGTATTATCTGTCGATATTCTATTAAAATAAACATCAACGGAAGTTAAGAATGCTCCTGTTTCATCTACAGTAAATGATTGTGCTATAGGATCCCTATAAGGTGCTTCTATTCTTTCTGTAGATGAATCTACATTAACACTAATAGATGTTGTAGTTTCATTTGCTCTCTGAGCTGGTTCAGATGGATTTCTAACTCCTACAGTTGCTGTATCTTGGGTTATAACAGTTCCTGTAGCTGTATATGTGCCTGTAGCATCACTAGCATGAGCAGTACTTCCTATGGGTACATACTCACCTGTAGTATTAGCTGTTAATCTAAAGGTCTTAGTACCAGCAAAGAATAGTTTTGGTGGTGTTGGCATAGCCTGAGCATTTCTAAAGAAGAATGCTCCTTGTAAATCTCCCCACCTATCAGAAATAAGATCTATACTTGTTACTGTTGCTTGAGCACCACTGGTTTCGCCAATAAGTGTTGCTCCCACAACAACATAACCATATAGATTAACATCATTTGCCAAACTTTCAACATCACAATTAAAAATAGTCGAAGTTGGAGAATATGTAGCACCAGGAGCAGGAAGTGTTCTATCAAAAACATCATTATTAAAATGTTCTATTGGTAAGACTGGAAGTGATATTCCAGATTCAATATCTGGAGTATTTTCACCGTATTTGTGATTAGGTGCTGCTGCTCTTACAACACCAATAATCCTACCACCCATACCACCTAAATTGACAATTACACTTTCACCAACAGTGAATCCTTGTGATCCTTCTGCCATCTCAATTTTAGTGATTTTAGGGAATAAATCTGGAGTACCGCTATCAAGTTTATGAATATGTTTAGTAAATGGTTTTAATCCATTAGCAGAAAATGCTACGTTTCTAGAACGCATAAACCTATCAGCTGATCCTGATACTTTAACACTTTCAACATAATCAAATTCACGATAAATATCGTTTTCTAAAACATTCGTAAATCCTATTTGTTTTGTTTTAGTTGTAGTTGTTGTAGTTGTTGTAGTAATATCGGTATGATTTCCTATCCAGTCTCTACTATCATCGGGTTCAACTTCAACTTCAGTTACATCTACATTTACATCAACATCAGTGGTATCAGAAATAGTATGTGAATGCTCTACCCATTTAGCACCAGTAGATTCTGTTCTATAATCATCAATATAAATTGTTCTTACCCAATTATCTGATGGTGGATTTAAATAAACAGCACCTTGGAAAACAGAAACCATAAATGGATTAACATTTTCAACTCTTGATGCTTGTGGTTGATCTTTCCATTGAACTTCATTATATTTAAGAGTTATTATATCACCAGTTTTTTGACAATTTGGATCCAATAATCCAACATTTGATTCTAAATCAGCAGTTGATCTATCAATAGCTGGATTAAGAGCAAGATCAGCTTTTACTGACCAAAAATCAACAGCACTTATTAACTCTTTATTTACAACATCAACATCACATCTAGATCCAGAATCTATGTTAAAATCAATAAAATCTCTATTTTTAAAATCATTAACAACAAAACCTGTTTTAAATCTATTAACTCCATTAGAATCTGTTACTTGAAGTGACTTAGTATCTAATTCAAGAGCAGTTAAAGAAGTCATTACTTCAAGATTGGAAACTCTCTTTTCGATCTTTCCAATATCTCTCATAGTAAATCTTCTATTATCATACATCCTTATTGTTGGTCCATTCTCAGGACTATACAAGTAAGGTGGTAAAGTTATCTGAGCGATTTCCATTGAATCACCAAGTTCAGTTGGTGGTGCTGGTCTATCCGCAGATACACCTTTAATTAACTCAGCTTGACCTAGTTTATTAATAACTAGTTTATCAACTCTAGGTAGATAATAACTATAACCAACTACTGTACTTTCATTTGGTGCTACTGCATATTTTGTTGTGGTTTCAAACTTCCTATTAGTAAAAGAAAATGGTGAATTAACTGTAGTTGAAGCATTAGCAGCAACAAATGGAATTACTTTAGGTCTGAAATCTAAAATATCTGTTGCCCTATTGATACCAACACTAGGAATATCCTTAGTATATCTCTCTTTACCATAAGAATTTACAGTAAAGAAATCTCCTGTTGAAGTTGAATTTGTTTGATAATAATCAAACACTACTAATAATTTATTAGATGGTATAGAAGAGCTCTTCTTTCTTACAATTCTAGAATAATCATAATATTGTTTTCTTTGTCCTTTATCTAAAGCATAATTATTCGTTCTATCAACATAGTCACCTTTAATTTTTTCTTGTAAATTAGCTTCAATATTTGATTCATTAAATACTACTTTTTCACCTAAAATAAATTCATTATCATTAAGATGTACATATGAAACTGTATTTTCTGTTCTTTCTACAATTTGACCTATAGCTCTACTCTCAACACCTTTTATTTTTTCACCAATAAATGTATTATTGTCTAAAGCAAGACCAGATACAAATTTTACTTTATCAAATGTTGGTTTATCTTTATTTGTTGATTCGTATACTGCATGTACCCTAACAGCATCAGGAACATTCAATGATATTTCATGATCTTCAATTCTTAATCCATAAGCAGGATCCCATGTCAATCCTTTAGTAGATGTTGTTACACCAGAAGTATTAGTTATTTCTAATTGAGAACTTCTAACAAAATCTTTTCCTTTACTTGATAGACCAATCTTCTTTAAAGTTACATTTATTGTAGCATCACCAGATGATTTTGTTAATCCATTAAATCTAGCTGTAAATCCACCAGTAATTTGAACCTTATCAGAAGTTAATGGTTCAACTGATCCATCTTCATAAACAATTGAATATCTTTCAGCATCAAATGGTTCAAATAATGCAGTAGATATTCCTACAGAATTATTACTTCCTGCACCTGCCATTGCTTGATCAGCAGTAACCTCAATAAAATTACCTGTAAGAGTATGACCTTTAATCTGACGAGTTATTGTTAAATTAGAATCTGATAGATCAACAGTAGAAATATTTCTCTTAGGTAATTGACTATACAACCCAGATCTACCTAAATTGATAATCTTTGGTAGTTTTACAGTGAAAGTTGATGTTTGTATACCAGTTGGAACAGCACCAGATATGAATGTTACTGCTTGACCTTGTGCATTTTGACCGTCAACATCTTCAACTGCTTGTAGAATTAATTCAGATCCATCAGAACTAATTCTATCAACTCTATTATAAACAAATACACCTAAATTAGTAGAACCAAACGAAACAATAGAATCTGTCTTAAGACCAACAGCACCACCAAATCTTTTTCCAAAGCATGTTGCTTTAGCCTCAGCATTACCATTTACTATTCCATCATAATCAATTGTTAATTCATCAGTAACCCTAAAATTAGGTAGAATTTTATCATATAAAATAGAATCAGCAGTAAAGTTTTCTGGAGAAGAACCAGAAGAACCACTATCAGCAGCAGCCTGATATACTGACTTAATATCTTCAGTAGTATATGAATTAACTCTTACTATTGAAGCATTAGATGTATCAACACCAACAGTACTTTCTGATTCATTAATTATTAATTGCTCACCATTAATAAATTTACCTGTAGTTTGGCTTAGATCTATTTCATCAGCTCTTGGAATACCAGCAACATATCCAATAGCACCACTACTTCTACCCCTAACTCTTGATCCAGTTGGTGCTAAAGTAGTTTCTAAGAATGTTTGACTAACTCCGTTAGAAATTTTAATATTTGTATATGTCTGAATATCAAACATATGTAAATCCCATGATGTTGTATCATTTTCATATGGAGCATCTGAAACAGCATAATTATATACTCTTGCCTCACCAATTTTCAAACCATTTTTATCATTTGTAGAACCTTTTCTTTGATTATAAAGTTCGATAACACTAGAATCTCCACCAACATCAAGTAAAGGTGATCCTATAGCATTATTAACTTTTAGAATACTTCCCATTCTAAAATCAACAGCACCTGCTTTTATATTTTTAGTATCTCTTGGTTTTTCTACATCTAAAACCTCATTCCACATATTAACATCATATCCTTTCACATATGCTCTACCAGAAGATAGATTAACACACATCAAATCATCAGATGGTATAGCACCTTTATCAGTTTTCTCATCAATAGTATATTTTCCATTAGAACCTATCTCATCATTTAACGAATTTTGAACACTAACACTAAATGGTTTTATAGAATAATCACCAGATTCATCATATGTTCTTTGAGCAAAATAATCTCTTATATGATTATAAACTGTTCTATCTTCTAACTTTTTAATCTCACCATCACGTACTCTAAGTAATTCTATAAAATTAGTATCATTACTATAGTCTAATAAATCCTTTTTAGTTAATTTTACACTTATTTTAAATCTATCAGCACCTGGAGCAGCATAATTTGTAAATCCCTTTGCATTATCATTTAATGAAGGATCATCAGCAGCAGTAACAATCTCTTCATTAACATCAAAACCAACCCTATATGATGGTTTATTTGAAAATGGTTCTAAAATTACTAAATCTTTGGATACATCTACAAATGTTCCTCTAAGATAATATACTCCACGTTCTATACCAACAGCAGTTCCTGTTTTACAAGCAGTATCAGAAATTAAAGTTAATATTGAAGATCCTGATGTAAGAGTTGTGTTACCATAAGTAACATTTTCTTCTAGAATTAATATTTCATCATCTGGAAATGCTTGACTAACATTATCTTTATCTGCTTCCACATATTTTACAAATATGACAATATCATCGACACCTTCAGTTGGTGGAAGGATGTAATTAACAATACGAGCAGTTATTAATGAATTTTGACCTTTTATTTTTGTTCCCGTTCCATCATTATTACTAATCAATGCATCAAGATATATGCTAACATCTATTCCTAAATGATCTGCGTTTACTTTACATGAAAAATATGTACTATCATAGGTAATTCCTCCAGGAATAACCATAGATCCATCTTTAAATATATGACTACCGAAAGATTCTATCTGATTCTGTAATATTGATTGGAGACCTGTTAATTCTCTTGCTTGGACTGGAAATCCAGGCTTAAACAATGCCCTATAATAATTCTTTGCCTTATCAAAATCGTCATAATAAGGGCTTATATTTAAATTAGTCTTTTGTGGCATTTTCTTTTAGAATTCCAGAATGATTTTAACGTCTTCTTTTTGTCTAGGGTTTCTAGCAATTAGGGGGCGATTATCTAGGTAAATTAAATCACCTGATCCTTTATTTATCTCAGATCTAGATAGTCCTTGATTAAAGGTGGTTCCCAAATTAACCACCTTAGTTCCATCAACACTAGTTGTAGTAATGCCAGTAAAAGAACTATAAACCTGTCCTCCAAATCCATTTTCTCCAACAATTTGATTTGCAGGTGATCCATCAGTCTTAACAGATTCAAAATCAAAGAATTGTCCTTTATTAGCAATTCCAGAATAATCTGTTTGATCTTGTGTAGTAGTATAATTTAAAGATCTATCCCTAAAATACTTAATTACCTTAGTATCAACATCAAATGAAGCAACATATGCTTCTGCTGTTTTACCATCTTGTCTTAATTGTGATATTTTTTCACCAATAGCTAAAGATCCAGTAACAGTAGAACCTGTTGTATCGTCAATCTTAATTGCATCTAAAGCGGAAAATTGACCCTCAGTAAAAACAGTATTACTATCAGCAACAGTTGGATTTTTTAATATACCAACTTGAGCAAATTTAGTATCAGTTGGGAAATCCTTAGTAGAATCATCAAATCTAGCATAAATTAAAACCTTATCAGTTCCCAATTCAGTGTAAATATCAAAACCATGTCCCCTAGATGGTGGGACAATTGGAACTAATTTTGCTGCATCTGTTATTCCAGAAGCACCACTTGTTCCTAAATCAACTATTCCATAAGAATAACCTTTACCACCAGCACTAACTACAACATTTGTAATTTTATTATTGCTGGCATCAACCCTAACCTTAGCACCACTTCCATCACCTAAAATATCACATTCTCTTCCCTCAAAAGGACCATATCCAGTACCTTCATTTTCAATATAAACATGCTTGATCTGATTACTGTTAGTATCTGAATCAGCATTTTCTCTAACAGATCTTATACTAGGATCAGTAGATGTTCCCCAATTATTAGGAACTGTAATATACTCTGTAGAATCAAACTTTATAATATCAGCAGGAGAAACTGTAAATAAGTATTTCCAAAGGTATCCATCACCACTGCCACCAGCTTTAGATGGTTCTAAATCAGTAAAATTTGGTTCATCTGCAGAAATGTTTCCATTTGGATTAGATCCAGAGGAACCATTTGATATACAAACATAAACTTTAAATTCTTTGTTTATGACATAATAATTTGAAGCATATAGATTTGATACATTAGTGTTTTTAGTTTTATTATCTAAACTAATATCATCTCTATAAAAATCATATTTTGTATTTGGTTCCCAAGTAACTTTTCTAATAACTCTACGAATGTTATCAGCAGTAATTCTCTTACCATACAAAACAGTATCACCAGCATGATATGCTTCTGTAAAGTTATCTACAGGAGAAGGTGTTCCACCAGTATTCCAATTCCAATTTCTACCAAAGAGGTTTGTAGTCTCAGTTGGTGTTTTAGGATTAGCAAGTCCGATAAAAACGTAATATGAATTACTTCCGTTAGTGACGTTCTCTACGAAATTACTAGCATTAAGAATTCTAAATTGATCAGTTACAATTGCAGGCATCTTATAAACA
>Ga0163180_10002129_pt1 | contig 11074 bp, 18 predicted proteins | sample AtlANTMetagenome_2_FD_109647 | JGI IMG/M metagenome (GOLD analysis project Ga0163180, IMG submission 109647) | Marine eukaryotic phytoplankton communities from the Atlantic Ocean - Atlantic ANT 4 Metagenome | ecosystem: Environmental > Aquatic > Marine > Oceanic | place: North Atlantic Ocean...
AAGCTTCAGCACGTAAGAATAAAGTTATTGATGTTGAAAATTATTTAGGAGAATTATGTGGAGACTTGTTCAAAGCTGCTTGGATGGTTAAAGCTACATTAAGAAACTAATGACAATCAGACATCAAATTAAATCTCGCTGGTACTATATTTTTTGGGGATTAATGGCAGCAAGTGTTGTTGGAGGACAAGTTTATATAGGTACTGGTTATCATGCTATGAGCAAAACTATACTCTTTTGCGATAGGTTTCAACCATTGATCCACAATTTTGGCAGTCTAAAAGAGTAACCTTGTCATAACTAGGATTAGAGTTAGCTTCACTAAAATCTAAATTAGATTCACTTTCGAATGTTAACTCTGTTGAGCAATAATAACAATTCATGATACTAAGAAGAATGATGTTCTATTCGATGACAGTTGCTACATAATGGAATACATTTATCAATTTCTTTTTGAATACGTTTCCAAGAGTAGCCTCTATATACCATATTAGAGATAGCAAATTCTTTATCTCGGATATGATGAAAATCAATTACTCTATGATCTCGTATTCCACATTCTTTACATTTAATTGTTTTTTTATATTCAACTAATTTCTTTTGGTTCTTTCTTATTCTGGTCTTATCATCAGCCCATGACATCTTAATCTAACTCCTTCCAAATCCATCCCATTTGGTAATCGTTTATATAAGGTTCTATATCTAGAGCACTCATTAATTCATTAATAAGTCTTCCTTTTCCTATTCTTAAAGAAATAATATTTTCAATTGGATTAGGCATATTGTCATCTACAACTATTAAGGTTCCTGGTTTAATAACATTCTTTGCAGCAAACAATTCTTTTAAGTGATGACTAGCAGCTTCCCAATCATTTGTCCAATCATCGATGTTACAAGAATCTAAATACAATAAATCAACTGCTCCTTCTAAAGTAGATAAAAATTCAATTGAATCCTGATTAGCTACTTCAGCATGAAAAGTGTTTTTTCTTGCAAGCTCACATGCTTCTGGATCAGTATCAACTGATAAAAGTGTTCCTCCATAAATTTCTATAAACTCATCAAAAAGAAGTGTTGAACAACCATCACCCTCATAGTTATCGACTTCTCTATAGCATCCTGTTTCTACAATGATAGGATTCTTTTTGGTTTTTAAGTAATTAAAAATTTTAGTAAATCCTCCTTCTCTGCTTGTATTGGATATCGGTTCATTCAAACGTTTCTTAATTTTAGAAAAATATGCTTCCCATAATTTATCATTTGTCTTTTTATTTCTTCTTTTTTTAGTTGTTTCTGTCATTTAAAATTTTTTATATATACCTAATGTACTAAATAATGTAAACATTTTCAAAAAAATCTGATAAATTATAATTAATAGATTAAATCTTGATGGTAATTAAAACATTGCAAAGCAAATCTATAAAGGAAATTAATAAAAATCCTTGTCGAATAACTTTAAATGGTAAGCGACATTACACTACACCACTGGATTCTGGACCAGCTCCTTCTGTTACTACTATAATTTCTGAGACTGCTTCAGAACAAAACAAAAAAAAGTTAGAGATGTGGTCCAAGGCAAATCCAGGTGTAAAAGAAAAAGCTGCTGAACGAGGTACAGCTGTTCACTATGGAATGGAACAGTATTTAAAAGGAGATAAAGAACCAAAAATACCAGAAGAATATGATAATTATTGGGCAGGAATGCCTCCGATACTTGATCAGTTTTCTGAAATACTTTGGGCTGAATCTCCAATCTTAGATAAGTACAAATTTACTGTAGGTTCTGATGATATAGCTCGTGTCTGGGGCTGCGATGACGAAGGAAGATCCTGGGCTGGTGCTCCAGATATTATTGGAGTTGCTAATAATAAACTTACTCTTGCTGATTTAAAAACAAGCGTAAAACCTTATAGCAGAAAATGGCCTTCTCATTTAGAAAAAGGATCAAAAGAATGGAGAGACTTATTAGGTGGATATATGAAATTTAAAAAATGTTGTAAACAATTAGCTGCCTATGAAATAGCTATAGAACAGACTTTAGGTTTAAAAGTACAACAAGCAGCTATCTTAGTATCTACTCCAGAGCGTACACAAATATTTAAAATATCAAAAAATTATTTAAATTGTTTTAAAAAAGATTGGTACAAAATAGTTAAAGAATACTATAAACAAATTGAAGACTTAGATGAGCACAACTCTAATCTTATATAGTGTCTTATCTAAAGTGATTAAGAATTTATGTTATCTAATCTAAGGTATTGTCTTGATGAATTGTCGGGTATAGGATAATAAAACACCTTAAACAAACCTCTCCATGGAAATTCAAATTTCCGTTGGTGAGTGGATGAATAGCCTTCAAGACCGCATGAAAAGTGCGGTTGAAGGGGATTGTTTTCATTTACCAACTCGAATGCACCTTCATGCTTTTAAAGTATTGCAACAACAAAATTTCCCTGATAAGCATTTTAAAATAGTTATAGGAAGTGAACTTATAGAATGAAAGATTCAAAATTAAACCTAAAACCAGGGGAGATTCGTCTTGACTATATCCCTATGGATTGGCCTCTTACACCACTTGGAGGTAGTAAAGACCCATATGTATCAGGGTGGCAAAACAAACCTTTTGGAAGGCACGAAATAGATCAAGAGCTAGCTTCTGGAGACTGCAAAGCAGTGGGTTTACTATCTGGCCCTGTATATAACCATCCATTTGGATTGGTCTGGGTTGATGTTGATGGTGCATCTGTATATAGAACAGTAGAACAAGTTTCTGGACTTACTTCTGAAGAAGCTCTTCCAATTACGCTAACTATACTAAGTGGAAAACCAGGTCGTGAGAAAAAGTTATATAGATTAAACAGAGATAAACATAAACATTTCATTCGTAATAAATATACGTGGCATGCAGAAGGACCAAAAGAAAAATTAGAGATCTTATGGTCAAAGCATCAAGGAGTTTTGATGGGTCTACACCCTCAAACTGATGGTTATTTCACTAGTCCTAATCAAGGTTTTGAATTTGCTAGTAATCTGCCTGAGCTACCAGATTGGATATTAAATGCAATTGTTAATAAAAATGTAAAGCAAGGCGTTCCAGTCAATCAAACAACTAGAATTGTAGGTCCTAGTTTTGCTATTAATGCTCGGGTAGATCTCGCAAGAGATATGCAACTGGCTACTGAAGCTATGTGGGCACTACCACTAGAAGCAGTAGATGATCATGACATCTGGATAGCAATTGGACAGTCTTTACATTCTCTTGATGATTCTTTATTGGATGATTGGGATGAATGGTCTAGACAATCAGGTAAATACAGAAAAGGAGAATGTAAAAAAAGATGGCGTAGTTTTGATAAAGGAGGTGCTCGTACTCTTGGATCTTTATTCCATCATGCAAAAGAGAACGGCTGGAAACCTTCCGAAGACTACAAAGCAATGGGAGTTGATGATTTAACTCTCGAACAAGCGATTAAAGAACTCGAACAAGCTGAAAAAGAAATGACTATTAAACCTCCACTCAAACGCACTCCACCTATGTCTCGTCCGACACCCTCTGCCGCAAGGGAACAGAAACCTAGAAATCCATCCTCTGATGTAGTAGCAAATGTTCTACTACAAACGTATAAGGGAAATGCTAGGTATAGTCAAACTCAAAACTGCTTTTTTATCTACGAATATAAAAGTAAAGGTCTTTGGTCAAACCTTTCAGAAACAGAAATGAAAGGTGAAGTCAAAAGTAAATTAGAACTTGTTAAAGAACATCTGTTACCTAATGGTTACAGTATGAATCTAGTTAACGATGTACTAGAACAATTAAGAGTTAGTTTAATTTTTGATGATTGGTATGAAGATAATGAACATTTACTATTTACTAATGGGATTTTATGTATAGAGACTAAAGAATTCATAAATTTCGATAGGGAAATGCACATGACTCAACAACTTCCCTATGATTATGATCCCGCTGCTACATGTGAACCTATTATTAAATGGCTTAAATATGTTCAAGATGGTAACTGGGATAGAGTACAAGTTTTAAGAGCCTGGTTAAGAGCTGTTCTTTTAAGTAATTCAAATATACAAAAGTTTGTAGAAATTGTTGGTCCAGGTAAATCAGGTAAGTCTACTTATTCCAACCTTGCTCATGCATTAGTTGGTGATGATAATGCAATGATTTCTTCCCTAGAACACTTAGAAAAAAATAGGTTTGAAACTGCAAATTTATATAAAAAGAAATTACTTTTATTTAATGATGTTGAAAGATATGGTGGTTCAGTATCAGTATTAAAAGCAATTACAGGTCGTGATTTAATTCGAAATGAACGTAAGTTTCAATCTGGTGCATTAAAGCCATTTAAATTTAATGGGTTGGTAATGATAACTGCAAATGAACCAATACAAACGACAGATCCTACATCTGGGCTTGCACGTCGTCGTCTTACTATTCCTTTTGATCGACCTTTCACTGGTAGCTCAGCTGAACAGCGCACCTTAATTGATATGGATGATAGAGGTAATCCTCTTGGGGATTTTGCTTCTTTGCTTCCAGGATTGGTTAACTGGGTATTAGATATGCCTGAATCGGAGATGCGTGAATATTTAATGGAAACAAATAAGAAAGTTGACTTCTTTGCTAAACATCATAGAGAACAAATTCTTAAATCTAATCAGATTATGGATTGGATGGAACACTGTTTAGTATTTGATCCAGGTGCATCAGCTCCAGTGGGATTAGCAAAGAGTGCCCCTTCTGGTTCATCTCATATTTATATGGCACATGATAAATGGCTATATGCTAGTTACTGTGAATTTTCTCGAGCATCTAATAGCAATATCTTAGGTAGGAGTAGGTTTGAAACATTATTAATGGATGTTTGTGTTCATCAATTAGCTTTAAATATTTATAAAATGAAAGACAGAAGAGGTATGAGAGTTGTTAATATTGCTTGCAGAACTGGTGATCCTAAGTATGAAAAATACCCCTCTATTGTGCAGGTAGGATTGAATAAAGAAGAATGGAGAGAACAGTACGGGAATATGTTAGATAAAGATCCTGAAAAAACTTACTAATTTGTGTATAGTTAAAAGAGATTATTAAATATAAATGAGTAAAAAACCTAAGTTACTATGGTCTGGTGACATAGTAGCGATGACTGGATTCGCAAGAGTTACTGAAAACGTAATCAAACATATTAAAGATGATTTTGAAATTGTAGTTTTAGGTCATAACTGGTGGGGTGATCCTCATCCATTGCAAAAAGAATATAAAATGTATCCTTCATCAAATAGATTTCAAACTGCACCTTTTGGTGAAGATCGCATTAGAGAAATAGTTATAGCAGAAGCACCTGATATTGTATTTACTATTAATGATATGTGGATTGCTAATGAACAATACAAACGTATTCAAGATTTACATAAGGAAAAGAAATTTAAATTTGTAGGGTATTCCCCTATGGATTCATATAACTGGACAGGATGTTTAAGTGATACAGCCAATGATTGGGATGGGATTGTTTCTTATACTGAATTCGGAGCAAGAGAATTTATAAAAGGTGGAATAAAAAAACCTGTTGCAGTTGTTCCTCATGGTGTAACTCCAGGTCAGTTTTATCCCAAAGATCAGAAAGAAGCTAGAAAGGAATTAGGTTTAGCAGAAGATGCTTTTATCGTATTTAATGGAAATAGGAATCAATTCCGTAAACGTCAAGATATAACAATTGCAGCTTTCGCTAAGTTTGCAAAGGATAAACCTAAAACTCAATTGTATTTACATATGGGTAAGAAAGATCAAGGTTGGGATTTAATGCATGTATTTGATAGAGAAATGAAAAAGAATGGTATAGATCCTAACGGCAGAATTATTTTGACATCAGATACTGATGGTCCTCCTAACGTAGAAGTTGATACTTTAAATACTATTTATAATGCTGTTGATATAGGGATAAACACATGTAAGGGAGAAGGTTGGGGTCTTGTAAATTTTGAACATGCAGCTTGTAAGGTAGCTCAGGTAGTTCCTAGTCATACATCCTGTAAAGAAATCTTTGAAGGATATGGACGCTTAATACGTTGTGATCATATAGATGTTGATACCAATTATTCCAGGGAAATGCCTTGTCCTTCAACTCAGCATCTTGTGGAAATTCTCGATGATCTGTATGAAAATAAAGAAAAGCTTGAAGCAACAGCAGAACTTTGCTATGAAAGAGTAACTGATCCACGCTTTGAGTGGCAGAATATAGCTGCTCAACTTTCAGGTATCTTTCAGGATGCTTTGAATAATGTAGATCATTCAGTAGATAAAAAACCTAAACCTACTAAGAAAAAAAGAACTAAGAGGAAGTTAACAAAATGAAAATACATTTTAAACCATGGGGTTGGTATAAAGATCTTTACGAAGGTCCAGGATATAAGTTAAAGATCATTCATATTAAAGAAGGTCATCAACTTAGTTTGCAGTCCCATCAACATAGAAGTGAAGTTTGGAATACAGTTTCTGGGGAGGGAGAATTTTTTGTAGGAGGAGTATGGTCAATAGCCAGAATAGGTAACTGTATAAAAGTTCCTTCCAAAACTATTCATAGAGCTAAAGCTGGTAAAGAAGGTTTGATGTTTGTAGAAATCCAGTTTGGAGAAAAACTTTCTGAAGATGATATACAAAGACTTGAAGATGATTATGGCAGAGTGCTATCATCTGAGTAACGGGGTATGCATGAGCCTCGTTGAGTGGGTAAAGAATTTCCTGTTGATTGCACTCAGCAGGATTTTTTTTGTCTTTAAAATGTATAAAAACTAAGAATGAAATAAATTTCTTTTAGTTATAAAATAAATAACACTCTTCAATTAGTGTACGTTCTATTCCTAGTCTCATGGGTCTCAAATTAAATACTAAGAATAGCTACATACACTATTGACATACTGTTATTTAAGCTAATATCAAAAAGAATTTAATCTCATTCTCAGTTTTATGTCACGTATTTATAAACCAATGCCTCCTCTTTGGCATCTAAAACAGATGTTTAATCTGTCTGATGATTGTCCGAATGGTTTGATATGGAAAATTAAAAAGGCTTCCTATGAGCCCGGAGATCCCGCTGGACGACTGAATAAATCAACAGGATTTTATATGGTTTGTATAGATAATGAAGTGTATATGGTACATAGAATTGTTTATTATTTACGTACAGGACAATGTCCAGATGAACATAGCGTAGAACATGCAGTTACTGTAGATAATATTAAAGATAACCGTTTAGATTTGATACCTACCTATAGGACCTCAGTATTAAGATCTAGATTGGTACTGTAATATGGCAAATATTATTAATGCTCTAGAGAGAGTTAACTTTCGTCATGTAAATAACATAGATGAATTAACAGATAGCGAGTTAGAAGAAAAGGGATACTATCGAGGTTTCTCTTGTGTACATGGCCATACTATTCGTGATATTAAAGATCATTGGTGTTATCACTGTGCAATGAAAATTAAATCTAATATATGTGGTTTTGATTTGAATTATTTAGGTAATGATTTTAAAAATAAATACTATAGACTTTGGCAAAGAATTGAAGTTAAAGAGCCAGATGAATGTTGGCCTGTAGACCTTCCAGGGAAGAAAGCTCCTCGTAGAGTATGTTTTCCTTCTTATCGAACTTTTTATAGTAAACAGAAATCAGAAAATGTAACTGCTCATAAAGCTATTTATCAATGTGCTTGGGGAGATGTGGGATCAATGGTGGTAACTAGAATGTGTAACAATCCTTGGTGTGGTAATCCTTTGCATATGGTATCTAGTTGGAATTGTGGTTTCCCTCCTAAAAATCTTCATCCATTTGATATTAACTTCAACGCAGAAAAACTTATGCGCATTTGTAAAGCAAGAACTGTAAATAGAGAACAAGAAATAATACAAGAATCTTATAAAGCAACTATTGCCCATCCACTACATGTAAAAGATGCTCCGGATTATGATGAAGGATAAGACATTTTAAAAATATAATGGCTAGGAACCAACTTACCCAAAGACAAAGAACTGTTAGTAATCCATTACCAGTTGGTACATTTGATGATACTTCTATTCGTTATCTAACAGGTACATTAGGAGGAACCAGTCAAGTAAGTACTGGCGGTTATGGTGGTGGAACTGTTAATCATTGGTTTAAATTTAAAATAACAACAGCAGCATGGATAATGATTGCTAAAGCAGGAGGTTATGAAAAATATTTTAATGTATCTGCATATGATCTTAATAAAAATCCGATTATAGGAAGAGCTATTTTTGATGAGGATAGTATAACTACAACATCAGATGGGAATACATATACTCCTTATGCTGGAACTATTATGAGTTCTCAAAGTATTACTTATAATAATTTTGATCCTAGTAGGTTAGATAAAGGTGATTCACGATATTATCCTTTAAATATTGGAGAATATCTATTATGTGTTTCTAGTACTCTTAATACACCTTTTGAATATGCGGTAGGTGTAGTAATTGAGATGGCAGATTCTGATCTTGTCCTTCTAGATGAAAATTATGATCGAATGCTTCTTGAAACTACTTTAGAGGAAGACAATATTGTTTGTGATACAACTGAAAATTATAAAGGAACAGATGAACATGATCATTCATTACTAGAATGGAAAACAGCATGGAGCAAAGAACGCCAGGAGCATGAAAAATTCCCAGATGTACTTATTCCTTTAACTACTAAGCCTTAAATACAATGACTAATAAACCTGTTCGTAAAGAAAAAACTTGGACAGAAAAATTTAAAGAACGATGTAAAGAGGTACCATACGAACAGCAATGTCGTATTTATGACTTATAGGATTAAAAGGAAATCTAAAACAACAACTTTAACCTTAGATGATGGGTTCATTTTTAAGATGAATATCCATCCATACATGGCAATAGAAACCGGAAAAATATGGTTAGTAGGTTGGGCAATAAGTAAAAGTAATCGTCAAATAAATGATTGGATGTGTAGAAGATCAAAGCGATCACGAGTATATAAATTAAGTACTAATAAACCCAAAAAAAGAAACCAACATGCTCATTGGATATGTATCAACATTATGCGTAAATGGTTAAAAGAATTACCTGAAGGAGATGGTATGGCTATACGTTGTGAAGCATCTAGTTCTAATAAACAATTTCGTGTATGGAAAAAATGGTTTAAGAAAAATGAAGATCCTAACTGGAAAATCTCAGATGAGCATAAATCTTTTTTCTTTTACAAAAAAACAACATAGAATATAAATACTAATTCTTTATTTAAAATGATTGCTATCATTCGTCCAATCTTGTTTAGATTTTTAAATACCCCTCAAGTCAAACAATTGATTGTAGATTTATTAACAAAATTGGCTGATTCGACAGATAATACTATTGATGATAAAGCTGTTGAATTTATTAAAAAAGGTTTATTCTCTTCTGTTAAAAAGTAATAATTAAACGGCAGTAAACCACCAAACTGCTCCTTTTTCTTTATCTACATAATTACGTAAATTAAATGCATCATGCTTATTTAGTGTGATGCATCTTCTTTTTCCATGTACTTCATAGCACACGTTAACAGTTATTTCTTTGTTTCTAATAAGTGTCATAATCTTATACTAATCAGTAGAAGTTAATTATTACAAATGGCAGAACAGAAAGATGCGGAAATCCTAGAAGAAAAAAAGGATGATAAGAAAAAAAATGTACTTGAAAAAGTAAAAGATGCAATACTTCCAGACCAAGAAGAACAAGCAGCAATCATTAGTACATTTGTACGCCTTGGGGTGTTGATTTGGTCCGGGGGAATATTGACATTAAATTACGTTTCTATCCCAGGAATACCCTCCCAGAAAATTGATCCAACTTTCATAGCTTCGGTGTTCACTGGAGTTTTGGCTGGATTTGGCATCCAGACAGCAAGTAAAAAAGGTGATGGAACTATGAAAATGAATGGCGAAAATGGACAAGTAAGTAAGAAAGATATGGAGGAAATGATAACAAAAGCTACTGCTAATTCTGCTGTACAAACTATAAGAATTGAACAAGCTCCGTTAGTAATTAAGGCAGAAACACCTAGTAAAGAAACTAAGTACCAGATGTAAAATAAAGAAGGAAAATAATTAAGGAGGTTTACTCATGAACAGTCCACTTTATATTCCTAATTGGCAGTATCATTCTAAAAAAGATATAACATTAGATTTTGTAAAAAAAGAAAATATGCTACGTAGAGCTTTACATCGAGCAAAAACAATTGTGAAAAAAATTAGACGAATGTAGATGTTATAGACTTTAATTAAGTAATGTAAATAGTTAAAATGTGGAAGTTACTTTCATTCTTGATATTAATATTTAGTCCACTTTCAGTACGTGCAGATCTGATTCACCGTCTATCAACTAGTACTTCTTTGACTGTAGGGGGAGCTAGTACAAATTCTGAACGAATCGGAAGTACATACGCAGTTTCAGGATCAAATATTAAAGTTGATACTTCTAATAGTGGTCACTTTGGTACTATGACTGCTGCCACAGCAACAGCGGCAGCTGCTCAAGACCTTGGTACTTATGATATAAATACAGCAGGATCAGCGTTCAGTTTTTCTGAATCATGGACCCAGGGAGACGCAGTAAATACGATAGGTGCAGGAGTAGATGTTAGTACTGATGGTCTAGTTGTAGACATGCCAGCTTTTGGTAATACCACTACGCAAGCGGGTGGTGTGAAAGGTACCCTCGCAGGTACTATTGTTAGTTCGGGAATTATGACTCTAGTTGCAGGAGGTGCAAACACTTCGGCAGTCGGCCAATTTGTAAGTGAAATAACCGTCAAGTAGAAGTCATGAAGCGGCTTTTACTGCTTTTATTATTAGCACCAATACCTGCTTTATCTGTTCCTGTCACGCCAAATTTTCAAAGTGGTTCGATGACATCCCATACGGAAACTACTAGTAAAGTATCAGAGACAATTTCGGTTATTGAATATCAATCTGGTTGGCAAATGACCTTAACTGGGAATAATATAACTACAGACGCTGATAGTTTATTACCTGCAGCAGTCTCAAACACTAATA
>Ga0163180_10002132_pt1 | contig 11064 bp, 4 predicted proteins | sample AtlANTMetagenome_2_FD_109647 | JGI IMG/M metagenome (GOLD analysis project Ga0163180, IMG submission 109647) | Marine eukaryotic phytoplankton communities from the Atlantic Ocean - Atlantic ANT 4 Metagenome | ecosystem: Environmental > Aquatic > Marine > Oceanic | place: North Atlantic Ocean...
ATCACTATCAACCTTAATGAGTTGGTAGAGATCAGAGCAAAACTTTTGACTCAATATGAAGATTATTCAAAGGCAGTATCAACTGGTGAGTATCTTGATGGAAATGATATTGATAAGATTGCATCTCAATTAAGAGAAACACTTACTTGGGATACACTCTACCATATGATAGATGGTGCTATACTAGATTACATGGGTTTAAGATCTGCTATTACAGAACATAAAACTCATTATGGTGAGACCGCAGGTAATGAACCTGCAGCTACATATGAGAAGAATAGAAAACAATTTGAGATGGTTGATTTGGTATCACCATCATGGACAATCCAAGTACCAGTAAGGAAAAAGAAATGAAAATTGACACTCAGGGGATGAGTGGCCCTGTTGATCCTAATTACAAAGGTAAGGCAAAACCACAAAAACATAAACCTATGGAGATTCATCCTCGTAGGTTGATGACTCCTGAGTATGTCAGAGAAATGAAGATACTTATTAATGAAATATTAGATGAAAGAGAATATAATAGAAGATTAAAAGGGCCATATGATAATGTAAAACCCTTACCACCATCATATTTTGATACGGAACACTTTAAACACCGTATCGATGAACCTGAACCTGAATATAAAGATTGGAATCAAGATGTATAAAGCTTTATATGATGGTCTTTTCGTTGGAGAGAGTCCTATTGCAGGCCAAGGACTGTTTACTAAAAAGGAATTAAATATAGATACTGAATTGGGATTATCACACGTTTTAATGGGTGAAGAAATACTAAGAACACCATTGGGTGGCTTCATCAATCATAGTGAAAATCCTAACTGTGAAAAATACTTAATAAATAATAAATATTATATACGAACTATTAGGGCTATTCAGCCTATGGAAGAACTTTTTCTTAAGTATACTTTCTATAAAGTAGTATAAATATATTGAGTAAAATATTGTATTGGCATAATGCCTGTTGTACAACAGAGACAATCACGTGCATTTAAAGACATTTCACTGTCTTTTAAGAAACATCCTGTCACTAATGACATAATTTCTCTTACAAATGAGAATGCAATTAAGAGATCTGTCCGAAATTTAGTCGAAACTATCAATGAAGAGAGGTTTTTTAACCCTCTGATAGGTTCTCGTGTCAAAGAAAGTCTATTTGAACAGGCAGATAGTGGATTATTGACTACATTAAAGACTCAAATTGAAACTACGATCAATAATTTTGAACCTAGAGTTGCGTTAACTAATGTTAGTTGTGTTCATCCACCTAATACTAACAATTTAGAGGTTAGTGTGAGTTACGATATCATTGGCCAAGAGGCACAACCACAAGAAATTACATTTATCCTTCAATCAACTAGAGAATAATGGCATTTACACAATATACTAACCTAGATTTTGAGGAAATTAAGGTTTCTTTGCGTGAATATCTGCGTGCCAACTCCGATTTCACTGATTTTGACTTTGAAGGATCGAATTTATCGATATTAATAGACACTTTAGCGTATAATACCTATACTACAGCATACAATACTAACATGGTCGCCAATGAGGCGTTCATTGATAGTGCAACTTTAAGAGAAAATGTAGTTGCATTAGCAAGAAATGTTGGTTATGTACCATCTTCTAGAGCAGCTGCAACTGCAAATGTCACCTTTACTGTTGATTTAGGGTCTGGAACCACTAGATCAAGTGTAACACTTAAGGCTGGACTGTTTGCATTAGGTGATTTTGAGAATACTAACTATACTTTCTGTGTACCAGAGGATATTATATCACCTGTTAATGATGGATTTGCACAATTTACCATTGATATTAAGCAAGGAACCTTCTTAACGAAGCAATTTATCGTAGATAATAGTCAAGCTAACCAAAGATTCATCATTCCTAATGCATATGTTGATACTTCTACCCTAAAAGTTAATGTAAAAGACACAATATCTTCTACTTCAAAGACACTTTTCTCACAAATTGATAATATTGTAGGAATTACTACATTTTCTGAGACATATTTACTACAAGAAGTCCAAGATGAGAAATATGAGATACTTTTTGGTGATGGAGTACTTGGTAAGAAGTTAAGTAACACTAATTGTGTTACTGCAACCTATATTGTGTCTGATGGGCCTGGTGGAAATGGTGTTTCTGCGTTTTCTTTCGCTGGAAAACTAGTAGATAATGATGGTGGACTCATTACAACGGGTATTTCTGACATAATTACTAACGAACCCGCTCGAAATGGTGCAAATATTGAAAGTTTGGACACTGTTAGGAATTTAGCGACTAGAATTTACTCGGCACAACACCGTGCAGTCACAACTAATGACTATGAAGCGATAATTCCGACAATTTTCCCTAATGCAGAGAGTGTAACTGCATATGGAGGTGAAGATTCAAGTCCGCCACAATTTGGAAAGGTATTTTTATCAATAAAACCCAAAAATGGACGATTTATATCCGATTTTGACAAAAGACAACTAATTAATAAATTAAAAAGTTATTCAGTTGCAGGAATTCGTCAAGAATTTGTAGATTTGAAGTATTTGTACATTGAATTAGACTCTACAGTCTATTACAACTCAAATGTTGTTGGAAATGTGAATGATTTGAAGTCTATTATCAGAAATTCTCTTGAAACTTACTCAAAATCTGCAGATTTGAATAAATTTGGTGGCAGATTCAAATATAGTAAAATAATTAAGATAATTGATGAAAGTAATAGTGCAGTTACGTCAAATATCACAAAAATCCTTATTAGACGTAATTTAGATGTAGATACTGATAATTTTGCACAATATGAGCTTTGTTATGGTAATAGATTCCATAATCGTAGAGAAGGTTACAACATTAAGTCAACTGGATTTACTCTTGATGGTGTTTTAGGTACTTGTTACTTTGGTGATTCTTATATTGATGATAAAACTGGTCAATTGTTTGTATTCAAGTTATCAAACACAGGTGAAGTAGAAAAAGTAGTTAATAATGCAGGTACTGTTAAATATGATATTGGTGAAATTCTTATAGATACAATACGGATCTTATCAACAGTTAAGGCTGATAATATCGTTGAAATAGAAGCAATTCCAGAATCTAATGATATTATTGGATTAAAGGATCTATATGTTCAACTTTCTATACCAGATAGTGATATTGGTTGTGTTGAAGATACTATTTCCACTGGTGCAGATTCTTCAGGTGCGAATTACATTTCCACATCTAGTTTCTCCGATGGTGACTACATAAGAAAGACGGATTCTGCTCCAACTTCTAGTAGATACACTTCTACTAGAGATATATCATCTACATCAACAGACGTTAGCTATTAATCCTAATAATGGGTATAGACACAGCCGCCAAAAAAGTACAAATTAATAAGCTTGTATCAAGTCAACTACCTTCATTTGTAGTTGATGATAATCCCTTATTTGTAGATTTTTTAAAACAATATTATATTAGTCAAGAGAATCAAGGTAGTTCTATTGATATTATTACTAATTTTAATGATTATCAGAAATCTGAGACTTATAGTGAAACTAGTAATTTAATAGGATTTTCTACATGTACTAGTCTTGTTAATTCATATGATGCAACTATAAATGTAAGTTCAACTGAAGGTTGGCCTGCAGATTATGGACTTTTGAAGATTGATAATGAAATAATAACATATACTGGTAAAACATCAACGTCATTTACAGGTTGTGTACGTGGTTTTTGTGGTGTAGATAATTTAAAAGATCCAAATAATCCAGAAACATTAGTATTTTCTAATACTAGTTCTAGTAAACATGAAAATAATTCAAAAGTTATCAATTTAAGTAATTTATTTTTACAAGAATTTTGGCAAAAAACTAAAAAATTATTCTTACCTGGTTTTGAAGATAGAAAATTGCATGATAAAGTAGATAAAGCTAATTTTCTACGTCAAGCTAAGGATTTTTATGCAACAAAAGGTACTGATGAAGCGATAAAAATATTATTTGGAGTACTTTTTAATTCTACAGCTGAAGTAATTAAACCAATTGAATACTTATTTGCACCATCTGATGCAGATTATGTAAAAACTTTTGATTTAATAGCAGAACGTCTTAGTGGAAATGCTGATAATGTAGTTGGCCAAACATTATTTCAGACAGATAATACTGCAACAAGTGGATCTATTTTTAATACACAGTATTTTCCAAGAGATGGTAGACATTATTACATCATAAGTTTAAGTAAAGGATCTACTGTTGGTGCATTTTATCCAACTGGTTCATCTTCTTTGGTAAATGCAGTTGGTATTGGTTCAACTGTAATTACTGTTGATTCAACTTTGGGATTTCCTGAGTCTGGATCCGTTTATGTTGGTGCAGGATTGACCGTTGGTATTGCAACTTATACAAGTAAGTCTTCAAATCAATTTTTTGGAGTAACTGGTATATCATCAAACTACAGTGATTCTGATTTTGTACGATCATCTGCAACTGTATATGCATATGAAAATGGAGATGTTACAAAACCAGTATATTTTAGATTAACTAATGTAGCTAATGATGCTAATATTGAGGATGTTGGATTTTTATTTGCTGGAGATGATATATTACCAAGACAATTAGGTAGAGTATCTGATGCGGCAAATGATCATTTAAATAGTTGGATTCATAATACTAAGACAAAAAGTGATGTTGCAAGGGATATTTTAACAAATACATCTAAAGTTAATACTAATAGTAATGTTGTAACTACATCATCTCCACATTTATTGAATGAAGATGATACTGTAACATTACTTGATGTAACCAATGATGATCAAAACCCCGATAATGTTCAAGGTATTGTTAGAAGATCTCTTACGGAGTTGGAATTTGAGATTGATATTACTTCTGGAGCTTTGGATCCTACAAAACTTTATAAAGTTCAAAGAGCTCTAAATTATGCGAAAAGTTCTAATAATGTTTTAGGTATAACTGATTTTGTTTCTGATATTCAAAATACTTATACTTCTAAAGATAATAAAGAAGTTTATGTAACATGTGGATCTTTACCAAGTTATGAAATATTCTCTGATACCAGAAAGAAAGAATTTATATCTGCACATCCCGAATTTAACTCTAACGTTGATCATGTTACTGATATTATTACAATCAATAATCATAATTTCCTACAAGGAGAATTGGTTAGATATGCACCTCTTGTTTCTCCAGGTGCTACTGTAGTTGGATTAGATACTGGATCAAAGTATGCAGTTACTAAAGTTGATAATAATAGAATAAGATTATCTAGAAGTGTTGCTGACGTAGCTACAGGTAAATATATTTCTATTAGTGGTGTTGGTAATACTACTACACATGAATTAATTCCTGCTGATTTAACTGGAAAGAATGTAAAATATCAAAATTTCTTAAGAAAATTCCCAATAACTCCAGAACCTAAAGAAGTTGAGTTAGAACTTAAGAATGAACCTATTGGAATGCTCATTAATGGAGTGGAACTAGTTTCTAATCAGTCTGGAGATAGTTTACATTATGGCCCAATTGAACATATTGACGTTGAAAGTGGTGGAGATGATTATGATGTAATTACACCACCTGACATTCATATTTCTGATAATGTAGGTACTGGTGCTACTGCATATGCGGTAGTGGAGGGGTCATTTAAGAGTATTGAAGTTGTTTCTGGTGGATATGATCTAAAACAAGTTCCTAACGTTGCCATAACGGGTGGCAACGGTCAGGGCGCTACTGCATCTGCAAGATTAAAAGCAACAAGAAATTCTAGAGTATTTGATGCAAAAACGGATGTAGCTATTACTGCAACTGGTGTACCAGGAACAATTACTTTTATAGATGATCATTTATTCTTTGATGGAGAATCGGTTGTATATGAAAAATCTACAGCAAATGCAGCTGTTGGTGGTCTTGTGGATAAATCTGTTTATTATGTTAATAAAATTAGTGAAAAACAAATTAGTCTTGCGACTAAGTTTGATGATGCTGTAGCTGGTATTAATAGTGTTACTATTGGAAATAAATCTCTTGGTAGTCATAAATTTACATCAACTACATTTAGAAATGTTTTAGATAAGATTTATGTTGATAATGCAGGATCTGGTTATTCTAATAGAAAGGTACTTGTAGATTCTGTTTCAGATCCATCATCTTCATATTACGATAGAAATAATCTTAGATCTGGTATTAGTACTGCAAATAATTATATTTTCTCTAAAAATCATGGATTTAGTTCTGGTGATATTGTTGAATATGAACATACTGATACTGCAATAGATGGATTACATACTACACAAAATTATCAAGTTCTTGTTTTAAATGAAGATAAGTTCCGTGTTTGTAGTGCTGGTATTGGAACTACTACAACAACTAAGAATTATCATAAGGGATTATATGTAGATCTTGGGCCAAATGTTGGTGTTGGTACACATACCTTTAAATATCCACCTATTGCAGTTTCATTAGAAACATTATCTGGTGTTGCTGTTACAGCTACTTCTGCACCTGTTATTAGACCATTATGTCATGGAGCTATTACTGATATACGTTTAACAAGTACGGGAGTTGGTTATGGTACTGATGCAACACTTAATGCACATAGAAGACCATTAGTTACAATATCTAATGGTCAAGATGGATTAATTACTGTTAATCAAACTGATGGTAAAATTACTGGTGCTTTTGTAAAAATTGCAGGTAAGGGATATGTTACTCCTCCAGAATTAATTGTTGAAGGAGAAGGTAGATATGCAAAACTTCTTTCCAATCTTGATACTGATGGTACATTATTAAATGTAAATATCATCGATGGTGGTAAAGACTATACAGATCAACCTGCGACCACTGTGAGGGTCAAACAACAGGGTTCTGGCGCTGTTTTCAGAGCGGATCTAAGACAATGGAGAACTACCACAGTTAACAGATATAGTAAGTCTATTAATCAAGATGATGATGGTATTATTGTACCAAGTCAAAATACCGAATATGGTTTAAAATTTGTATCTACATACTTGCCTAGAAAATTAAGATTAAACTTAGATGATAATCTTTTTGTAGATATTAATGGTCAGTTAAAGGAAAATACACAATTAGTTCATTCTCCTATTGTTGGTTGGGCTTATGATGGTTGTCCAATATATGGGCCATATGGATACAGTACTCCTACTGGAGGAATTATTCGTAGAATAACGTCAAGTTATACTGCAAATGTTAAATCAGATAGACCACCAATTTCCGCAGAATATCCACTTGGTTTCTTTGTTGAGGATTTTGATTATACTGCAGATGGTGATTTGGATGAATATAATGGAAGATTCTGTAAAACACCAGAATTTCCTGATGGAGTATATGCATATTTTTGTACTATTTCTGATGCTGATGGAACATCATCTCCATTCATAGGTTCTAGAGAACCAATATTCCCTTATATCTTAAATGGTTTCCGTTATAAGAAAGTTGAAATGAATGGTCAACCATTGTCATTACAAAATATGGCAATTCTTAATAGTGGTGATATATTAAGAAACACTCTTCCATATAAATTAGGATTCCTTGCGTCGGATTATGATTATTTCGTTTCTGATAGTATAGAAGATACTGAGTTATTTGTTAAAAATATAGCTACAAGTGGTATAAGTTCTGTAAATATATTGTCACCAGGTATAGAATATAAAGTAGGTGATAGAGTTATATTTAATAATGCTGATACTGGTGGTAGTGGTGCTAGTGCAAAGGTAAAGACTTTAGTTGGTGCTGGAATAAACACAATTACTTATAATCAGACTACTATTGATCATATTGCATTTGATTATAAAAATGGATTGGGTGTTGGTGTTGGATCTACTTCTCATGGATTGCAGGATGGTGATCTAGTTAATCTTTCTGGTATTGGAACAGGAGAATTAAGATTTCTTGAAGGCCCAACAACAATTTCTATATCTTCAATTAGATCTACATTAGGTGCTGCATTAACATCCAGAACAACAGCTAATAATCATACTACTGCAACTGGTGATAATGCGTGGATAACACTTACTGATGTTATTGGTGGAAATACTGATGATGATATAGTAGTTGGTGATTGGTTACAAATTGATGGTATAAAGGATGGTTGGAGTTCTGAAAGATTAAGAGTTTTAGAAATTGATGAAACTTTGAACAGATATAGAGTTTGGCGTCAACCAGGTATAAACACTACATTCCCTGCAGGAACAAGACTCTCTATAGATCAAAGACGGTTTACTTTTAATATTGGTATTCATACAGATTTACCTATTAAACTTGATAAATTAATTACATTTAATCCACAAAATAGTATAGGTATTGGAACAGTAATAAAAACAGAATCTGGCCCATTTGGAAATGTTCAGGTTGCAAGAGTAGTTGCTAAAGATAATAGTGTATTATATGATCATGATCCACAAAATAGACCTCATAATGGTCAATCAGGTAGTAATGCTGATAATGTTATTTCTCTTAAAAATCACGGGTTCTTAACAGGACAGAGATTGAAATATGGTAAGAGTTTACAAGGTCAACCATTAAAAGTATCTAATGCTGTTGGTCTTGGTAATTCTTTTGCATTAACTGACGGCCAGTATGTGTATGCAGTTAAGAAGAGTAATGATTTACTTGGAATTACAACTACAAGAACTGGTATTGGTAGTACTGGTACTTCTCTTTATATTGTAACTGTTGAAAACAATCTATTAACAGATCATACTCTTGAAACAACAAATGAACAACATAAAGGTACTCTTGATCGTTATGATGTTTTAGTTTACAATTCATCTGCACATAATTTAAGGACTGAGGATCAAATAACTGTAGATCTTGCACCTAATACTACAGTTAGTAAGAGTATTGAATATGATAGTATTGCAAGAAAAACTATAGTTAATCCTGCGTATTTTAATAGTACTGCTGTATCTACTGCAGATTCTACAATTACATTAACAGATCATGGATTTAAAGATGGTGATAAAATACTTTATTCTCATACTACAAATGTAGCTAATAGAATAACACCATTAACTGATAGGGGTGAATATTATGTTAAGAGAATCAGTAAAAATACATTTAGATTATTTGATAATCGTAAGGATTCCTTAAGTATTCCAATTGCATTTATTAATCTAACTAATGCAGGATCTGGTGTTCATAAAGTTGCAAGAATAAATCCTCCAATTCAAGTTATGAAAGGAGAAACTATTGGATTTGCAGTATCTGATACTTCTCTTGCTGATTTTAAACTTGAATTTTATAAAGATCAAAACTTTACTAATAAATTCAATGGTGTTGGTATATCAACAGAAATTGTAAGAACTGGTGTAGCTGGAACAACAGGTTCTTTGGTTAATGTTAAACTTACAGATAATTTACCATTACCATTATATTATAGATTAGTTCCAACATCATTAAACACTATTGATGTTACTAAACGGAATAGTGAAATTGATAATCAAGTTATTAATGCAGGTCAAATAACAATTGATCCTAGTATATACGCTGGTAATTTTGGTATTACAACTACTGGAATAACATCATTTACATATCAAGTACCATATAAACCAGAAAGATCATCTTATGTTAAATCTGGTATTACTACATTTAGATATTTGACTTCATCTGTTCATGCTACTGGTGGAATTAATGAAGTTAAGATAGATTTTCCTGGTACTGATTATTTTAAAAATCCAGGAGTTAGTACTGTAAGGACTACTACTGGTAGAGATTCAAATCTCAGTATGTTTGATGATACTCTTGGAAGGCCAGGATTTAAAGAAATGGTAAAAATTGGATATGATTATCCAACAGATAAATCATTAAGTCCAAGAGCTGATACTCCTGTTCACGTAGCTGTAAAAAATAATTATGTTATAGGACATATTGGTGTAGAGACATCAGGTAGAAATTATAGCACTCCACCAGATTTATTCTTCCCATCTAGACCAAATGCAAAAACAGAAGTTAGTCTTGAAGGAACTGGTATAGGATCTGTACGTATATTGTATGATAGTCTTACTGGATTTGATTTAGTTCCTAATCCACCAAGAATTATTCCTATTAATAATAGTAATGGTGTTGGTGTTGTTACTGCAACTTCTAACGGTGTTACACAATTTATTACTCTTAAATCTCCTTTAGGTGGTTGGAGGCCTGAGGCTCATAGATTGGGTACTAATTTCCCATTTGAAGTTGGAGATGAAATATTTGTAGAGAATATTAATATTCAAGGCCATCCTGATGCTAATGATGGTACTGTATTCCTAGAACCAGTACCTAGTATGGATCCACGTACATATGAAGAAGGTGAGATTCAGGGTTATAACTCTAACATGTATGATTATAAAACCTTCACTATTGAATCAAGAAATATTGCAGATTCTAGAATTACATATAGTCTTACTGGAATTGGAAGTACTGGTGGGTTCTTTGATCCTATAAACAGTGCTGGTAGAATAATTAAAAAAGTAGATTTACCAACATTTAATGTAAGATTTGATCAAAGAGATTTTATTAATGGAGAGGCTGTAACATTTGGTAATGGATCTGCTATAGGTCAAATGGTTAAGAATGAGGGTTGGGATCCATCCACAAATTCATTTAGATTACGAGATCTGACTAGAACGCCATATATTGGCGATACTATAGTTGGTAAAATATCAAATGCTTCTGGGGATGTTGTTAAATCTTCTTTCTATGAAAAATTCTTTAGTCTTTCACATCAAGCAGAAAGAGTAAAAGGTTGGCAAAAAGATACTGGTAAATTAAGTAATGATTTCCAGAAGTTACAAGATAGTGATTATTATCAAAATTTCTCATATTCTATTCAAAGTGAAATTCAAGAAAAGGATTTTGAAGATGCTGTAGATAGTATTATTCATCCTACTGGATTTAAAAATTTCTCAGATTTGGTTATAAAATCTCAACCTACAGCTGGTTATGCAAGAAGTACTACTCTTACAGCTAGATCTCCACAAAATGCTACGGATTTATTAGTTAATGTCGATAAGGTACATTCTTTCTTTGTTAAAAATGATTATGATTTTGCTACAGAGACTACAATATCTACAGG
>Ga0163180_10002133_pt1 | contig 11061 bp, 9 predicted proteins | sample AtlANTMetagenome_2_FD_109647 | JGI IMG/M metagenome (GOLD analysis project Ga0163180, IMG submission 109647) | Marine eukaryotic phytoplankton communities from the Atlantic Ocean - Atlantic ANT 4 Metagenome | ecosystem: Environmental > Aquatic > Marine > Oceanic | place: North Atlantic Ocean...
AAGAGTACAATGGCGAACTTGGGATATGAGGGACAATTGGATGGATTTGGCTGAATTTACTATTGGTGACGAGCGCTTTGAGGTGACTCATGACCTACTGGTAGATCGACTTCGATTCCTTCCAAACAATACGGTAGAAGGCGAACAAGTTATTCTCGTACGAGCAATATCCGGTGACCAAGCCTCAACCAATCTTGCCATAGGAATTCAGATTATAGGTGAAGAAAAAATAACTCAATCCGATTCTGAAAGTTCCTTCATGGGAATTGTAGTTGGAATCTTGGCTCTACTGGTTCTAGTACTTCTCAGTGCACTAATTTTTGCTGGCATTCAACTCCGCGACAGAGGATTCTTCGAAAAAGATGATGAATATTTCCAAGATGGCGAATTAGTGGAAGAAATCTTCTCCGAAGCAGAAACCTCTCAATCCGAATCAGGATAGTCTCAGGTCACTCCGTCCTAATACTCAAACATGGGTGCTTATTCGACTTATTATGGGTCAGACTAGGGGCATCTATGCCTCAATTGTTTTGATTATGCTAATGGCCCCATTAGTTTCCTCTTCCATTAGTGTTGATTCTTCCCGCAGAGGTGGTCTAGATTTCAATGGAGATTGGGTCGCCTCAGTTGAACCTGAAATTCATTTTGAGTGGTGGCTCGACTGGAGTAGAGACAAGGATGGTAATTCTATTGACGACCGGCTAGAATGGTTGATTATACAACCTAGCGAAATACAAAATCAATGGTGGAAACGAGCATCGCCAGGATATGCTAGAGTTTTCATAGACTACGACCATCACCCAACAGATGCAGATATTTCAGCACTTGAAGAACTGAACGTTGAGGTTACTTTCAGATTTAGTTATCTAGACACTGTGGCGGCTTCCGCTCCTTTCGACTCAATCCTAGGACCTGATGGAATCCTTTCTTTACCTGGTGTGGTGATGATTGAAGATCTAGGGCTTGCGGAACCAAATATGCATCAAGCAGTTCCAAACATGGGAGTTGACGTCGTATGGAATGACCTAGGTTTAGATGGAACTGGAGCGGTGATTGCTGTACTCGATACGGGAGTGAGAGGGGATCATGAAGGACTCAACGATATGGATGATGACCCATTTACCTGTATCGACGAACCACCTGACCCCTTAGATCCAAATCCAGAGCCGATTCCCGCAGACTGTGATCCAAAAATCATAGCATTTTTCGATGCTGTGTTTACTGATCAAGAATTAGACCCCTCAGAATCTTATGACTCAGGAACTCACGGAACTCATGTTGCAGGTATTGCAGCTGGTAGTGGCGGGGGACAAGTAGATCCTACAACTGGAGAGAAATATGTAGGGGCAGCACCTGGTGCATGGTTAATCAACATCTTAGCATGTTGTGATGGAGATATTGAAGACATTATGCAGGGCGCCCAATGGGCAATAGATAACAAGGAAAAATATGGCATCAATATCTTGACTTCCTCGCTGGGAGAGCAGCAATTTGAGATTCATGTCGATAATGACGGTAGTTCTGCTTGGAGTCGCCAAATGGATGCCGTTGTAGAGGCTGGAATCATCACTACTCTCTCTGCCGGAAACGAATTCGGAGGGGCGACTTTTGCTGGCTGTAATACAATCGATAGCCCCGGAGATGCCGCTTTACCCGTAACCGTAGCCAGTCTCGATAAGGACCTAGGTCTAGCAATTTACAGTAGTAGAGGATACACTTCTGACTTGCGAGTAAAGCCGGATGTAGCAACCATAGGATCTAGCATAATGGCTCCTGATGCGGCAACAAATGATGGATACACAAGTAAATCTGGAACTAGTATGGCAACCCCATTGATGGCTGGAATTGCCGCTTTAATGGTACAAGCAAATCCAGACATCACCCCCTCTGAATTCAAAGATATCATTGCAGCCTATTCAATCGAAAGAGAAATTGTTCTCTTAGACGATCCAGGGTTCAATGACTGTAGTGTTGTTGAGACTCGGCCGGATAATGAGTTTGGATATGGACAAGCGGATCCAATTGTATTTGTTGAAGTAGCAGGAAGCATTGATCGTTCACTTAATGTTACAATGGATATTGATACCCTGCAGGTAATTCAAAATCAAAGCCAAATTACAGGGATTGCAAGTGGATTACCTTCGGGCTCAGAGGGCAGAGTAGAGGTAAGAGTGGGCGGTGCAGAATGGAGCGAAGCAAAAGATGAGTCGAACGATGGGGATTGGACAAGTTGGAGTATAGTACTAGAACCTCACAATAATTCAGGTAATACTACAATCTTTGCAAGATTATACCTTGATGACGATCACATATCACCTATTGATGCTAAAAGAGTAATATTAATTGATGAAGTAGCCACAAATCAGGAAAAGGGATTGAATGAAGAATCGCTATTGATTGTATTATTTGGGGCGTTGATTTTCTTAGTCCCTGTTGTTGGAGTTGCAATTTACTTCAATCGCGGATCGATTTGGAGTGCAACTTCCGATGAAGATTGACAGAGGGATTGTACTAGCCGCTGGGGCTAGTAAGCGCCTTGGTAGCCACAAGGCATTGATAGAAGTTGAAGGGCAAACTCTTGTCCAGTTAGTTTGCAGTAAATTGCAAAGTGCGGGTCTTTCTGTAACCGTAGTTACCCGTAATTCTCTAAAACAAAAAATTGAGAATTTACTTCCCAATGTTAGTACCGTAGTGAATCCAAATCCTGAATTGGGTAGAACTGGAACTATTCAACGTGGAATTGAATCAATTGGCACTGGACCCCTGTTGATCATCCCAGTAGACCGACCTGGATTTAGCCTAGAAACCATCAATTTACTGTGTAAAACAAACACCACAACCATTCCAACCTACGAACAAAAAGGTGGTCATCCGATTGCAATAACTCCTCAGGATTGTGAGAATATTATGCAAGCAGAACCTGATATTCCATTACGCGAACTAATCAGCCCTGAAAGGATGCATGTAGAAGACCCTCATCTACACCTAAACATAGACACTAAAGAAGATGTTAACCAACTAATCAAGGTTGCAAAGCATCTGTAATAGAAGGATATTGACCCATCGCCCAAAGGAATACCAAACCCACAATAATTGCTGGAAGAGTGGTATGTATTGTTGCCCAAATGGATGCAACCTTATGCCTAACTAATAGAGGGAAAAGGGCGTCTCCATCTTGAGAAATGGCATTTGCAACTAAAGCTGGAAAGGAGATGATTCCCTCGACATATGCAGTAATTGCGATGATTTGAGGGCCACATCCAGGGATGAGGCCAATAGTCGCCGCAACCAAAACTGCACCTGCGCCGGAACCATGTTCAGACATATCTGATTCTTTAATTCCAGACAATAACATGCCGAACTCAAATACGAGGTAAGCAATCAGAACCCAAAAAGTAACGAATGCTGTTTCTGAGGCCGCATGAACCAGAGTTTCGTCAAGTGAATTGAGTTTATCTCCAATAGTGGCTTCAGTATCATCGGCAAAGAAATTCTTAGATGAAACATAGAGAATAATGGATAAAGAGGTCCCAATGAATCCTACCCAAGTGACTATCCCATCTCGAGTTGTTGGGTCCCAAACTAACTCAGGTGAGTATTCTGGATCTTGTGCATACCAACCGAGAAGTAAGATTGCAAGACACAAACCCACTGCGGTTACCAACCACCAGATTCTGTAACCTTGGTGTAAGACACGATAGCCCCAGCCCTCTGGAATCTCCCTGGGTAGATTTTCGATTAGCGAATCTTTACCTTCCATTGCCTTTGCAACTTCTTCGCCTAATGGCTCATCAGTACCAAATTTAGGGCCGAAGCGACCTAGTGGAGTTGTTGGTGTAACCTCTATCGAATCTACACCATACCCCCATAATACACCGACAACAAAGGATGTTGCATGAACAACAATTACCGGAGTCAGATATGACGAATCTTGGAAAACTGCCCCGATTAGAACGAAAGCGGCATCACCTAGAGTTGCGACTAAAGTCGCAATAACGGTTCCATAAGTGACGTACCCTCTAGCATACATAGGCATGACAATTATTGCGCCACCACAGCCAGGAGTTAGCCCCATCATTGCACCAATTACGGGCTGAAGGCTCCTATTTTCACGAATCCATACCACAAATCGACCTGCTGTGATAAATTGTAACCAACTGAACAGTAGAATCATTGCAGCGACAAAAACGGTCACTGCAAGGAAAGCATCTCTCATTGAGACAACTAGAATTTCCAGCGCTTGAGCCACGCTGATGTCCAATGACATATGACGCCCCCAAAGCGCTTATTCATTTGAAAGTTAGCCGTGGCTAACTCTTGAATTTCTTATGTAAATCGCTATTCTCCAGCGAGCAAATCCAATACCTTGAATCACTTCCGGACACCTATGACCAGCGCCACGCTAGCGTGGGTATTGGACCGCTTAAATCAGGGAGAAAGGGTTGCCCTTGCGTCTGTGGTTGAAGCCAGTGGAAGCGTACCAGGTAAACCCGGAGCAAGAATGGCGCTGACTAATTTGAGAAATAGACACGGTACTATTGGAGGTGCCGGGTTAGAACTGAAAGTAGAGAAGCATCTCGAGCAGATGTTAGCCAATGGAACAAGCACTAGTAGAGTTGAGACATATGTCTTACATCGAGATGCGAAGGGCCAAGAGGCAACGGCCCTTAACAGCCTATGCGGCGGTCGCGTAACCGTCTCACTGGAGGTATTGGAACCCGTGCCACACATACTAATCGCAGGTGGGGGCCATTGTGGTCTAGCCGTCGCGGCAGCATGTGACAATCTAGGTTGGTCTCACAGTGTTTTTGATATTCGAAACGAATTCGCTGATGTGGAAGTATATCCAAATGCGGTAGAACATCATTCTAGTGACGTTGGCGCATTTATCACCAGTATCTCTGATAATGGATTTATGCGGTTTTCAGACGTTCTCTTGTTAGGACATGATTGGTCGGTAGATCAAGACCTACTGATTGGTCTATTATTGACTCGGGGCAAAGGTGAAAGGCCACGCATTGGAGCAATTGGTTCTAGAGCAAAATGGAAGGTTTTCAGAGAGGAAGCAATCTCTGCAGGGGTGCCTGAAAATGTGATCGATTCCGTTCGTTGTCCCATAGGTATTGAAATCGGAGCGGAAACTCCTGAAGAGATTGCAATCGCTGTATGCGCGGAAATTTTAGCGATGGAAAAAGGCGTTCAATAATAATATGGAAATTTATTGCTCCCTGAATACCAAAGCATAGGGTTGAATAGCACTACTGCAAGGTGGATTATATGCGAAAGGTCGTCCTGAGATGGAATCTCTCAACTATTCAGGGCGCTAAGGAATTAGGACATATCCTGCAAATCTGTCAGAGGTTTGAGGTATTGGCCCATTTGGGAGTTTCTCCAGTTGGAATTGTTCAATTAGCAGAGATTGTATTACAAGATGGAAAAGAGATCAATGAACTAAATGACTTAGACAGTTTTCAGGTAATGGAAATCCATGAGGAATCAGAGGATGGAATATTGGCCAGTATCCTATGTTCGCACAGTTTGGCAAAGTCTGCTATCGAGCTATCCAATCTACACCTCCAACCACCATATAGTTTGGATGCAACAGGTGGAATGGAAATGCGAGTAACCGGTTTAACTGGAGCAATGCGCAGGTTTCTAGCTCTTCTTAGGGTAGTTTTGCCACCAGACAAAGTTAGCGTCATAACTATGCGGGGAGAAATGGTCAACGGTTGGGATAAAGTACTGACAAAAAGACAGCAAGAAGTGCTATCATTTGCTGTCGAGAGAGGTTACTACCAAGAAGGTGCAACAATTACAATCAAGGATTTAGCTGAAGAAATGGGAATTTCTCGTTCAACTTTTGGTGGACACCTACAAGATGCAGAAAGAGCAGTGATGCACAAGGCTGGTTCAGACTTGAATTGAGTCCGTAGGACTCAGACCGAAGCGTAATAGGATAATCCTCAGTGGATTCTCTCCATGGTGCAACACCGGCTACCGATGATACCCTCAGCTGGAGAAGTATCTTGGGTTGCATCAATTAATGGTGTCAAGAAACAATTGAACATCGAAAATAATGCAATCTTGCTCGATGTATTGAGGGATAAAGCAGGAAGTCTTGGCACCAAAAGGGGCTGTGACATGGGCACATGTGGCTGTTGTTCTGTATTGATTAATGGAGAGCCGAGACTCTCCTGTCTGACTCTTGCCGCTGAAGCAGAAGGCTGTGATATTACTACAGTTGAAGGGCTTGCAGACGGACACCATCTACACCCAATTCAGGAGATGTTTGCTGAATGTGGCGGCTCTCAGTGTGGCTTTTGTACCCCTGGATTCCTTGTAGTCTCTTCGGCATTGCTTGAAGAAAATCCAAGCCCGAGTGATGAAGAAATCAAAACTGCTATCGAAGGAAATCTATGCAGATGCACAGGCTATCAACAGATTGTCGACTCGATTCGAGCCGCATCTGCAATACTAACCTCAGGAGAATCGGTCGAAGATTCAACCTCGCCAAAGAGCGACCCGCACCCCGGATTCTCTGGAGAGTGATTCAATGTCAAAAGATGATAATGAGGATGAGATGGTTGGTTACCGGCAACAACCGGGCAAGCTACCTTTTGCCAAACCAGGTTCTGGAGGGAAAGATAGATTCTCTCGTCCCACAAACCAAGAGATGATTCCGGAATCTCAAGGTGGAGAATTAGCCCAACCATGGGGTTCGCATCGTCATGACAATTTAGTAAGTGGACAAGTTATTGGTAAGCCAACCGCATTGGTAGATGGGAGATGGAAGGTAACTGGTCAGGCCCAGTATGGGGACGATATCAGATTACCCGGAGAACTAATTGGAAGAATTATTCGCTCGCCACACCATTATGCTCGAGTACTATCCGTCGATTTTTCAAAGGCACTTGAACTTCCAGGAGTTGTCGCAATTGCAACTGGTGCAGATGCAGAAAACAAGTTCGGAGTTTTGCCGGTAACCAAAGATGAACATGCAATGGCTGTAGAAAAAGTCCGTCACGTAGGTGACCTTGTCGCATGTGTTGCGGCAGAAGATGAGGCGACTGCGCGTGAAGCCGAACGTTTAATCGAAGTCGAGTACGAAATCTTGGATTCAATTCACGATATGCGTGATGGTTTGCAAGATAGTGAACTTCCTATTCACGACAGAGGTAAGTATCACATCGGTGAGGCTAATGTTCAGAAGCGTGTTTTCCAGGAATTTGGTGATGTTGATGGTATTGAAGAAAATGCAATTGCGAGTCACAAGGAAAACTGGTTATTCGCTGGAGTTAATCATGCTGCAACAGAACCTCATGCTGTGGTTGCAAATTGGGACCCATCCGGTAGATTAACCCTCTACACACCGCAACAAGTCCCTCATTATGTACATCGAGCCTTAGCCGATGTACTAGAAATCCCCATGCATCAAATCAACGTTCACAGAACATTTGTTGGCGGAGGGTTTGGAGGCAAATCAGATCCATTCCCTCACGAGATGTGCTCTGCGATTTTAGCAAGAAAGTCCGGTAGGCCAGTCAGGATTACATTCGATCGTGAGGAAGTATACTGGATCAATCGTGGACGCCATCCTTCTAGAATCGAAATGAATCTACATGCAGATGACCAAGGTCGTATTTGTGGAATAGAAACCGACGCACTAATTGACGGCGGTGGTTTTGCCTCATTCGGGCATGTAACCACTTACTACAACGGAGTTCTACACACTGCACCCTATGAAATTGGAGCATTCCATTACACCGGTGCCAGGGTATGGACGAATAAACCCGCTAGCGGAGCTATGCGTGGACACGGTGCAGTGAATTCTCGCTGTGCGGTAGAAACTGGATTGGATGACTTAGCGGAGAAACTATCGGTTGATCCAATAGACCTCAGACTGGCTAATTTACTACCTCCTCATTCCGCTACAATTACTGGATTCAGGGTAACCAGTATCGGAATGCGTGAATGTTTAGAACGTGTGAAAAAAGAAAGCGGTTGGGATGAAAAATTCCGAAAGATGCCTTTAGGTAAAGGGATTGGAATAGGCTGTGGATTCTTTATCTCTGGTTCTGGATTACCTATTCATTGGGATCCGAATAAATTCCCACATGCAACAGTCCATCTGAAAATCGATATGGATGGAGGAGTTACTGTTCACACTGGTGCGGCTGAAATAGGGCAGGGTTCTGACACCGTTGTTGCACAATCTGTAGCTGAGGTCTTGGGCCTACCTCTAGACTTGATTAGAATTAGGTCTAAGGAATCGGATACTTCGCCGGTCGACCTAGGTTCATATTCGTCCAGAGTGACATTCATGAATGCAAATGCTGCAATTTCTGCCGCAATGCAAATTCGCGACGAATTACTCGATGCTACGGTTGAAATTACCGGTGCGGAGCGAGAAAAGTTGGTCATTGGTGACCGTCGAATATTTGCCAAAAATGACCCTGCAGTCGGAGTCTCATATCTCGAAGCTCTTCACAAAGCACAAGAAGACAGAGGAGCACTTGTCGCGTCAGGAGCATACAGAACCCCTCCAATGGGCCGTACTCACAAGGGTGCAGCCGCCGGATTGGCCCCTGCATATTCATTCTCAGCCTATGTCGCTGAAGTTTCTGTAGACGTTGAAACTGGCCAAACAAAAGTTGAGAAAGTTTTTGCGTCTCATGATTGTGGTAAAGCACTGAATCCATTAGCTGTCAAAGGACAGATAAACGGCTCTTGACATATGGGGATGGGTCAGGTTTTGAGTGAGGAAATGAAATATGGCAGAAGTGGTCACTTGATGAATCCAGATTTACTAGATTACAAGATTCCAAGCGTTCACGAAATGCCCGAAGTTTTTCCGATTATAGTCGAATCTAATGATCCTGAAGGGCCATTTGGAGCAAAGGAAGCAGGAGAAGGGCCACTACTACCTATACTACCCGCTGTTTGTAACGCGGTTTACGATGCAGTAGGAGTTAGAACCGCGGAATTACCAATCACTCCTGAAAGATTACTGAGACTCATTGAAAGAAAATGCAAGGCTGAAGGTGTAGACAACCCAATAAAATTACCAAGCCCTCGACTAGAGTACTCTGAGCTACAAGCAGTGCTATCGAAGAGAGCAGAAGAACATTCAAAGCGCGATCTAGAACGACGCTTGAACGATAATAGACAACCATACTACAATGGAGCATTGTTTGGATTAGACCCCACAATCCCTCCAGATGAAGTGGATGATAAATGGGCAGTCAATGTAATTCCCTCTAAAGAATACCTATCTAATCCTCGTTTAGCAGGTAGTGCTTGGAAGCATACAGAAAGAAGACACAGGAGTGATTCTTGATGCGTATGCCTCCATTCCAATTACACACTCCAACCAGTTTGGATGAGGCAATTTCTATTTCTGACGAGTTGATATCCGAAAATAAAGAATTTGACTGGGTAGCTGGGGGAACTGACTTGCTTCCAAATTACAAATGGCACCTCAACGTAAAACCTAACGTGATTTCTCTTGCAAAGATAAGTGAATTAACAGAACTCAATGAGACTCATATTGGAGCCATGGTCAGGCTTCATGACCTAGTTCAATCAAGCGTTACACACCCAGTTCTTGCCAAAGCGGCTGATACGATTGCTAGTGTAATGGTCAGACGTTCTGGAACGGTGGGGGGCAATATTTGCCTTGATACTCGATGTTATTGGTTCAATCAAACCGAACAATGGAGAGAATCCATCGATTGGTGTCACAAATGTGATTGTGGAACAGAAGCAGACTGTAGAGTGATTCCAAATCAAAATACACTCTGTGTGGCTACCTATCAAGCAGATCTCGCCCCAGTTCTAATGTGTCTCGGAGCAACAATACACCTTGCTGGACCAAACGGTATTCGTTCGATGCCGCTTAGCGAATTTTTCCAACTTGATGGAATGACTCGTAATGTACTCCAACCCGGAGAATTAGTCACACACCTAACACTTCCAGAAGATGTTGCTGAATGGCATGGAGATTACCAGAAATTACGACAACGCGAATCTTGGGATTTCCCAGAGGCTGGAGTCGCCGCGGTTTGGAAGAAAAATGGAACCACAAAACCAACCGAACTCAAGGTGGCAACAACTGGACTGGAATCTATTCCAATGCTTCATACAAAAGAGGTTGACTCCTGCCTAAATGATTGGTCCGGCGCAGAATCGATTAACGAGTTAGCCGAATCTATTAGAAAATCTGTGAAGCCCGTTCAAAACACATGGTTCTCGCCTTCCTACAGAAGAAAGATGGTGAAGGTGTTAACACGGCGAGCTTGCGCCGGATTGGTGGAGGGAGACTCTTGAGGCGAGGGATTTTACCGATTTTCCTCATCACAGCAATGATAATTGCAACAATACCAAACTCCATGGCTCAACCGGAACCCTCTCTAGGAAATTGGGAACTGGGAATAGAATATCCAGATGAAGATGAAAGCAACCCATTCATAGTCTCTGAAGCAGGCATGGCTTCGATTACGATGTTTGTCGATAATCAAGGTCTTCTTTCGGTAAAAGTCGCTTTTGAGTATGATTTCCCATTTGAAGCGGAAGTTATGGGTGCACCTGAAGACGCAACCATAGAGCCAGGAAATAATGACTCATTCACGATTATGGTTCGTGGTATCGATGTCTACCAAATAGATGCTGGCAAGAAGGAAAGTTTCTCCATTACAGCGAATTTAGAAGAGAGGAATGGAATGCCAGTATTTATTCCTGAAAGTCAAGAAAAAATTGGAGACCTTGAAATCCCAGAAATTTTCATGCTAAATGTTGAGATTACCGACCCTGTTGGGCCGATGAACTCGGGAACTGATACAATACTCAAAGTCACTGTAACAAACGATGGGAATTCTAGAGACAAAGTTCGTGAGTTGGAAGTTACTGACGATTGCCCATTGATGACCACTGGCTCCGGGCTTGATGCATTACTAACAAGAAACATAGAGAAAGGAGGAAGTACTACTGCAGACCTCAAAATAACAGCATCTGAAAGTCATCCACAACGGAATTGTCGCGTTGAGGTGACGGTTGCGTCCGATG
>Ga0163180_10002134_pt1 | contig 11056 bp, 9 predicted proteins | sample AtlANTMetagenome_2_FD_109647 | JGI IMG/M metagenome (GOLD analysis project Ga0163180, IMG submission 109647) | Marine eukaryotic phytoplankton communities from the Atlantic Ocean - Atlantic ANT 4 Metagenome | ecosystem: Environmental > Aquatic > Marine > Oceanic | place: North Atlantic Ocean...
AATGAAGGTCTACGATTAAAAAAATATAATGATAGTCTTGGTAATCCTACTATTGGTTATGGACATTTGGTAAGACCAGATTCTAAAATACCTGATACGATTAGTAAAGCATATGCTGATCAGTTATTTGAAAAGGATTACAGATACCATAAGCAAGCTGCTCAAAGTATACCTGGTTATGACAAGATGTCATTGCAACAAAAAGCAGCAATGATTGATCTTACATTTAATATGGGTCCTCAGTGGTATCAGGAGTTCCCATTAATGATGGCAGCCATCCAAAGAGGTGATTATAAAACTGCTGGTGCAGAATTAAAGAATAGTCTTTATTACACTCAAGTGGGTCGTCGTGGTCCTGTTACAGTTGCTTTGATTCAAAACAAAGGTCTTGTTGGTGTAGGGGAGTATCTACTTAATAAAGGAATTACTATACCTAAGGGTTCAGAAGCTAAAAAAGCTGGATTATTTGGTGGTATATTCAATGTCTTACTAGGTGCTTCACCTGCAGGTGCTTCTGGACTGTCAGATGTTGAAGGTTTTGTTGATGAAGGACAAAGAGATAAGAAAGGAGTTTTAGCTTCAAATCTCGGATCTCTTTTAATTCAACCTGCAGGTCATCCAGAAACAGGAACAGGATGGGGTATTAAAGGAGCTATGGATAAACATGGTCGTCCTGTAGTTTTATCACAACCTGCAGCGTCTGCATTTATGCAGATGATGATGGACTCTAAAGGTCAAGTTAATCCTTCAGATGTGGCAAGTAGCGGTAGAAGTATCAAACAGAATGACAGAGTTGGTGGTCATGAAAACTCCGTACACTTATATGGTGAAGGACTTGATCTATCTGGTGCTTCTCATAAATGGATGAGAGCAAATGGTGCTCGTTACGGATGGAAATACAAGTATTCTCACGGTCCTGGTAGTGGTCATTATGACTACGTTGGAACAGGTGCTGGTAAAACACCTATTCTTTCCTCCTTTGGTGGTAAAGCATTCCCATTCTCAACAACTACAAGGACAGATTCTAGTGGTCGTCCTCAAGTTGGTGTTACTGGTGGTGCTGCTGATTTTGGTTCTATTCTTAAAAGTATGAATATAAATGAAATGCTACAAGAGTCATTTGGTAGAGGTGGCGGACCAGCTTCATTTATGGGTGGTGAATCAATGGATGTCTTAGGAAGTATGTTTGGTGGTGGACAACTACCTTCAAACAATACTACGTTCATGGGTGGTACAAAAAGAAACGCATCTACTTATGAAGAACAAGCACGAGTTCGTAGAGTCACAGAGCAGCGTAATGCAGCAAGAAGAGAAATCAACAATAGAACTACTGAGATAGTGCAAATGGCATTAGCTGCTATAGAATCTTCTAATGGATCTAATCGTCAATTCATTTCAAGAGCAGAAGCAGGTATTCGTCAACTTTTAGGTGCTCAAGCAGGTGGTGGAACATTTGCAAATGTAGGTGGAACAACAGGAACAGTTCTTAGAACCGCAGTTGCAGTGCTTAATTCCTTTAATAACCCTCTTAGAGGCATCTTCCAATGAGTACTGTAATTCAAGATAGAGTTGGTTCTATTACAAGGAACACCGCAGGTGAAGTTGACATTAAATTGTTTGTTTATAAAAATCGTAAAAAGAAAAAAACAACAAAAGGTGACGCAGATTTATCATCATTTCTAAGAGGATTTGAAATCTATGAAAGTATTAGTAATACTTGCATGGAAATGAAGTTAATTTTGGAAGACGCTGCTGGTGTTTTACAAAGTCTTACAGGAACTGAAGAGTTTGCATTGCAACTTAAAACTACCCTTATTGATAGAACTTACTTTTTTAGAGCATATCAAATTGGTGCAAGAGTTAGAATGAATCAGCAAAGTGAGGCTTTTGTTATTGATTGTGTTTCTGATGAATATACTAGAAATGAAATATTAAATGTATTTGGTAATTCTGAAACTATATTCAATAACAAAACTGAATCTACTCAGATTATTAAAGAATTGATGGGTAAAAAGTATATAAACACTGCTAAAAAACTATATCTTGAGAAAACTTTAAATAAACAAACCTTTATATCACCTAATTGGAGACCATTTGATTTAATCTATTGGATGTCTCAAAGAAGTATTCGTAAATCTGGTAAAGGTCAGCAATTACAAAATGGTTTTGCATTCTTTGAAAATGCACTAGGATTTCATTATAAGTCGATAGACAGTATGATTAATCTTGCTAATGATCAAGATACGAAACCTACTAATCCAAACACTGAAATGGGTGATGTTAAGATGTATACTTACACATATACACCCAAAGCGTTTACTGATCCTTCTAATGCTCAATTTTCTATCTCTGCTGTATCTTTTCCAAAAGAAAGAAATTTTTTGATGGGATTACGTCACGGTAATTTCTCAGGATATAGTGTTGGATTTGATCCTACGTTTGTTACTAGGTCTAGATTTGGAAGTAGTACTGATTTATCTGCAGATTCTTACAAGTATAATGTAAAGGATTTATGGGGTAAAATGGCACATTTAGCAGGTAGCGGATCTAAAAATCCTCATTCATTTATTGATGAGGAGATAAAAGAGTATACTAATCAACCTAAACGTGTTAGATTTCAAATGCTTCCCAATCAAATATTTGATCCTAAGTTTCAAAATAATCCTCAAAGAAACTATGAGCAAATTGTGGAACTACAGGCATATCAATGGATGCGTATAGAATCATTAAAAAATATTCAACTTGTTGTTGAGGTTCCTGGCAATCTTGATCTATATGCTGGTGCAGGTGTCAATATTATCATTCCCTCAAATACAAAGACCTCAGGTGGAACAAAGGTTGACAGAAAGTATAGTGGACGTTATATTATAGGAGCAGTTTCGCATAAAACTTCGGGACTTTCTTTAGTAACAGAGTTAAATCTCCTAAAAGACAGTATGCAAGTATAAATAGTTCTGTATCAACGAGGTACTAAAATGAAAACAATAGAACAACACATTCAATACGACAAAGATCTAATTGAAAATCCAATGTCATCACCTGCAGCACGCAGACATGCAAAAGTAGAGTTAGAAGAACTTCAAGTCTACGCAGAGCATCATCATGATGAAATTGAAGCAGGAGATCATCACGATCCTAATGCACTAGAACTATTCTGTGACATGCATCCAGATGAACCAGAATGCTTAGTGTATGACGATTAGTTTTGATGATGCACTTTTAGGTCATTGGACAAATAGATACCAAGCACAATCTAATCCTTTAGGATTTGCTTCAGTTGAATTAGAGTGGAGTATAGACTACAGTGATGTAGATCAAATTTGGTATACGTCAAAAAACTACTATAGAAAAGAGGGTCCTAACAAACCTTATCGAAGTGGGAGACATAAAATGTCTCTTGTAAGGGGGGACTCTTTTTTAATGGAAAATTATAGTGAAGATGGAACTAAGAGACAGGGATGCGACATGTTGTTTGTTGAATATGACAACAGATGGGAAGGAAGACTATTTGCAGAAGGACAATGTGTTATGGGTGGTGCTACAGTTAGTTCAAAAATAATACTCTTTGGGGATAAGTTACATAGTGCAGATCAAGGACGAGATAAGGAAGGTAAGTTAGTTTGGGGTAGTGATCATTTTTATGAGTTCACTAGACTTGCTAAATACTAAGAAACATCGTGTGAAGAATGGCAGCGACTATTGATGGTATTATTAATGAACCCACGATTAATTTCGTAGGTAAAGACGGTTTTTTCTGGTGGGTTGGTGAAGTAGAAGACAACGAAGATCCTATGGAACTTGGTCGAGTAAAGACTAGGATTCTAGGATACTATACTAATGTACAGGGAGGAACAACTGCTGATCTTCCTACAGATAAACTTCCTTGGGCAACTGTATTACAACACACATGTCAACCAGGTAATGACGGACAAGGTGAGAGTTCTGGACAACTTCAACCTGGTGCTATTGTCATGGGTTTCTTCATGGATGGAGAAAACGCACAGATGCCTATTGTTATTGGTGTATTGCGTGTAACTAAATCTTCAGATACTAGAACTAAACAACAGTTTACTTTTACAGGTGAACAATTTGAAGATGGTGTTGGAGTCAATCATGCTGCTAAACATCCTGCAAACGTAAATGATTCATTAGCAACATCACAAGGTGAAGGTTATTTACGACAAGGTAATACTAACGCAGTTGCATTGCCAGGTATGTTGACTACAGAACCTGGTGGTAATGGTTCTCCTGATAATATTGGTAACTCTGTTGGTATGGCAGGTGGTACATTTAATCCAGTCAAACCAAAAGATCCTAGTAAACCAATTCCTACAGCAAATGGTGTTGGAGGACCTTGGAAATCACTAGAATATAAGTTATCTTATCTTATTGAAGATATTGCAGAGACAGCAGGTTCTCTAGTAAAAACTGAAAAAGATGGTGAGTTTATTGATATAGTCACAGGTAAACTTGTAACTGCTAAACAACTTACAGCAAAACTACAAAACTTTTTAGGTGCTATATTCACACAGGTAATTGGTGCTATCAGACAATCACTAGCAAACCTAGCAGAACAACTAGATGTTGTAAGTTTACTAGCAGGTGCTACTGGTATTCCATTTGTTGTTTTCTCTACAATTCAAACAGCAGTTACACAGATTCTAAGTCAATTATGTGTTATTGATAGTCAATTACTAGGTTATATTGCTAATCCTGTTGCATCAGTAACAAATATTTTAAATAATTTTTTAAATGGTATCATTGATAAAGCATCAATGATTTTACAAAGTGTTCAACAAGTAATTGATGATATTATTTGTAATGTTCAATCAATTCTTAGCAAGGCATCAGGAATTGTTAGTAGTGTAAAAACTATTGTAGATGGTATTGGTAAAGCAAAAGAAATTATTGAGACATGGGAAAAGGCAACAGATATTTTTGAGTTAGGAACTGATCTGTTTAAAAAAGGTATTACAAACATAACTGGATTGATGGCATTGTTCATCAAATTCACTGCAGGTAATTGTAATAGACCTGTTGATGGTGGTAAAGATACTGTTGGTTGGTATCCTTTATTTGGTGTTACACATTGTAGTGAAAGTGAACTAGCAAATATCAATAAGATTAGAGGACGTAGTGTAGGTCAATGTGGTGATAATGATCAAGGTGGTTTGATTGATAATATTTTTAATAAAGCAGATCCATATATACAATCTGCTACCACATATATCAATGGTGCATATGATTTATTTGTTGGAACACCTGGTAGAGAAGGAACTCAAAGAAAGAATGAAAACGGAACTACACATACCTCAATAAAACTTAATAATAAAGAACATGCTAAGTGGAAATGGTTGCAGGCAAAAAGGAAAGAGAAACCAAATATGTCTGAGGAAGACTTAAATATTGCATATACAGAATACTTAAAGAAACAAACTTCTGATAATAATGATGATGCAGTTTTAGTAGCAGACCACTCTTCTTATGCAGGTAATTATACATGTGAAGTGCATGGGGATGATTGTAAACAAGTTGATGGTGATTATGTTCGTACTATTGATGGTGACTATTTCTTAAAAGTTACTGGTGATTGTCATATTGAAGTTGGTGGTGCTTTCTTGATGGATGCAGAAGGATCTCCTAAGGTTGCTGATAAGAATGGTAATAGTAAGAATAGTAGAGTTCAAAAACATACTATTAAGTTTGGATCTGATATTGATATGAGTGTTGTTGGTGCTAAGTTTGAATTACAAGGTGCTGAGTGTAATCTAGCATCTACATCAACTAAAATTACTGGTAGTATTTTTGAGAACTCTTCATCACAACAAACATGTAGTGCTGCAGAAATGATTCTTTCAGCAGATAATGCTATTACCATTGCTACAACTACATTATTTGAAACTATTAACTTCCCTCCTTCACCTATTCCAAAGATTAAAGCAGGTATTATCAGAAAGATCGGTGGTTCTTGTGAAACTGTTATGACACCCGCAGGATCTGCTAGTGATGCTATACCTAGATATATTGTCGCTAACCCTGCAGGTCCGATATCTGTTACCTCTGGTGCTACTGGATACAACAATAATGTTGTTACAGGTCTGTTTAACGTAAACGTTGCTGCAGGTGCTATTTCAATGAATTCTTCCACTGCTACTTCTATCACAGCAGGTGCTGCAATGAATCTTACAGCAGGTGCAGTTATGAAACTGACAGCAGCAAGCATATTCTTGAATTGATCCTTGACACCCAACCTCCGATACCCTATAATAATAGAGTAAACGAGAATCAAATGGAATTCAAGGAAGGAATCTACGTTGAACAAGTATTCATTGACTTTTCTCGTAGATCCGTAAAGATCGTAGATAGTGACGGTTATGACGACACTATCGAATGGGAATGGACTAAAAAAGGTGCTGATGGATTTTTGGAAACAGTAACCAACATCCAAAATGATGTACCTTCAGAAATAGTAACTTATTGTTTTTCTGAACAATGAATCACGAACCTATTAACGTCACACAAAAAGAAGCAGAAGACAAAATTTCTTTTATGATAGACATGTGCTATCGTAATCGTTGTGTCTGGAGAATTGAAAGAGAAGACGGTACTGCTGTCTTACTATCACCAATGATTCAATCTGCACCCCCTATTAGTGAGGAAGTTATCGATCAGGTTGAAGAATTCAAGCAACAATTTATGGAACAGCAACAATGAACAACATTGGATTAGAAGTTGTATTCTGGACTATATTATCAGTATACCTCTTAGCAAAAGTCGGAGTATTCAAAAAGAGATGAACATCCCTAATTGGCAACATCATTCAAAGAAGGAACAAAAGAGGACTCTAAAACCTCAAGCACTTCGTGCTGCCAAAAAAAGATTGCAAGTTTTAAAATCAAAGCTTGACATTCTAATCAAACGATGATATAGTAAAAGACGTGAGGGAGTACAAAAGATCTCTATTTAGAAAGAGTGCCCTCTTTTTGTAAAAAGTAAGTGTTTGTTTATTGAGAGGTGCGTGGGAAACACCTCTCTTTTTTTTCTAAATAAAATTAAGTAATGAATTTATTATGGCATACTTAGTGCATCCTTTGCCTCCCAGAAAAGTTTGGGTAAAAAAGGAATATCTTTACGATCTTGAAAAAGGTCACGGAGAACTAACACCAGGTCTTTGGATCTCGGTGAGAAGCATACAAGCAAAAGCATTATACTTTGAAACGCTGCTTACTGATTATGGTGCACTCTTTGATAAATTACCACTCAGTGCATTTGTATGGAAAGAGGATTACGATCAAGATAATCAACTGCCATTAGATGTATTAGAATTGTGGGATTGTTTTGATTATAATATTACTGTAGTTGAAAAACCTATCTTAGGAAGATGTCAGTTCTTTGGTAAGGATAAGAAAATGCACTCTGGTGAGTATGAATTTACTATTGATACTGCACATCCTGACTTCTCTGTATTAGACACAAACTTCTCAGAGCATGATCCAGAGCATAAGACATTTAACATTATTGCATTGGACAACGGACAGTTTGCAGCACAACCAAACAACAGATGTCAGTTCTTTGATAACAGTTTGATTGACAATGATAATATGAAAAAACCTGACTTTAAGGTCTGCACACAAAATTATGCTGTTGAAACACTACCTAAATGGTGGTCAGTGGGTCATACAGATGAGTGGGCTTACAAAACTCAGGAAGAAGAGGCAGATGAATCTGTATAAATAGACCTGTAGGAAATAGTGTAATTATTCGTGGGAACAAAGAAGATTTCTCAGTTGGAAACAATTTCGGACTCTAACCTGTCTGGAGAAGCAATTCTGCCAGTGGTTGTATCTGACCCTTTGATTCCCAACCGAAAGGCAAAAGTAAATCAACTCTTTAAGGGAGTATCACAAGGTACAAAGGACGCACCTGGTTTGTGCTTCGATTTGGACAGAGACAGTGGTCTCTATCAATCAGCATATGACCAACTGGGCATGTCGTTTGGAGATGGTGGTTTATATATGTCTCGCATTGTCAATAGTTCGACAAGTGCATCTTTATATGTTACCGCAGTTGATGATACTAGAGATAATTCTGATATTGTTTTTTCACCAAAAGGAACGGGATCTGTAAAGGTAACGGGTCAATTTGTTATTGATGATGGATCTTTTATTCTTGAGGATGCTCAAGGACCGAAAGCAAGATTTGAAATTAGTAACATAGGAACTGGAACTAATACTAGAATTATGACATTACCTACTATTACCTCTGGTAATGGTACAGTATTAGTTGGTGACGATACACAACAGACACTAAGAAATAAAACTATTCTTATTGATGAGGATAATTTTGTTGTTACTGATGGTAACGAAGAAGCAATTTTCCAAATCAACTGGGCAACCTCTCTAGATACTCGTAGATCTTATTTCTTACCAGACGCAGGTACAGTTACTACAACTGCTGAACCTACTGCTACTGCATCTACTTTACTAGATACTAAGTCAGAACAAATTGTTCTATCAAAACAGTTTGTTGATGTAAAATTTGCACCTACAGCAGAAGCAAATGCTTTCTATGCACAGGTCAATACTTCAGCATTAACAGCGAATAGAACGATCACAGTTCCCGACTTGAATGTCACACTTGTAGGTACTGCTGCAACTCAGGTTTTATCTAACAAATCTATTCAAGGTTTGATTCTTGCAGATACAACAGACGTTACTAAGAAACTTACATTTGATCTTTCAAATGTTAACACAGGAACTAACCAAACTCTTGAATTTCCACCTACAGATAACCTAAATAACTCAGGTGCTGATAATGTTATTGTTCTTGAGAGAGCAATACAGACAATGAGAGGTAAAACTCTTATTGATCCAAAATTCGACCGAGTTGACTCAGGCGGTGGAGCAACCTTCACAGTCCAAGTAGACACAACTAACATCACTGGTAACAGGACTGTTAAGTTCCCAGACGCAGATGCAACTTTGCTTTCTACTCAAAACGTTACGCTAGAAGATGTTAGTTTTGGTGCAGGTATTGGAGCACAAAACTTAACAGGACAGACTAGACAACAACAATTCTTTTACGCAGGATTCTAAATTAAAATGGCAGACCAAGGACTCTTAGGACAATCAAAACCTGCAGGAACTACTAACACGTTACTGTATGGTGCACCCATTACACAATCGGCAAGTGCGGTGCTAACTGTTGCCAATGATGGCACAGGAGCAGCATATGATGTTGCTATCAAAGATTATGACCAAAAACTAACTGTTGATGGTGCAGCAAACGCATACAAATTGCATAAAGGTGATATTGTAACGGGATATAGATTTGCTCTTGGAACTGCATTTCCTCTATCAGCAAACTTACCTGTAGGACAACAACTTACATCTACAGACGGAGAGAAGAAAGCAAAATTTGAATCATTTTATATTCCTCCATTTACATCTATAGCAGTTAAAAGCAGAGCAATAAGACAGGTTACAGTTGAATCTACTACAGGAACTTTTGCTGTAGGTGAAACCTTAACTAAAGGAAGTGGCGGTAATACAGCAGTAGTAACAATCTATGGAGTACTATCTGGACAAGGAAGTGTAGCATTGTATGTTGGTCCCACAACTCTTTCGGGTTCTGGATCAGAGATTGTTGCAGGTGATGCACTTACTTCATCTGGTGGTGCAACTGGAACTATATCATCTGGTGGTGTTGGAACTGCATCAAATGACTTCACCTTCACTACTTCTGGTGGAACTGAAAGCATGTATATTGATGACAACGTTGCAGGTAGTGGTGGACAAGATATTACAGTATTTGGTGATAGATCATATAGATTTGATGTATCAGACTCGACTATGAGTGGTCTGGTATTTGCACTATCTACAACTATCAACGGACAGTGGGGTCCTGATGGAACTGCTGGCAACTCTGATGATGGAACTGAATATACTACAGGTAAAACAAGTAGTGGAACTGCTGGTTCTGGTGGTGCATATATTCAGTATGATTTTAGTGCAAACACAAGTTTACCTGCACAGTTCTATTATTATGAAACAACAGTTGGAACTGCTGCTAACTCCAGTTATGGTGGTTCAAATAGATTGCTTATTACATCTACTGCATACACATATGATGAGATCTATATCTATGATAAAGAAGGAACATGGGTAAACTCTACTGATGGATTTACATTTAGTGGAGCAACTTACACAGTAACTGGTCAAACTGCTGAACCTTATGGTGTTGTTAGAAGTTACAGTGGAAACACTCTATACATTATTAAAGGTTTAAACTCTGGTGATTTTGCGGGTTCGGATACCTTCCAAGATGTACCTGCAAGTAATACAGCAACTAGATCTACTGTAACTGTCAATAGTGTTGATGTTGCAGCAACTGCAGTTGAGGTTGGTAACTATCTTGCAAAAGATGTAGCCAATGGCAACAACGAGATCGATAAGATCACTTCCCTTGTTATTGGTCCTGGTGAGAGACTTATTGTTGAGAGTGCAACTCAAAACAATGTCTTCAGTCTGATTGGATTTGAGGATAATTCAACAGCTCTTACGACTCGTGTATTCGGTTCGTAATCCCAATAAATACTACAAAGCAGATAGGTAATGTCACTAACTAGACTGAAAAATATTATTACGTCCAGAACTGGACGTATTATATACGTTAACCCTGATGATTTCGATGCATCGGATGCTATCGATAACAGAGGTAACTCTGCTTTGCGACCATTTAAAAGTTTACAAAGAGCATTCTTAGAAGTAGCAAGATTTTCATATAGAGTTGGTTTAAGCAATGACGAGTTTGATGCTTTTAGTATCATGCTATATCCTGCTGAGTATGTGGTAGATAATAGACCAGGTGATGTTTTATATACAAACGTCGCACCTATTGACGCAAACTCAAACCTAGACTTAACTTCTCCTAACAATGTTCTCTACAAATATAACTCTTGCGAGGGTGGTATTATTGTTCCAAGAGGTTGTTCACTTGTTGGAACTGACCTTAGAAGAACTAAGATTATACCTAAGTATGTTCCTTATCCTACTAC
>Ga0163180_10002137_pt1 | contig 11054 bp, 20 predicted proteins | sample AtlANTMetagenome_2_FD_109647 | JGI IMG/M metagenome (GOLD analysis project Ga0163180, IMG submission 109647) | Marine eukaryotic phytoplankton communities from the Atlantic Ocean - Atlantic ANT 4 Metagenome | ecosystem: Environmental > Aquatic > Marine > Oceanic | place: North Atlantic Ocean...
ACCGACAATTTGATTGAGTCGACATTTAAAGACGCAGAGCCAGAGACCTACAAGCTGGGTTCTTTTTCTGCAGAGTTTGTCGAACTAGAGCAGTTGCCGGAAAGTGAGCGTTGCGTAAACATAGTCGGAGCATTTATACCTATTGATGCGTTTTACATTGAAGACTGCGCTGTAATTCAAGACGAGTTAGGAGAGCCTAGCGAAATTGATTGGTCGGCTTTGTGTTTTCGTGTAAGCGTTGAAATTCCAGGCGTAGACACATCGAAAGTTTTAGACCAAAGAATGTGCTATTTCACAGATTACGTGCTAGTTGACATTGACTATCTTTCAAATCTGCAAGAAGAGTACCTTACAGGTAAGCTCATGCGGATGTGGCGTGGCGGCTAGATACCGTATCAGTGACTTTTTACAGGGTCAGCTCGATTTTCGTGCTGGCCTTAATTTGAAAGACCTTAAAAAAGAGAAAAGTACCCAATGGCATGAAGGGTACGAGCTGGAACAAAAAATGGCTAATGCTCGTAAAGGGGCAGAAAAGCTAGAAGAGTTAATTCAAAAAAGACGAGACTTTTGGGAGAGAGAAAATGCAAAACATTGAAAAGCAGACAGAAACTCTGTTGCAACAGATAAAAACATTGGGCGAGCTAATGGTTAGGATGGCTGATGCAATGGACGAAAAGCTGGCAAGGGAATACGCGGCAGAGCAGTCACCTATTGATGTCGTACCGACTGATTACGAATCAGCTAGCCACGGAGAATAAGGACATGAATATACCTAAAACTCTGGAAATGATTTTAAAAGCCAACAACATTGAGCCAAAGGACGCTGTTTGGCAGACTCATAAAAACCACGTTTTATACCACAAGACAGCAGAAAGGCTTGCTGATGTTTACGGAATTACTTTTGACGAACCCACAATCCTAGAGCAAAACGAAGGCACCATAGCAATCATGGTGAAAGGTCGCAGAAGGTTAAATATTGATGCGTTAAAAACTCTTAACGAAGAAGAAGACCGTTACGAGTATCCAGCAGTGCCTGACGAAGTTTGGAAAATTGGCGAGGTAAATCCACAGAATTGCAAAATTGCCTATCCCTGGGCGATGGCAGAAAAAAGAGCCAAAGACAGAGTGATATTAGCCTTGCTGGGCATTTCTGGGGATGTTTACTCAGATGCAGAGGCAGAAGAGTGGAACCATGCAAAAGACGAAAACTATAAGCAAGCGCAAATACTCATGCATCACAATGATGTTGTACGAGAGTACATAGAAGAGATTGCAATCACAAAAAAAGAACTAGCAAAGCCTGTTGAGCAAATTGACTGGTCTAAAATCTGGGAAACCTACGAAGCGGAAATGTCAGAAAAAAGCCAAAGAGCTTTATGGGTTGCCACTACAAAAGGCGGCGTCTGGACAACAAGAGAGCGTGAGCTAATAAGACAAGAGCCGCTCTACCATGCGTGGAAGAAAGAAAACTTATCAGCCAAAGATTGGCAAGATTCTAAAAAAGAGGGCGAAAACAATGGATAAGCAAGACATCGAGTTCATAGAGGGGCTTTACGTTAAACCACCGAATGGCAAAGTAGACTCCGACACAGGAGAATGGGTGCAAAGTGCGCCCGACTTTGTGGTGTGCAGATTAAGTTTTGCGAGAGAGCGGTTTACAAAATGGATTGAAGCAAAAAAAGACGACTATGTAAATTGTCAGGTTCTTATTGCTAAAAATCCAGAACAAGACGGAAGCCCAAAATACTATGCTAAAGTGGACAATTGGGAGCCGTCGGTAGAGGTAAAGAAAGAGATTGCACAAATGAAACAGGAGATTGAAGAAGATGACATTCCGTTCTAACTTTGAGCCAACGCATATTGGCGACAGGCTTAAAGAAGTTATGGCCGAAAACAATATCGGCATAGTAATGTTAGCTAAATGGTGCGGAGTTTCTCGACAAGTGGTTTATGGGTGGAGAAAGGCAAGAAGCATCCAGACAGCCAGGCTAGAACAGTTGTGCAGTATCTTTGGCATGACCGTGGGGGAATTTTTAAACTCTAACAAGGGGAATGTATGGGACAAAAAGAGAGAGTACTAGAAAGGCTTGAGAGAGGCTCACTAACGTCTATTGAAGCATTAGATGAGCTTGGGGTTGCCAGGTTAGCAGACGTGATTATGAGACTGAAAAGAGACGGTCACAACATAACCACTGAAAATGTATCGGGGCAAAACAGATTCGGAGAGCCTACAAAGTATGGCAGATACCATCTGCACCAGTATTCTGCTAAGCCCAGGTTTGAAATGGATTATGCCAAAGCTTCGAGAGGGTATTAAAAAAGCCCCAAAAGGGGCTTTAAGGGCATGAAACCAGGGAGAGTTTCATATATGATGAGAGTCACGATTTGGGGAAAGTGACGAGGTAAGTATACCACGCCATTTTTCAGAGGCAAGCGGGGAAGAAGCCAGGGAATTTAAAACCCTGGAGTCGGGTTGACCCTCCCGCCATAACCCGAGGAAGGGCGAGAGCAGCTCAATCCTCAGACAAAACAAAATTAGAAACGCTTGCCAATGCTCGACAGTTTTAGTTTACAATTAACCCATGTTTTTGCATGGTAAAGGGTAACTTTTACTTAAAAAAAGGGAGAGGGTATGATTCTGAAAGATGGTACAGACTACGAAGTTCAGGATGTTGACGTAATCCAATGGCAAAAAACCTACAAACAAATAGATGTCCACCTTGAGCTGGACAAGATGGAAAGCTGGCTTGATGCTAATGAGAAAAACAGAAAGACCAGAAAAGGCATTAAGCGTTTTATCAATTCTTGGCTAAACCGCGCTAATGAAAAAGGCGGGAGTCCTATTGAGGTGCAAAGAAACAAGACCACAACACGTGACACCTCCCTGGACGCAGACCTTTACGACATATCATGGCTACCAAAAGATGAACAAGAAGGAATAAAGCCTTACTTCCTGGAGAAGCATGGCAGATATTTTATTGACGGAAAGGAGTACACAAGCTGATGGGACAGGGATGGAAAGTAAACAGTGACGAGACATTGCTAGCCTTATTTAAACATGCACAAGACGTAGTAAAAGAAGGCGGCACATTAATATTTGAGCTAGTAGAAACAGACAAAAGAACAGGTCAGCAAAATAGAGGGCTCCATTTGTATTTCAGCCTTTTAGCTCAAGACCTAAACAAAGCTGGATACGACCAACTGAGCTTTCCCTGGAAAGAAGGGGCAAAACTAGAATGGACTCAGGAGTCTGTTAAGCAGAATCTTTGGAAACCAATACAAAAAGCAATGTTTTCAGAAAGCATGACAAGTAAGCTAGAAAAAAAGCAAGTTTCTGAAGTTTACGATACGTTGTCTAAAAATCTAGCGGAAAAGACAGGAGTAACAACAGATTTTCCTAGCCAATACAAACAGGAGCTTTATGGTGATTCCTTTGATAGCAGCAGCGACTGAAACAGGGCAAGTTTGTTTTGTTACATCCACAATAGAGGCTGTAGAAGTAGAAAAAAATCAAGTAATTGTTTACAGCACAACCTTTCCTGGTGGAATAGCAATCAAGGAAAGCTATGACTCTTTTGGCGTTCGTTTGCTAAAAGCTTTAACAGAAACAATTGTAATAGAAGAATTCGAAGAAGCTCATGCCGAGCTTCATTAAAGGGAGAGTACGATGGAAGAAGAAAGAAAAGAAATAGAAGTGTTAAAACTAAGACTGGTGCATGACAGATTAAAGCTTGAAGAAGAAAAAGAAAAATTAAGAGAAGACAGGCCAGACATTCACCACACGCCAATGTGCCTAACACAATATGGAAGTCTGCATTTAGAAGACTGCGAGGGTTGGGGCAAGGTAGAATTAAAGGCAGAGTTTTTCGACAAACTGGATGAGGTGCTAGCGCTTGATATTGTGACAGATTGGATATTTGAGCTGCAAAATTTAAGACATGACTTGCATGCCAATTTATATCCAGAACTAGCTGACAAACGTGTAGAAATGCTGTTTGACGAAGATTGCAAAAACAATGGAGAGTGTAATGGCGAAACATAAATTAAACACAATACAAAGAATAACCATTACTAAAATGGTAAATTCATTAACCGAAATCCTTGAAAGAATTGCAGAAGAAAGCGACGTTACTTTGCGTGATGTAACCAGGCTAAGACAAATGAAAAGCGACCTTATATCAATAGGAAGGCTAGACACTGGCTTTTGGGTTAACGATGACAATGCGATTTATAGGGATTCACAAATATATTGTTTAGAAGAAAGCGAGCTTGCTTATGAAGTTGCCTACGAAAAAGCGCAAAAAACCAAAAAGCATGGCAAAAGTAGTAAATGAAGCCGCGGAACTTTTACAAAAGCTAGTTAGATTAAAGGCTGCTGACTCCAACGGTTACGTGCAATGCGTAACCTGTGGAGTGCAAAAACCCTGGCAAGAAATGCAAGGCGGGCATTTTATATCCAGGGTAAAGACGGCTCACAAACTATTGGAAGAAAACATACACCCGCAATGCGGAAAATGTAACGGATACCTTCGTGGAAATATGGTCGCTTACACTCTTTTTATGGAAGATATGTACGGACGCGAGTTTGTCGAGCATTTACTAGAAACACAAAACCAGACCAAAAAATATACAAAAATAGAGATAGAAGAGATAAAAAACGAGCTAAAAACACAAATTTCTTTATATATTTAACACTTTTAGGTAGCAAAAGCTTTACATTGTTAGTTCTTTACCTGTATGCTTAAACCATAGCAATAATGCTTATCAGGGAGAAAAAACATGGCAACAAGAGCAACTTACCAATTTAATAAAAAAGATGCAGAGTCAGTAACAGTTTACCATCACTGGGATGGCTACATTGCTGGGGCTGCTTGTCTTTTTATGAACGCAACAGAAAATGGCGAAAAGTTAACTGCTGAGTCATTTCTTGACGCTAACAAAAAAGCAGAGATTACAGAAAGCCACGAAAGTCATGGCGATGCTGAGTATCGTTACACTATTAACGAAAGCACAGGCATGATTCATATAAGTGCAAGAGAAGGATGGCAAAACCCTCAATGGTTGCATGTTGCAGTGGTTCATTGTTCAGCTTTTCTCTATGACGAAGTAATGATGATTGAAAAAAAGCTGCTACAAGTTAGAGAAGAAAACCAAAAGCCTGGAAAATACAGCGCGACTTTAACATTTATCGAAGGAAGGCTGGAAAGAGTCAGAAAAAGCTTACAGGTAGACAATGAGCTGTTAGAGGTTCAAGTTTGGGACAGTGAAAAGGAGGCAGTGCAATGATAAAAGTAGCCTTTCTAATAATCACTACCTTTGCTATACTGTTTGTAGGGACTTCAGACTTTAAAGAAGAGCAAAAAATGCAAGCGGTTTATATTGATAACGTCTGCAACAAAGTCTGGCCTGATTACAAAGAGCTAAATCCTAGCTGTGAGTGAGGTATACATTGAGAACTGCCGACGTTCAGTTATTAGGAAGATTGATAGCTGGCATCGGCAAGGACTTAGTTATTCACAGATAGCCAAAAAGCTAGGATATTGGCATTACCAGACAATAAACAGGTACCATAGAGTCTATGAAAAATACGGCGAAACAGTCTTTGCACAAGACAAGCGTAAAACAAGAAAAAGTAACAGACCTAAATCCGTACGAAAATAACCCCAGGGTACACACCCCGCAACAAATAGAAATCATAAAGCAATCAATCTTAGACTTTGGATTTACTAACCCTATTTTAATTGACGAAAATAAAACCATAATTGCGGGACACGGCAGACTAGAAGCAGTCAAATCATTAGGCCATGAAAAAGTGCCTTGCATAACGCTAGCCCACAAAGACGGCAGACCCTGGACAGAAGAAGAAAAAATGGCATACGTTATCCTGGATAACAAAGCCGTAGAAGAGAGCGATTGGTCGGAAAAAAAGCTATTACAAGAATTGATTAAGCTTCAAATAGCGGGATTTGATGCTTTAAAAACAGGTTTTAGCTCAGACGAGCTTAATAAACTATTTGATAACGAGCAAAGCAAAGACATTATAGGTGCAGTGCCTTTTTCGGAGGAGCTTGGAGAGTCTAACAATTACGTAGTTTTATATTTTGACAACGACATTGATTGGCTAAGCGCTAAAACTCATTTTAACCTTAAGACAGTATCAAGCAAAAGAGCTAATGGTAAACCCTGGAGCAAAGGAATTGGCAGAGTTATAAATGGAGGAAAGTACCTTACAGAGCTAAATGAAAAATGAAAATATATGCTCCAAGTTATAAAAGACCAAACGCCGCCTTTACCCACAAATTCATATCTTGCGTGCAATATGTAGTTGCAGAATCAGAAGCGGAAGAATACAGAAAAAACAATCTTAATGTATGGGCTATACCAGATTCAGCTCAAGGGAACTTATGCAGAGCAAGAAATTACATACTAGACAATTCAGAAGACAAGCAAATTATTATAATTGACGATGATTTAACTGGCTTTGGAAGGTATGAGAAACAAGAAAGCAAAAGGCTTAACGAAGATGAGTTTATAGAATTTTGCGAGCATGGATTTATTCTTGCAGAAGATTTAGGCGTTAAATTTTGGGGAGTCAACCTTTTGCAAGATAAGGGAGCCTACAGAGAGTATACCCCGCTTTCTTTTACGGCTTACATTGGTGGACCTTTCCAGGCTTTTAATAATTTAGACCTTCGGTATGACGAAAAATTGCCTTTAAAAGAAGACTATGACTTATCATTACAGGTGTTAAATAAATACAGAAAAACAATGAGATTTAATGCATATCACTATTTAGCAAAGCAGCACACAAACGAAGGAGGATGTGCAACATACCGCACAATAAGCAGAGAAAAGCAACAATTCGAGCTTTTACAAAAAAAATGGGGCAGTAAAATTGTAAAGAAAGACGGCAGCAGCAAAGAAAAATATGATATAAACCCGATTATCAAAATACCAATTGCTGGCGTATGAAAATAGGAAGACAAGGCGAAGGTGGCGGCAGACCACCTAAGACATTAGATGAGCAACAAATCATAGAATTATCTGCTCTTTCAGCAGTATTAACTAAAGGGCAAGTAGCTGATTATTTTGGAATAAGCGAAAAAACATTACGAGCCATAGAAGAAAGACAGCCGGAAGTTTCTACCGCTTATAAAAAAGGGAAAGCAAAACAAATAGCAAGTATGGGTTCTAACCTAATACAGCTAGCTAAATCAGGCAATGTTACGGCAAATATATTTTACCTAAAAACGCAAGCGGGATGGAAAGAGACAGAAGCCGACCCTGTTGAAATACCCCCCATTAATATAACCGTAGACCCTAATGCGCTTAACGCTTCCGCAGAGTGAGATATTCTGCCACGAAGCAAGATTCCGCACAGTCGTAGCGGGGAGAAGATTTGGCAAAACCTTTCTGGCGGTAGGTTCTATACTCCAAGCAGCAGCTTCTGATGCTAACAAGAATGTTTGGTATATCGCTCCTACGTATGGGGCTGCAAAAGAAATTGCATGGCAAATGCTTTTAGATTCTATTCCCCAGGAATGGATAGCAAAAAGCCATGAAACAGGATTGAGCTTAAAATTGCTTAATGGATCAACAATAGCTTTAAAGGGAGCAGAAAAGCCAAACAATTTGCGAGGAAGAGCATTGGACTTTGTGGTGCTAGATGAGTTTGCCGACATGAGGCCAGAAACCTGGTACGAAGTAATCCGACCTAGTCTTTCAGACAGAGAAGGGTCTGCTATATTTATTGGAACCCCTAAAGGCAGAAATCACTTTTACGACTTATGGACAAAAGGAGCAGACCGAAACGAAGGCTGGGCTTCTTTTCAATACACCACCCTAGATGGTGGAAATGTACCAGAAACAGAAATAAATCAAGCCAGGGAAGATTTAGACGAAAGAACATTTAACCAAGAATACGACGCAAAGTTTGTTAATTATTCGGGCATTATTTATTACTCGTTCAATAGAGAACAAAACGTAATTGAGCCAAAGCAAATAAATGCAGACGCTATCTACATAGGAATGGACTTTAACATCGACCCTATGTGCGCGGTTGTTTCAGTAAGAGACGGAAAAAACATAGAAATCCTGGACGAAATAGTAATGTACGGCTCTAGCACAGATGAAATGGTTGACGAAATTAAAGCGCGTTATCCTAAAAAGCATGCTATTATTTACCCAGACCCAGCGAGTCGACAAAGAAAAACCTCTGCTGCGGGGCGTACTGATTTGTCTATTCTGCAAAATGCGGGCTTTGAAGTAAGAGTAAGAAGCAAGCATTCAGCAGTAAGAGACCGAATCAACGCGGTGAATTCTAAGCTGTGCTCTTCTAAAGGGGAGCGTGGCTTGTTTGTTAGTACCAAATGCAAAAGAACTATTGCATCCCTGGAAAGACAAACTTATAAAGAAGGGACGAGCCAGCCCGACAAGGAAGGAGGACACGACCACATGAACGATGCTCTGGGCTACCTTGTCGATTATCTCTACCCCATTCGAAAACAATTCGAGGCTCAAGAGCCTGCACGATGGACTTAAGATATGGACACAAAACTAGAATATGAGCACCCAGACTACCAAGCCAACAAGTATCGCTGGGAGTTCTTTTTACGCAGTTACATGGGTGGAGAAGATTACCAAGACGGATCTTATTTAACCGCATATACGAATGAACACAAAGATGATTACACGAGACGAATTAAGCTCACGCCATTAGATAACCACTGTAAAAACATAATTCACATATATTCTAGCTTTCTGTGGCGTGTTGCGCCGATTAGAAACTTCAACTCATTAGCTGGCAGTCCAGCACTAGAATCATTTATAGAAGATGCCGACCTAGATGGACAGAGTTTTAATTCGTTCATGCGTGAAGCTCAAATATGGTCTAGTGTCTACGGACATGTCTGGTTAATGATGGACAAGCCAAAGTCAACAGCGGGGACTAGGGCAGAAGAGCTAGAGCAAGAGATTAGACCATACATCACTCTTTTCACACCAGAAAACGTATTTGACTGGAAATGGCAAAGACATGAAAGCGGAAGATTTAGACTCTCTTACCTTAAAGTTAGGGAATCAGTAGAGAGAATAGATGACACAACAACTGTCGAATATTTCCGAATCTGGACTAAAGACTTAATTGAATATTACAGATACGACGGAGATACAGCCGAAAAGTTAGACGAGGCTGAAAACCCGCTAGGGCTTATACCAGCAACATACTTACCAGCGGCTCGTTCGGTTGTTCGAGGCATTGGGCTTTCTGATTTGTCAGATATTGCTTACATGCAAAAAGCAATCTATTCAGAGCTTTCAGAAATAGAGCAGCTAATTAGAATCTCTAACCATCCTACATTGGTAAAAACCTTTGACACAGATGCAACTGCGGGAGCTGGGTCGATAATTAATATGCCGGAAGACATCGAGCCAAGTTTGAGGCCGTATCAGATGCAGCCAAGCGGACAAAACCTAGATGCTATAAGAAACTCAATTACTGACAAAGTGAACGCCATCAACCGCATGGCTCACATGGGTGCGGTAAGAGGCGCAAAAGAGGTAACAATGTCAGGCGTTGCAATGCAAACTGAATTTCAGTTATTAAACGCTAAGCTGTCGGAAAAGGCAGACATTCTTGAGTTAGTAGAGGAGCAGCTGTGGAGCATATTCGCAGCATGGCAAGACACCACATCAGACGTTGAAGTCTTTTACCCCGACTCGTTTGACTTAAGAGATTACCCCCAGGAGCTTCAATTCTTGCAACAGGTTAAAGCAAGCGGTGTTAAGTCTGCTACCTTGCAAAAAGCTGTGGATGGAAAGATTGCCGACCTTGTACTTGATGACGAGGAATTACAAAAAGCTCATGATGAAATAGATGCGCAAACAACGGTGCTAGGACAATTTTCGCCAACTGAGGAAGTAGAAGCGCCGACCGATGGCACTGTCTGATAAAAACGTAGCTCTTTTAAAAAGGCTAGCAGAACAGCATAAAAAAAGAATTAGCGATGCTTTGCATGAGCTTGAGCGTCGTGTAGCTGCTTATGCCATTTCTGCGCCTGTAGATAATGAGCAGTTATTCGACTTAGCATGGTCGTTGCGCGCTCGTAATGATTTGCGGCAAATGATAGAAGAAACCTACCTGGCAGAAGTGCAATCAATTATAGAGGAATACCCAAAGATAGAAGCTAGCACTATGGCTATGCTAAAAAAGTTTGACAATTTTGTTGGTGTCGAGCGAGAAATGATAGCGGGATTGCAAACCTTATCTTTTAGGGGCTTTGAGGCTATAGCAAGTCAACAGCTAGAAACACTATCGGAACAAATGTATCAGTACACGCTTACAGGTGGCAGTCGTGCAGATATGGTTGAGAAGTTAAGGCAGCAGATTAACGGTGTTTACATGGCTTCTGATAAGGAAGAAATACAAAGGCTAGTTGAAATAGCCCAAACGTCCCTGGACGATAAAGAAGTAGAAGCTGCCGTAGAAAAGTTACACAAAGAGTACGCAGCAGACAGAACAGGGACAAACATGCGCCGTTATGCTACACAAATGTCACAAGACAGCATAATGCAATTTCATCAATCAATAAGCAAAAGAGTTGGCGAAGAGCTAGGTGTCACTAAGTGGCGTTACTCTGGAAGCATTAAAGTTAACTCAAGGGACTTTTGCAGAACAAGAATAGAAAACGGAAGAATATACACTACAGAAGAGCTCAAGAAAATATGGCAAGGCACCTGGGGCGGGAAATCAGGCAGCGACCCCTGGATAAACAGAGGTGGGTATAATTGCACTCATGTGCTAGACCCTATAGTTGAAGACTAAGAAAAAATAGGCTAATATTCGAGAATTACTCTTTTTAGAGGTTCGCAACGTGAGCGATGAAGACACGGAAATACAAGAAAAAGCGGAAACTCAAACCGAACAAATCGAGGAAGAAGTACAGGTAGCAAAAACGTTTACTCAAGAAGAGCTAGACAAGATAGTAGCTGACCGCGTTAGTCGTGAGAAGCGAAAAAATGAAAAAGCTCTTGATGGTGTAAACATCGAAGAAGCC
>Ga0163180_10002138_pt1 | contig 11052 bp, 4 predicted proteins | sample AtlANTMetagenome_2_FD_109647 | JGI IMG/M metagenome (GOLD analysis project Ga0163180, IMG submission 109647) | Marine eukaryotic phytoplankton communities from the Atlantic Ocean - Atlantic ANT 4 Metagenome | ecosystem: Environmental > Aquatic > Marine > Oceanic | place: North Atlantic Ocean...
CACCAGGAGCGGCTGTGTTAGTTAGCAGGGTAAATGTACCTGCTGGTTGCTCCCTATAAACTACGACATCAGCTTCAGCTTCAAACTCAAAGTTAATGTTGTAGGTTAGTTGGGTAGCTAAGTTTTGTGTATAAATATCGGGGGGTAGAGAACCGTTAGCTACACATGTGTTAGTTTGAGGCATGTTACTTAATCATTTGCTTTAGTTCTTGGAGCTGCTCATAGTACTGATTAGAGAGTTCATACTGCCCGGCTCTTTGAGCAGCCTGACTTGATTGAATCAGTTTCTTCTGTTGAATCAACAGCTGAGCACGTGGAGACTGACGGATATTCAGCCATGCATTATGGGATGCACGTTCAAAGATGTTCTGAATCCTTTCATTAACCCAGTATGTATCTGGTTCTTTACCTTTACGGTTATTATCTCTATCTTCTTCCATCTGCTCTAAGGACTCAATTGCCCTAGGATCTTCAGCTAACCTATTCAATTCCTCCTCAATCCCTTCTTTTCCCATAGCTTGTTGGTACATAGAACGGAGTTCAGGCTCATCAGATAGGTCAACACCTTCTGGTCTGAGAGCTATTGTCCTCATGTCGTATCCGCTGTTAAATAGTAAAGTACGACCAGGAGAGTAATCAGGATTAATAGAGATGGGGGAGAAAGCATTAAATAGTCGAGTGGGGAAGTTCCAGTTACGGATAGGAGTACCGTTTAGAATATCGTATTTAATCGGTATGGGTTCATTAGCAACCAGTTCTGTCGTCATGTTACGATTACGAATTTGGTCATCAAACTCACGGTTGAGTTCCTTCATGTGAGGACTGACTACCTTACCAATTTCATTACGGAGACCACCAAGTGGTACAGTATTGTTAACCAGTGCAGCGCCCATCAGTTCGATCTGACCAGGTTCACCAGACAGTAGGTCTACGATCTGAGTCAGACCGGAGAGGTATGTTTTAGTTACACCAGATCCTACCAAAGCTAGAGCAGCCTTCTGGAACTTATCTTCTACCCATTCTTCTCCCATCAACTCCAATACATCAGCTGTGTCAGCCACGTAGGCTAGGATAGTGTTGAATGGTTCAAAGGAGTCATAGCTAACCCATTTACCATTGATCTTGATAGAGCGTGGTTGCCAGTCACCCATACGCTGGGCTTCACGTACACCACGATCAGCAGATCCATTACCTGTCAACTCACCAGCCATGACCTTCTGAGCAGCCATAGTGATGACAGAACCACCAATGATCGTACGACCACGTTGGAGTGCTTTAGCATTCATCAAGTCTTTAGAGTTAGCAATACCTAGGTCAGCCAGTTGTCCTAAGTCTGCCTGCTCCATTGTAGCATTCAGGATCCTACGCTCTTCCTTCAGCATATACTTGAATGCTGGCATGTGGGAGAGAGAAAGTTTCACACCATTGATACCAGTCCTAGCAAAGAGGAAGAATGGTTTAGTCCAAGGGTTGGAGGAGAATAGGTTAGCGAATGATTCAGACCAACCACTGAGGTCACGTGTCAAGGTTGCTTCCTTAGCAGCATGATCCAGTGCAATGTCTACACCAGCTTTAATCCTACCTGTTCCTTCATCAATGAACTCAGACATATAGCGAGCTTCAAATGCTTTCATCAGCTCAGGAGTGACTTCTGGTGTTCTTCCTAATCGCTGTGCTTCAATAGAGTCTTGCATAGCTCGTACCTTAGACCTAGACCTAGCCATGATGTACCCAAAGGAATCATCCATAGCTCCTAGGATCCTGGAGTTAAAGGTTAGGAAGCTGTTGTCATTAAGACCACGAGCAAAGTTACCCCATAGGTATGCAGCTTTGTCTCCATCGGTACCGTGTTCCATCATCCACTCACCCATGGCTTTCCATGATTGGTCACGCTTACTCAGATCACCATAACGTGTCTTGATAGTAGAGAGATCACCAGTCCAGTAGGAGTGAAGGTTACGTTTGAATAGCTTCCAAGCATCAGGGATAGCTCCCACAGCTCCAGATAATCCAGCCATACCCTCTCTGATCTGGGTCTTATCAAGCATGCTAACACCACCAATAACCTCAGACATAGGCTTGAGGAAGGTAGCAGTAGCTGTACCCATCATAGCACGAACTGGAGTCTTAGGACCAGACAGTACACTGTGTACCATCACACCTTGCAGTTCCTGGAGGATCATTGAGTCATACTTCCTACCATTTAAGGTACCACCTCTTAAGCGCTTACGGAAGACTTCAGTCACATCTTCCCAGTTCCTAATGTTATTAGACCATGAGAAGATCTCCATGAGAGTCTCACTGAGCTCAGCAGAGTCAGACTTCATGGCTAATTCTCGCATAAGACTGACTTGATTCTTAGTTTCTAAGCGCATATCAAGTAATCTCTTCTCCATCATAGCCTTCCATTGCTCTTGTGGCATCTCATTTTGGAGATCTTTACCCATCTGAGACCAGAGCATACGAGACTTCTTAACATTAAAGAGACCGTATTCTAGCTTATCTAATACCTGTGCAGCAGGACCATCGATATCAAAAGGATCAAGTACACTACCTGTCTCCCTAGCTGTGATACCTAGGTCACGCATGTTCTTGAATAGACTAGCATTGTTAAGGTCAGCAACAACTACGTTCTTCATGTACCATGCATCCCTGCTATCGGGACCACCAGTACGCATAGTTAGTTGATCATCAAGTGGTTTCCAGAAGTCTTCTACAGAGAGATCAGTGATATTCCTACCTTCGATCATTTCTCTATGCTTCTGGAACGCCTCAGTAAAGGTATCTCTAACGTTACCTCCTTCTTCTTTAATCTCAGCAATGACCCTACCCCAGCGTTCTTTCTCAAGCATCTGAGATACCATGTCATTCAGCTCTTCACCAGTAATATCAGCTACTTTATTAGAACGTAGGATTTGAGCAGGAGTAGCTAGAGCATCAGTAGATCCCCATTCACCATCAATAGTATGACGCATGGTACTGACTTGTTCAGCAATGTTAGTGACGGTATTAGAAGAGATAGGATTACCTTGCTGTGCATCAGCAACTGTACCCTTACCTTTGAAACCACCCATACCAGGGATATCTAACTGCTCCATGCCAGCGTCAGTAACCTGTTTATTCTGGCTAGCATTCATCTCTACAATCTTCCTAAGTCCACGGTCTTCAGCCAATTCATTAGGAGGAGACCACCCTGTGTATTTCTCAGGGTTCTTCATGTAACGCTCAATCATCAGAGCTTGCTGATCATCGGGAGCTAAGTCCTCAAAGGTAGATGTACCCTTGGACTTACGGAAGTAAGCTTCTCCTACTTCTCTTCGTAGGAGTTCTTCTGCTGCTTCTGCTTGATACTGTTTAGCTTTGCCAGCATCAGCTGCGAATTTCTCAGCAACAATCTGTTCAGTGTCATCGGCGTAGTGCACCTGTTTTGGTGGCTTAGTTGCTGCTCCATCAATTGCATTCTGAGCACCTTTGCCCTTAGACATGACTCCAAAGAGACCACCAATACCACCCTGAAGTAGTCCACCTTCCAAGACATTCTTCATTGTCTTGACCATGGGATGGTCGGTGTCATTGGTAGCAATGGGGTTCATCAAGAATGGGAACATCTTGACAGCAGACTGCATGAACTTAGTGTCACCTATTGATTGACTAATGTTGGCATCTTGAGACTTCATGTCGATACCATCAGCGATCATACCACGACCGCCTAGCCATGTAGCACCTCTAGCAAAGAGACCTAGAGCGGTCCTTGCTCTAGTCGCGCCACCAGCAAGAGTTAGGAAACCAATGACTGGTAAGGAGAGACCGACAGCCTTAGCAGTTACAGCACCTAATGCAATGATACCAGCTACAGCAGCAGTAGTACCAACAGCACTGAGTACATCTCTACCTAGTTTACCAATCTGTGTCTCTTGAGTGATAGGATTGTAGTCTATATTATTCTCTGCATCATACATCATACCCCAAGGTCGGTAGGTTTCACCCTCCCTTTCCATGGTACCTGTAGCCATATCATAGAATCTAGGTATAGCTGTGACTACGTTCTCATAGGTGTCAAGAGCTGCACCTTTGATCATGTCACCCGCAGCTTCTCCTAGATTCTTTTCCTCATCAGACTTCTTGTAACCTTCTGGCAGCTGCTCATCAGGAGTAGACTGCAGGTAGTCTAGAGTACCATCATCACTGGTGGGTTGATCAGGACGATTTCTACCACCAGTTGCATAAGCTTCATTCTTTTCTTGGTTCTGTACTCCAGTTTCTAGAGCTTGTTCTTGTTGTAATTCTTCCTCAGCATTAGCCGCAGCTCCTGCTTCCTCTATTTCACTAGAGCTTGTGTTGAAGCTCAGAGGGTTGAGTTGATTTACATCAATATTAAAATTGTCATTCATGCCAGTTTGTAGATAATACCTCTTAAGTTAGGACTTAGAAGGTCAGGACTATTGTAGGGTGAATCTATCACACGAGCTTGGTACTTGTCGCGCACGCCAACATACGACCGTCTGCGATACTTTTCTGATTTCTGTTGAATCAGTGGCCAGTAATCTTTATTCTCTTGACTAGCTCCAACACCGTGTTGTAGTACAGTATTAGGACCAGCATTGTATGCATATATCGCAGTCTTTAAATCCCAATCATAGGAATCCATCATCCTCCGTAGGTAACTAGCTGCATACATAATATCATCAGCATCGTTGACACCAGGGTTAGCTTCAGGGTGCCACCTAGGAATAATCTGAGCAATACCTACAGCACCAGCTCCAGCATTAGGTGGGTTAGACCTCCAGCTGCTTTCCTGTTCGAGGAGACCAGCTAGGATATAAGCAGGGATACCATACTTATCAGCAGCAGCTTGTACAGCACCACCAAGACCACGAGGGATGGCTTGTACATTAAGAGTATATTGCCCACCTTGACCTGTATTAGCTTGTGCAATTAGGTCTCCATCACGACCAATATCACCACCAATCCAATCCCCAATGCGTGGGCTATCGGGGTTATTAGGATCAGACAATGCACCTTGTTGAGAGGCGTCTTGCATCCTCATATTTTCGTAATTAAGGACTGCTCGCTGTCTTGTCTGAGGTGTGGGGTGTACATTAAGGAGTCGTATTTGAGGTCTCTGTTGGAGGAACTCATTGAAATCTTCACTAGCATCAGTAGCACCTGTATCAATTTTAGGAGCTTCATACTCAGTTTCAAAGTCCATGTTGTAGACTTCTTTCAACTGTGACTTAAGGATGTGTTCAAAGGACCAGGTACCTCCAGCCTGTACAGCTAAGTTATTGAATATAGGCATTAGAGAACGTGGTGGTAAGACACCATTCTCTTCTACAAATTTCTTAACTTTCTCTAATTCAAGTGATGTACCAGGGATAGCTCCCATAGAGTATGGATTACCTGGACCTTCTATGCCAGCTATATTCTTTTGAATAGCTTGCTCAGACATAGTTTTATTAATTCTATAGGCTTCAGTCTTATCTTGTTCTGCTTGAGTTCCAATTTCCTGTGCTACTACTTCGGTGTTAAAAGGAGAAGCTTCAAAGCCAAGTCTTTTTTTACCATTAATCTCAACATTGTAGGGCTCATTGGTTTCAGGGTTTATACCCTCAAACATCATCTGGAGCTTACTTTCCAGCACTTCCAGTGCTTTACCGGATGTCTCATACGAAAAACGGTTGTCTTGCCACCATCGCTGAGCCCATTCAAATGCCCTCCTTGCAGCTTGAGCAGCACCTGCTTTAGGTTCACCACCTGGAGTATATCCTGCACCTGCAGCAGCCCAACCATTGATCACCTTATCTAATGACTCTCTTTGAACTTGAGTCATCCCAATGTTATCACCGCGATTAGCATTATATTGTGTAGCCTCGTCAAATAACGGCTTATGCTTAAAAGTAAGAGCTTTGATGAGACCAGGTGGTATGTACTCACCAGCCATCATCTTCTCTTGGATCAGCTCAGCAGCTACGGTTGCTTCTTGCTCACTATACTCAGGCATCAAAACATTGATTTGTTGTTTTGTAAAGCCTAGCTCTGCAGCACGGTCCCGGACTTGTTGAACAGTCTCCTCATCCATGGGTCCTTTCTTTTGCGTGTAAGTAGTGACCCACCTCTGTAGAGCTTGCCTTTCTCTGAGCTTATCAGCTTCGTTTTGTTGATGGACACTTTGATGGTAAGAACGTACGATACGTAAGAATTCCCTACCTTCTGCAGTATTACCAAATTTACGCTTACCACCACGCATCATAATCTCTTGATCCATCAAAGCCCTTGCTTCCCCTTCAGTATAATAACCTTTCCTTCCTAAATCCCAGAGGGCTTCCATTTTCTTCTCCCTAGCCAATGCCCATGCATTACCACCAAGGCGAGTATTCTCTGCTCTGATTTGACTTTCTAGGATTCGTGCTCCTTCTACAGGATTCTCATTAGCATCAGCTAAAGCAGCGCCTTCCTGAGAGAGACGTTTTAGTTCCTCAGTCTTTTCAAACTCAGCTTCCCAGTTAATGAATTCTCTGTTTTCTATCTCCCTCATTGGTTGGAGGAGATACTCATTCAACATGACTGGGTTGAGACCTGCGTAAGGTGCATAGTATTGTTGACTCAACATCTGCTGTACTTGCAAGTACTCTGCACTATTGGTAGATGTAGCCAGGCTAATGATATTATCTGCTGAGGTGTTCTCTGGATTACCATCACGGTATCCAAGGACAGTCTCTTTATTTTGATTTAAAAACTGTTGGTAATTCTTCTTACCATTCATGACCATGCCTAAGGCTGCGCCAAAAGCAGCGTGCCCAGACCGTCCTTCAATTAGAGCAGCAACGTCAGGTAGACCACCATTCTCTTTGTAATGAGTGGCAATCTTAACTGAGTCCTGGTACTCTTCTTCTGACTCTTCTTCGCCTCGCTTCCATGCTTGGTACTGTTCTAAGGTAACACCAGAAGCCATCACTTTATTGACGGCTTCCATCTGTTCCTTAGCGTTTACATCCTGCTGTCGGTCAACAATGAGTCTACCAACAGTTTCACTAAAGTCTTTTAATTTTTCGTATGACTTCCAATCTTGTTCAGTACGCCTCATCTGCGTCTGTGCAGACTGTTCCAGGATGCGCATGTTTTGTCTTTGCTGCGCAATGTTCTCCCTTAACCCAGCTTCCTGTCTATTGAACTCAGCTTCCACTCTCTGGATGCCAAGGTCGACACCAACAGGAGCAGCCATTTGTGGGTTAATTGCTGGTAGTGGTACTTGATTGAAATTTGGATCGTATTGTTGTGCCATTAATAGAACAGAAAGTATGGGTGGAATCATAGTTTATGGATCTGGAATTATTTCGCCTGGTGATTTGGGTTGTAGAGAAGCATACGTACCAGCAGCTGAACCAGCTGCATTAAGTAGACCAGCACCAAGACCCATCCAGCTAGGACCTGGATCCTGACCAAGAGACAGAGGAGCAACACCAACAGGTGCACGCTCAGGTGTAGGTCCAATCTTATTATGTGACATCTGCATCATAAGGTTGGTTCTGTTACGTGCTCGGTCAAGTCTAAGGTCTTGACGTTGCTCAGCCATAACCAGCCTACGTGACCTCTGTATGCCTTCCATACCAGCCATGATAGCATTCTGGGCTAGTACCCCACCTGAGCCAGCACGCCTCCCTGAGACGCCTCTAGCGGTGGATGAGGCTAGGTTTTGACCTTGGACTTGAGATAGTTTAATACCAGATTGTAGTGCTGAATTTCGAGCATTCTCAATGATATCATTAAGTGCCATCTGCTCATCAAAATAATAATTAACAAAATTATTCTGATATTGTTGAATCTCTAATCGAGATTGCTCCTTGCGCATGGCATGGATTTTAAGAGCATTCTTATGTTCAAAATCCTTGAGCGCTTCTTGAGATTGGAAAACTTTTTGATTATGTCTGTCTTGTTTGCGTCGTTGGGCGTTGGCTTGATCAGCTTGGGATTTTTGACCCAACCAGCCTAACCCAGAACCTGCTGCCTGCAGACCAAACATGACAGAGGCTGTGATTACTCCGCCTGCCATTATACACTCCTGTAGTATTTGTTAGAGAAGTCTCCTTCCCATGAAATAGAAAAGAGCGTGAATGGAGATGGGTGTCTAGAATGTAACTCTACATCCATCTGTTTATTTCTGATGTAGCAGGGGATGATACGGGTGAGACTCTCTGCTATCATTGGGGTGTCAGCTTTGTAAGTATCAGCCACAATAGGATAGTAAGTTTCTGTATAATCAGGATAGCCTAGTCTCTTCAGTGTTACATCAAAGACACCACTAGCACCTGCTTCTATATTAAATCTATGGATAACCAGGGAAGCACGGGTATCAGACCTAACCATTTGATTAGCATCTGCTACTCTGTAGAACCTAGGGATTAAGACAGACATGTCAAACAGGTAACCAATAATAAAGTCCCTGCCTCTCCAATCTCCATCTACTGTACCACGCCACTGAGCACCTACTGCGTTAACAGTTACTGGATCATAGTCTCCATCTACTAAACTGTAGGCGTAGACTTGACCATGTGTATATTCTACCAGTACTCCAGGGTATCCGTCAATAGTGAATGTATCGCTATTGTAATAATTGGTACCAGCGTTGTTAATGACTACATTAGTGACTACATTATTACCATCAACTGTCACATTAACCGTTAGGCCAGTTCCCCTACCTGTTACAGTAGTGGTTGCTACATTTTGAGCACTAGCAACTGGTATAAACGGTTGATTTCTCAGTATGATAAGGTCAGTAAAGTTGTTTATAGAGTCATTAGGTACGTCAAATGTGGTAGTTCTGTTGGTACCATCAAAGGTAAGATTAGCTGTATCTGCATCAATATTAACACGGTTGTCAAGGTGTACTCTAAAGTCATTGTTAAGAAGAGCCGTGTTCTCTGTCTCTTTAATGTCAAATGCTAAGATTTTATTAACATTATTAACACGTGTTACAGCATAGTAAGTGTCACGCATGATGGTATGGAAGAGTACATTACCAGGTAGTTCCCAACGGAACCAAGCTGATTGTTTCTTTTCACCACCCACATTATAGTATCTATAACCCCATACCTCATTCTCTCTACCATTATCATCATTAGCAAACATTAAGAGATTACCCTCTTTACTATCTGCAATGCTAGTTAGGTTGTTAGGTAGGAGTAGAGATATAATTTTACTTAGTTCACTAGCTGTAGGCTCACCCTGTAGATCGATCTGTGACATCTCAAAACAACGGAAACTACTACCTCCCATGTTAGTGAAAGCAATAGTAGTACCTGTTGATACAGGTCTGATCTGCCTGTCGTAGAGAAAATTACCAATACTACTAAGCTTAACAGTAGTCTGAGTAAGACCTACATTAGAATCCTCACTTGTCATGAGGTACTGCTGTGTCTCACCAAAGAGTACAAGTCCGTTGTTAATCTCCAACCCATCAAATAGAATGGCAGGTTGGTTAGAAGATGCTGCGATATCAATAGGGTCTTGTGGACTAACAGCAAGGACAGAGGTAGAGAATAGCTCAAATCCTTCCTGTCCGAATCCTCCTGCTTGAGTGGTGCTGACATTCTCTCTAGATAAGTAACACAGTCTATTCCTAAAGAGGAGCATTTTATTGATAGGGAACCCATCACCAGTGACATCCTCTATATTAATAAAACTAGGTGGTGGGTTAGTATCATAGTCCCCTGCAGCCATGGGAGCATAGTTAATTTCTAAACCATTAAATGTACCATTAGCATTACGCCTCAGTTGGTGAGGCATACGGGTAGGGTCAAACCGAATAAATAGGTTAGGTGCTACGGTCTCTTCCCAGACACCAACACCAGACACACCATTGTCACCATTGAATTGGACATAGAAGTTATCCTCATCACTAGATTCAGTGTTGGTCACCTCTACAATCATACCATGGTGACACTGATAAGGTAGCCTTTCAAAGCTATTTACATCATCCGTGAAGCCATTAATTGTCTGAGTATCTAGTACATCAATACTAAAATCTTCACCTCTTGTGAAGTAGATACCATTACCTACGACCTCAGTGGTAAACCCAAAGCCCTGTAGTGCAGTCTCCCAGGCAGTTAGGATCTCTGCTACTGAGATCTGTGTGGTTGCAGCAGCAGGGGTAGTGTAGGTAGCTGAACCAATATCACTACCATCAGCATTGAATAAGTTGATTGCATACTCCCTACCATAGGCAAGGATCTTAACTTCTGCATATCCTTCGGGTACTTCTGGAGGACTCTGTGCATCATCAAGGAAGACACAAGCAGCACCAGGGTAACCATCAAGAGTAAACCTATCACCATTCTGATAACCAGTACCAGGAATATTGATAGTAACTTCAGTTATGTCACCAGGATCATTACCATCAGCAACTACATTGACAGTTAGATTTTGACCAGTACCACTAATATTAGTAGTAGTGATATTGTTAGCACTAGCAGCGCCGCCAGTATAACGTGTTGCATAGCATTGAATAGTACGAGTAGAAGCAGCAGTACCAGCAGGTAGCATCCTAGGTAGGATCTCTCTGTTGGCTACAAAGGTGAAGTCATTAACAGTAAGGAACTGAATGGCATCAGGTGCTGTGTGTTGGAGATAGGCTAAGGTCTGACCACCCTCCCAACCTACTTCTTGTTGGGTTACAACATTCCAGATTCTAACCTGACCATTCTGTTCTACACATCCAATGTATTGTTCTTGTTCATCACGGTAGTAGCTGAACCATTCAACAGTCGTAGAGTTCTCTACGTTATTAAGGAATCTACTTCCCGGTCTTTTGATAAGTTGCTTGGTAACGTCAGGTACGCAGTTAAGCAAGTCCCTAACTTGACCGGGGAACTTTAGTTCGTCTGGCTGTTCTGACATGCCAGCGATATAATTAGGGATCTTCTGAGTTACACTTGACATTAGCGGATACGAGGAGTACGGGATGAGAGAGGACCAAGAGGCTGAGCAGCATACTGTCCTCGTGCCAGTGCACGGTAGGGTTGGTAAGAACGATAGACACTATCGATTGGCCATCCA
>Ga0163180_10002139_pt1 | contig 11049 bp, 25 predicted proteins | sample AtlANTMetagenome_2_FD_109647 | JGI IMG/M metagenome (GOLD analysis project Ga0163180, IMG submission 109647) | Marine eukaryotic phytoplankton communities from the Atlantic Ocean - Atlantic ANT 4 Metagenome | ecosystem: Environmental > Aquatic > Marine > Oceanic | place: North Atlantic Ocean...
CCTAGTTAATCCACTTGCTGAGAATATATCTGATACAGTAATTAAATTAGAATTACCTTGGAGGATACAAGCACATAAGGATATAGTATTCATTCAAATGCCAGTACCATACTGGGATGAGAAAAGATTCAGTGTCCCTACTGGTATTGTAGATCCATCATATTCATATGAGGTTAATCTACAAATGTTTTGGCATGCAACTGAAGAGGGTGAGTACCTAATTAAAGCAGGTACACCATTAGCAGTGTGGATACCTATTGAAAGGAAGTACTTGAATAATGATGAGTATGATGTTATTATAGAGTCTGCTAATGATGAGGATCGTAAAAATAATAAAATCATGGACTATAATAGGTACATGAATTTTACTGAGATGACTACGTTAAAGCAACGTATCCAAAATCAGAAAGAAGTTCTAAAGCTAAATAAAAACAAAGAGAGGTTTGATTAATGGCACAAGACGTTAAAGTTGTAGATCTTGCTAAGGAAGCAGGTATCAGCGATGAGAAAGCAAATGTTATTGAAGAGGGTAAACTAATAACATTTGATGAACTAGTAATGAACTTCTTGCAGCAACATGAGAATGTTAAAGCAGAGTATAAGAAACTCCAGGAAGCACTGGATAATATGCATTATACTAGTACCATTACAAAGATATCCCTTGAAGAATTACAAGACAAGAAGGATATATTAAATAAACTCAGTGGTGCTGTTGAAGCACTAGCATTATATAAGAAGCACGTTGATCCTAATGTGACTGATAGAGAGTTTGTATTCAATGAAGACGACTAAATTATTATTCCCTACACCTATATGGGAAGATGATGATTGTGGACTCGATACTAAAGAAATACAGGACTTCTGTTATTTGGTAGAGAAAGAGGATCCACAAGGTAGAAAAGCAACTAATTATGGTGGATGGCAGTCCAATGAATTCAGACCAGAGGTACTACCTGATACACCATTAAAAGCATTATATTATTCTTTAATGGATCATTGCTATGAAGCATGTGATAATTGGGGATTTATGAATTACTCCCTTAGATTATCTAATCTATGGATTAATATTAATCGTAAGGGTGATTGTAATCTATTACATACACATGCAGGCAGTATAATGTCTGGAGTATATTATGCTAAGGTACCACCATGTTGTTGTGGTGAATTAAAGTTCCTTCAACCAATGCACGAACAATGTCTTAAAGAATATTGGGGATGTAATGAGAATTTTGATAGATGGAACCACGAGCATAATATGATAGAGCATTATATTACACCTAAAGAAAATAGTTTAATACTATTTCCAGCATGGTTACAACATAGTGTAGATGCTTCTGCTAGTGATGATGATAGAATAAGTATATCATTCAACATGTTTATATTCTCTGATTTTTATCGTGACAATGAAATATATCCAAAAGGAAAACCTAATAACTCCAAGTTACCTCTCTCGCTTAAATAAGTTGTGCTCTGGGATGAATGGATTTCCTTGGTATTTCTTATCCACTGATGTAAGTTATACTCCTAGTGATGACTATAAGTTTGGTGGTGATAACCTCATGGACATACCTGATAAGGAGAAGTCTGTGGGGTTTGTGCATGTACTAATGGATAGAGATGGTATTGAGTCACCTTGGTTACCACATTTCATGCCATTATGTGATGCTGTTAACGATGCCATGCCACATCCTATTGAATTCACTAGAGTGAGATTAGCACTGTTAATTCAACAGGATAAAAACGAGGGAAATCATAATGCACCACATACTGACCATGAGGAAGACCACTATGCAGGTCTATTTTACCTTGATGATTCTACTGGTGATACAGTATTCTTTAACCAGTATGATGATCCAGAGTCAGGTGATGTGGAGCATAGATGGTGGAAGGCAATGACTCAAGAGTATACTGAGAATATGAGAGTAACACCTAAAGCAAATATGTTACATGTATTTGATGGACATCAGTTCCATGCTTCATCTAATCCTTATGGTGCTAATAAGTATAGAGTAACATTAAATCTTAATTTCACATCTGACCATGATCTCTTCGCTGATACCTAAATTAAATAAAAATTGGTATATTGATGACACAGCACAAGTATTCAAGGGTGTCATTGATGATCCCTCTGAGTTCGCATCATGGAAGGATGTAGAGTATTGTATGAACAACCCACAGTTCTATAATATTAAATTTATTGATAAGAATACTGGTGAATATCTTGGTATACCTAAGTATCCTCATGTATGGAGACATGACCATGAGGATGTAGAAGAAATAATGCAGGTATATAAAGCAGGTCACTGCATGATAATTAATAATTTTGACTCTGGACTACCTAAACAACAAGAGATACTAGGATATTTTGAGAAACATTTCACTGCTAAGATGGCAATGCACCTCTATGCAGGTTTAGATAATTGTAGGTCATTTAATATACATGAGGATACTGCTAGTAATTTTATTGTACAGGTAGAAGGAGAGACACAGTGGACAGTATATAAAAATAAGTGTAGTAATATAATTGATCGAACCGCCACATATCCTGAAGTTGAATTGACATATCATGGAATTGAGGATATGATTAAAGACCTAGAGGTGCAAGTGTCTACACTATTAGTACCAGGTGATATACTATACATACCAGCACGTTGTTATCATCAAGCACATCCACATGGTAAGAGATTATCTGTTAGCATACCTATGCAGCATATGATTCCACATATTAAACCAATAGACAGAAGATATCATGAAATTCCCCATTGAGGTATTTGATACTAAACTAGGATCAGAGGAATTATATTTTAAAGCAGTATATTTACCTTATATGTTCACGAGGACTGATGATCCACCATGTGAGAGTAAACCTGATGTAGATCCTCGGCATAATTACTGGACACATCAATTATATAATTTTTGTCCCATTGATAATCCTACCTACTATCAAAATTCAGGACTAGATGCAAGTAATGATCCACTATACCTAGAATGTTTAGAATATTTGGAAGCGATTTGCCCACAAATGCCTAAACGTGAGTGGTTATATAGCAGTTATATTAATGTATTAAGACATGGTAATAGTCCTGGTATACATGTAGATGCACCACATGATGTGCCTGAGAATAAGACAGTTATATTATATTTAAACCATGAGTGGCATCCTAACTGGGGTGGTGAGACTATATTTTATGACCATAAATTAGATGCTCAAAGAATAGTAACACCTAGACCTGGACGTGTAGTTATGTTTGATGGTCGGATACCACACACAGGCAGACCACCAACTCCTAGGTATATGATGAATAGGTATATCCTGACGTTTAAGTATATGGAACCCAGTATACGACAGGGTTTATTCACTAAGTATGACGTGAAGAATGCTAAACCAATAGAGGATCAGGGCATCTTAGGTTTTGATCCCAAGACAGTTAAGAAAATACTATTGACATGAGCGAGAAACTTGATACACTAATAAATAGTTCTGCACAAGACCATTTGGGGGAAGGGTCTACCATGTTTTTATCAACTGCTATTTTAAATCACGATCAGAAAGATCTATTAAAGAAAGCACTATTTTTCTATCAGAAGGATGCTTGCGAACATAATGGCAATATATCTGATGAAGATAAAGGATTAATTGAATCAATTATTGATACCCTGCATATGAAACACATATGACAATTCCTATATTCCTAGCGGAGGCGGTACCATTGGAAATTAGAAACATTCTTAAATCATTAGAGAGAGGACAGAAGGTTAAGTTGAAGGGTGGTGAAGAAGGTATTATTGATTTTGTTTGCGATCAGTATATTACTGTTAGCACAAATCGTTGGGAAGATAGTAATAGTATGCACGGATATAGAGAGACAAAGGTATTAGTATATCCCCATGAGTGGGATGATATGTATATTGAAGCAGAACATTTTTATAACCATAAGAGTTATAAAGGGGTGATAAGAGATCATCCTGGAAATGAAGATTTGCCCTCTGATATTACTGGAAATGAGAACACAAAATAAAGAAAACTACTATTATATGTTTTGGGTAGTGGCGATGGTAGCATTTATTGTACCTCAAGTATTCACTGCGATAGCATATCATAAACTAGCAAACATATTAACACAACCAGTGCAGGTTAGAATCAATGAGTGATGAATTTAGTATTGATATTGATAAGGCATTAGAGAAAGCAAAGACTACTGACCTTAATGGATTTGTTAAGGATGATTATCCTGATGGTCTAGAGTCAGTTAAAGCAGCAGTATCTAATTGTGTTGACCTATGTGGATTAGATAAGAAGTTAATGGGTAACATTGAGAGTGGTGAGTGGACATATTACGAGACACAGAATAGTGTGGGTAGACAGTCTAAAAAAATTGTGATAGAATATGATATAACATATCCTCAAAATAATTGAAAGACACAATATTATATGGAGACTGTAGGAGGACTCTAGGAGCATTTCTTCCTAATAGTGCACAGATGTGCGTCACCTCACCACCTTATTATGGTCTGAGAGATTATGGTGGAGAAGATAGTCAAATAGGTATGGAGCAGAGTCCAGAAGACTATGTTGACGAATTAGTTAAGACATTCAGATTAGTACGTGATGTATTAAGTGATGATGGTACACTGTGGTTAAATATTGGTGATTCATATTATAATTATCGTAGTGATGGTAATTATCCTCAACAGACAGTATCTAAGACTAGACAAGATCTACCACAGAGTACACCAGTAAGAGGTAATAAGTTAGACGGATTAAAATCAAAGGATTTAATAGGTATACCTTGGATGTTAGCATTTGCATTAAGAGCAGATGGATGGTATCTAAGGCAGGATATTATATGGCATAAACCTAATCCAATGCCTGAGAGTGTTAAGGATAGATGCACTAAAGCACATGAATATATCTTCTTATTGAGTAAGAGTAAAAACTATTATTATGACAATGAAGCAATCAAAGAACCAGCGAAGGATTGGGGAACAAGAGACCGCAGCAATGGTAAGTACCATAATCCTGGCACTGGTTTATCACCTCATAGTGGTCTTACCAAATCCTACGATAAGAGGAATAAACGGTCTGTTTGGTCAGTAAATAAGAAACCATATAAAGGAGCACATTTTGCAACATATCCACGTGAGTTAATTGAACCATGTATTAAAGCAGGTTCTAAACGTGGTGATGTAATACTAGATCCATTCATGGGTAGTGGTACTACTGCAATGGTAGCAAAAGAGTTAGGTAGATTCTACCTAGGATGTGAGTTGCATGAGGACTATGGTAAACTGATACAACAACGATTAGGATTATATTATTCTTTAGCAGAAGGAGGCACAGCAGATACAGATGATTCTGACTGAAATATGGAGAGTATGGAAATATGCTCTCGGATCATTTAATGATAGGACAACAAAGAAATATGATAACTGGATTGCCATCATTAGATCACTGGTTATGTTTCAACTCATTGTAACGAATTGTTTCATTATTGGCGGTAACATAAGACATTGGAATGACATAGACTATAATAATAGTATCAACACGGATCACAATGAAACTAAGAGAAAAGAGTTTACAAGAATGTATCACGGTACTCAACAGAGAGATCCCATCAAGGGTTGATACATTAATTACACACTTCAGACAATTACCATTGAAGTATGTTACCATTAAAGATTTTCATCAGTTAGTCAGTGATAATGAAAGTGACACTAAACAACAAACACAGTCAGGTACAAAAATAATCCAGAATTGGGTTAACCTAGCAATCACTGATATTATTAATGAGTTTAAACTACCTATCAAGGGTGCAGATGAAAAAGGATCTGACCTAAGATATGTTGGTGATGGTAAGGATATACCTATAGAAGTTAAATGCTCAGGTGGTAAGGATGGTGGCACTGCATGTATTGGTAACCTTAAAGTATTAGACAGTAAGTGTGAGTTAACATTAGTATTCAGATTTGAAGTAAGAGATAATAGAATTGCTAAGTGGCAGACATTAACTATTGATGGTAGTGCAAGGAAGTGGACAGAGTATAATGACCAGTCTGGATCCTCTAACTTCAGTGCATTAAAATGTAAGTCAGATATTGACTTTCAAGACATTACAGTGTATAGTGGTAGTATTAAACCTAATTCAACATGGGTGAAGTTTATTAAGGAGGCACGTTAATTGTTAGAATCTAACAAGACGTATCATGTTAATTGTGTTGCAGGTATGCAAGCATTGGATGATGAGAGTGTAGACTTAGTTGTAACCTCACCACCGTACGACGACTTACGTACATATAATGATACTACTAAATGGGATATGCAAGTATTCTATGGTGTAGCAGCACAACTAACCAGAGTATTAAAACCTGGTGGTGTTATTATGTGGAATGTAAATGATGCTACTATTAAAGGTAGTGAGTCTGGATCATCATTTCGACAGGCATTACATTTCAAGGATGTATGTAATCTTAGATTACATGATACAATGATATATGAAAAGACTGGTACTGCATTTGCATCTGGTCCAAATAGTGTGAGATATACTCAACAGTTTGAGTATTGTTTTATATTGTCTAAGGGTAAACCTAAGACAGTTAATTTATTATGTGATAAAAAGAATAAGTGGGCAGGTCACCAGTCATGGGGCAATGCACAGACTAGGAAGAAGGATGGATCAATAAATGATCCTGGTAAGAAGAGTAAAGAGATCAGAGAGTGGGGTGTAAGGACTAATATCTGGAGAATAAAGAATAGTGGAGGGTTTGGACAGTCAAGTAAGAGTGCATACAAACATCCTGCTACAATGCCAGAAGAATTAGCACGAGGACATATTAAAACATGGAGTAATGAAGGTGATCTAATATTAGATCCATTCATGGGTAGTGGTACTACTGCTCAAGTATCAATAGAGGAAAACCGTAATTTTATAGGGTTTGAAATCGATGATACATACTATGATATGTGTCAAGAGAGGGTTAGACCTTTACAAGACAATTTACTTACTAGACTAAATGCTTAGACAGAAGGTGTGGGTATCACCCATCAGTGAACAATCTAAACTCACATGGGTACAATATCTTAACTCAAAGAATATTGTACAACTAGAGCATCAAAGAACAGATAAGATATTTGTATCATCACTAGACAACCCAGACTTCTGGTTCTGGATCAACGTTGATGGTGATAAGAATTGGGAGTATAATATACTCAAATAATGCCCATTTTTGCCCAAAATTGCCACTAATTATTATGAATGAAATTAAATTTACTGAATCTGAACATCCAGCAGCAATGCACCAACAAGATATAAATGCTTGTGTACATCACATACGTGATGCAGTTGTTGATTACTTGGAGAGTGATATACTCACACCAGGTGAGTTTGTTAATGCAATAAAGACAGCACTAGGTGATAGTTTACATCATCATCAGTCAAGAGCGAACTTGTTGAAAGATGCTGAAGGATTATTGACACAGAATATTACTAGATCATCATTCAGACTGGATGAGTTACAAGAATGAAAGAAGCAGACGAAGCAGCAAGAGCATTAAGAAAACTTCAGGAACTTACTGATAAGTATAGTGGTACTGAATTAAATGGTGATGAACTTAAAGCATCCATCGCTGAGAGAATTAATGCTAGTGAAGAACTCAAGGAAATCTTGAGGAAAGCAACTGAAGCAAAGAAAAAACAAGATAGTTCTTATCATCAATGGAGGGCAAGTGACTGAATTAATTGATAAACAAGGTAATAAATTAGTCAGAGTTGTTGATAATTATTTCCCTAAATTCATAACAGATTTAGTGCATACTGACCTCGAAATGATGCCAGTTGCTTATACTAACTCACCATATCGTCATTTTCATAAATCACGATTCTTTGGCACTATGTTATATCATGAAGACAGATTTGCTGATATTCCTTACTATTGGTTTGTAGAATACTTCAATAGATGTATAATGGGTGATATATGTAAGGACTTAAATATAACTAATTGTCATAGAATATTAATGAATATGCAACTTCCAGGAATGGATGGACAGAATCATACTGATAGTGACGATGACGATTATCTCTCAATAATATACATGGGACATGGTAATTCTGGTGATACAGTAATAGTTAATGAGGAAGATGAAGAGCAGAGAGTATCATTTAAGGAGGGGAGAATAGTTATATTTAAGAGTAATATTTACCACCGAGGTGAAGCACCAACCGAGGGATTAAGATGTAGTTTAGGTGCAGTATATCCATTATTTCGAGTAACAAATGACAACAACTAAGCACCCACTAAGTGATACTTTAGAGGATAAAATAACCAACGAAACTTATGGTTTATTTCCTACACCTATCAGTAAGTTTACATTATCTAACCACGATGTATTAAAACAACAGATATTAACTTGGATGGGTAATGAAGATATATTGAAGAAATCAGGTAGAGAAAGTATTACTCACAACATCGTACAAATAGGTGAAACTAATAAACTATTAAATGATTTACCTGATGTTGCTGAAGCATTTAAGAATGCGATTGCACAACATAATGATAACTCAATGCACTATGATTGTGATGTTAAAGTATCAGAATCATATTTAGAATTAGCACAGAAAGATGCAATTTATGCACCACATGAGGTTAGTAATGCACTATTTCATAGCATATATTTAATTAACTTTGATGATGAAAAGCATAGTTATTATAAATGGAGGAAGAATGTAGGATCTAATCATTATCCTATTATGCAGATTACTAATAAACAATTAACTCAATATAATATGACTGAAGCAACATTTAAGATGGCAGAAGGTGATATTATTACATTCCCTAGTAATTTAACATTTGGATTTGATAGTAATCCAAATGATGAAAGAATTACTCTTAGTGCTAACATTGTTCCAGCATGATTGATAAGGATACTGTAGATGATCTATGGGATGATATGGATCGATTAAATGCACTTTATGAAGAGTTAATGTGGCATCATCATGATAAATTAGAGTTCGTCCCTGATTATAAGAATAACCGTATAATCATTAATAATGTATCAATGAATGGATCTAAATCTGAATCAACTTAAATTTATTAGAGGTGTATTATCTCTCAAAAGGTGTTATAAACCTTATGAAGAAAGAGGTGATACCAACGTTCCTAAGGGTATTTTATGGAATGATGATATGGAGGATCTCTTCATTCAAGTTGAAGCAGAGATCATGAGACAGTACCCAAAGTGTCCACCTTGGTCACCATATGGGTCATTTTCGAGTATAATTAAAGAGTCAAAGAAATTAAACCTTAAAATGACTCAATCACAACTCACTAAGGAAGATTTCGATCTAATCGCTCAAGTCTTCAGTAGTGCAGCATCACTCGACATTGACACTAGACTTGTTGAGGATGGTGACACTACACACGATCACTTCTCATCTGTATGGGATAAAGTTATCGACAGAGGTAATTAAATGTTTACTATTAACGGTAAAGATTACACTCACAAAGAATTAAATAAGATCTGGGATTTCTTCTCAGAAGATCAGTGGGATCTGATTATCACATCATTACATAATATTAAAGAAGATGATGATGAATCACCTTATAATGAAGGTATTCAACCCACTATAGAAACTATTCAACAATTATGGAGGTCTGCTTACTAATGTCAACATTACATCATGAAAGTATTTTAGAAACACTATTTGAAGAAGTATGTGAAGAATATCCACAATTTGATGAAGAGCAATGTGAAACTATTGCTTATGCAAGATTCGAGGAGTTATGTCAATGAATAAGTATGAAATAACATGGGATGAGCAATACCAACTCATCAAATTATATGATCTCTTAAGAGATACAAATATGATCGAAGATTTGGCACCTGAGATAACAACATTCTTTGAAAAGTTAATGGATTAAGTATTATGCAAATGGAAAATTACATCACAAGATATGCAAATCAGAAGGGATATAGCACTCGTGAGTGTTATAAACCGATCAGGATTACAGAAGTTCCTGACCAATTTAAGCATAAATATTCAACGTATGATGAATATATCGATGCACTTGCTGACTACATTAACGGATACTAATTATGGCACTAAGTAAACAAGTAGAAGACTCATTAAGAGCGAGTCAAGAATATTTAAGGGATGCACTTTCATTTAGTGCAAGGACTGAAAAACCTTATGTATCAAAACATATTGCAGATATGTTGGCACAGATTGATAATTTAGTTGATGTAATACCATTATTAGATAAGATCGAAAAGATGGATTTACCAGAGAGGTTAGATGAGTTTACAAATAACTAATAGTCAACGTGATAATGATGAATTAAAATATTATGAGGATATATATCATACTGATGATAATATAACAATAGATGGTAAGCAATTATCATCTTTTACTATTGTTGAGAATACATATTATACTGGTGAAACTGATGATGAATACAGAGTAAATGCACGTATTTGTTGTCAATTAGGCAACACAGAAGGGATGAAACAGTTTATATCAGCAACTGATAAAGTGTTGAATCCGATGATATTTAAGGGCAACAATCTTTGGACTTATGAAAGAATAGCAGCATTCCCTACTGTTGCTAGTTGTAAAGAATACATAGAGGATTACATCAATCAGGATGTAACTCAACTGATATTCAGTAAGCAACATGAAGTATGTGCCAGTCAATAAAGTTGCACATACTATGCCCACTTCTGCCCATTTATGCTTATAATGAGTATGCGAAACAATTCAGGGTTTATCTAGTCTGACTTAGAAGCAGACACATGACGATAAATTAAAATTACATACCCTGAATGTTTCGCTCACCCATTGTTTAAAACATCACCTATGCCAGTTGCAAAAAAGACCACTGTTGCCACACCACGCAAGAGAAGGACTCGTAAAGCACCTGTAAAAACAACACCTATCAAAAAAGAGGTTAAAGTAGTGACAGTTAAAACACCAGTGAGACCAACCACTTTGCTCAAATCTTCTGATTATATCAATGATATTAAAATCAGATTTGACATTCACAATTATGAGGTAA
>Ga0163180_10002142_pt1 | contig 11043 bp, 14 predicted proteins | sample AtlANTMetagenome_2_FD_109647 | JGI IMG/M metagenome (GOLD analysis project Ga0163180, IMG submission 109647) | Marine eukaryotic phytoplankton communities from the Atlantic Ocean - Atlantic ANT 4 Metagenome | ecosystem: Environmental > Aquatic > Marine > Oceanic | place: North Atlantic Ocean...
GTCTGTCCTGCAATGAACGGATCGGCTGGAACGAAGTCATCAGCATGAGGTTCACCTGTGTCTGAACCTTGCTTACCGCCAGTTTTGACAGCAACTCTGAGTACGTTCTTATCGAACTCGTTTGCCAGAGCCTCACCGAGTTGGTGATTGTATGGCGCACGCACGTCAAAGTGAGATACCAATTCATCGACAGAAGCAATGAAGGTCGAAGCCATCAGAACTTTATCAATGTGGATTAGTTTCTCAGTTTGCTGGAACTTATTAAGTCCACCGTTTGCGGGGCCATTGTTTTCCAAGATGGAAGAACCCGGCGTGTAGTAACCAGCAGACGCAGTACCGATAACAGGGAACTGTGCCGATTTGCCCTTCGTGATGGTTCGCATCGTGTGAAGGGGTTTCATTATGTTTTTCTCATCGAAGACCGTGAGAACCTCTCCTGCAAATTTCTTTAAGAAAAGTGCAAGTGTATCGCCTGAAGCCTTATCCGCACCAATGCGGCCTGCGCTTCCTGTGAATATATTAGCCATGTTATATGCCTTTCTTTATTTTACGTTAACAACTTAAAACGACCATAGCACCCGCTATAGTCTCCTTACAATCCCTTCAGATTGCCTGCAAGTTGTCCGTCGTAACGGGCTATTCAGCTTCCCCTTCGGGCAAATCCAATGGCCCCATCAACCAACCTTCAGGTAGAGTGACCTTATTCTTAGTAAGCTCCCACTCTGTACCGTTCCAGTAGTAGACTCGGCCTCTGACATTGGGGCCTGTACGCACCAAGTTGTCAGTCGGCTGAATGAATACTGCTTTTCTTCCACTTGTCAAGCATCCCGTTAACCCAAGCGTCCCGCAACTTGCGAGGAACAGCAGGGGCAACGGTAGCTGTAACAGGTTTCGCAGCATCACTCAGCAGGAGTTTTAGTATCTCCTTCAGAATTACTGTTATTATCTCCACCATTTAATTGTACCTGTGCATCTAGTGCATGTTTCTTCAGGGTCAACCTAGAACCTGTGTAGCCCAAAGCTACGAGGGTCGCTGTGATTAGCCCAACAATCTTGGCGGCAAACTCATTGTCTTCTACAAGACCTGTGCTTGCGATAGCTCCGACAGCAACGGCTGCCATGCTCATCCAGAACTCTGTGCTTTTGTATCCTGCTTTTTTCTCTACTTGTTTCATGTTAAATCTCCTGACATTGCCAACCGGCGTTCAACCATTGCGTGGAATTGAGAGTCTCCTGCTTTGTACAGGGGATTCATCATGTCCTTCTGCATTTCGTACATAGAACCGTAGCCTCCTTCTTTCGGAGCGCGTGTTCCTTGAACTAAATCTGGACTTCCTCCCACCCCTCCCGCTGCTAGGTACTGGGAATACATCCCTTTGATAGCCATGCGAGCGACAGCATTAGAACCTTCGACAGCTTCATTGAACGCATCGATGTCTTCTTGGTCTAAAGACTCGGACATCCATTCGGTCATTGCTCCGTAGGTCTCTTCACCTCCAGCGAGGTTCATTAAGTCAGTCACTTCAGCGTCCTGCATCTGTGATTGACCCTCGATGTAGTTGTCTACTAGCTCCCTAGACAGCCCTTTCTTAGCTAAGTCAGTATAAGTCTTGTCACTTAGGCTGCCGTTTTCAGAATACTCTTGGGAATATTCTTGGAAATCAGCATCCGTAAGGAGGCCTTTCTCTTCCGCTTGCCTTGAAGAGAGCTTCTTTTCAAGACTTTGATAGGCCTGAGCCATATCTTCAGGGCTGCCAAATTTTTCTGGGAGCCACTCTGGTCGCTCTGACGGCGCTGATGGTTCTTGTTGTAGGGTCTCTTCAGCTTCCAATGGTGCATCTGGCCCTGATTCTGGTTCTGTTAGCGTTATACTCTCTGCCATTTTATTTTTTCTTTTTATTGGGCCACCCTTTATCCTTGGCCCGTAACTTCTCTACGTTGCCTCTGGCGCTGGTGCGTCCAACCTTTCGTTGTTGGTTCTCCAGTTTCTTGGCATCGATATTCTGTTGGCGTGCTGCTCTACCCTTGCGCTCTACCTTTAAACGTCGCTTATCGCCTACACGTTGACGCCGTGCGTCTCCCTTTGTGCCGCCCTTAAAGTATTTTTGAACGGTATCACTACGGTCTTTAGCTTCAGCTTTCTGTTTATCGGTCTTGCCGTAGTTCTTTATACGGGCCTTCTTGGCATCAGTCTCACGCACTACTTTTTCAAGTTGAGTCGTAGGTTTGTCAGGGTGTTGTTTGCGAACAGCTTTGTGACTGTCGTGAGTCTTAGAGGAGCCACGTGGGTCTGGCCCACTACGCTTTGCCGGTGTTTCCTTAGCGGCTGCTTCTTTTCTGTTAGCCTGTAATCTTTGTCTGGCTGCGCGGCGACGAGATGGAGAGGTCAGTCTCTTTTGGACTTCTCCTCTGGCTTTTTTCTCAGCCGTTTTAGCTGCCTGTTTTCCTGTTTCAGCTTTGACAATGTGCTTGGCTGCATTGGAGGAGGCAACTTTAGCTGCAGCTTGGGAGGCGGCAATACGTGCTGATTGGACAGCAGCCCCTGCCGGTAACGCGACACTAGCAGCAGACCCCCCATAATAAAGGGCTTTCGTAGCGAGTTCCTTTCGCTCTAGCTTCTTTGTAGCCGCTTCGTAAGTCTTACCGACCTTTTGGTACTTCTCTCGTTCAAGCAAGAGGAGTGCCTTCCTGCGCTGCGCTGGTGTCTTGAGGTGGGAGGTGCGAGACTTAGGCATTTTATTTGTAATATTTGTAGTGGTCTACGTTCTGACGCCCAAGGTGTTTATGCCTGTCGCTAAGTTTCATCTTAGTTTTCTTGCGGGTTTGTGCTTTAAGCTCATGCTTCACCTTGGAAATGTAATTTCTCTTTTCCTGTTCAGTCATCTGCTCACCTGTTTTGTGAGTCCCTTTAGGGTCAATGATCGAAGCGCGTTGCTTTACCGTTAAAGATTTCCTAGCACCAAAAGGAATGTTGCGACCAAATTTTGAATTCTTTTTGGGTCTTCCTTTTTTGCTACCGTAAGTTCCCTTCCCGTCTGGCATATTATTTTGTTTTAGTTGTGTCAACTTGCCTGTACCAAGGCCAGTCTTCTTTGTTAGATTTCTTTTTCTTTTTGCACTCCCCTTTGCAAGTGTCCTCGAAACAATCTTTGTTCTTACACATGATTATCTCATAGCCTGTGAGGCTTGTTGGGCCATTGCCTGTAAGCGTTCAGGGTTTTCATTTGCCATCTTACCGGCAGCAGTCGCTACATTAGGAGCCACTTGTTGAGCCATCGCTTGTTGAGCCGCCTGTTGTTGTTCAAATTGTATCTCTTCTTCAGTTTTGATTAGGCCCTCAACGTCGATTCCCAACGAAGTAGCACGGCGCTTGAGGTAGTCACTCATGTTTACGTAGGTAGAGAAGTCCTCTCCTAGTAGTTGAGCGGCTCCTTGAATAAAGCTGTCTAACTTATTCAAGTCATGTCCTCGTCCTAGCGCCTCTAGCCCTGTGACAATAGTAGTTTTAACTATTTTCTTAGGTAGCTTAGGAAGCCTGCCTGTCTTTGACATGCGATCCATCAGCCTGTTTACCAAGGGCATTTGAAATTCTTGTGACAGGATCGAGTACACTCCTCCGAGTACATCCTCTAACTCCTGTGCCATGAATCTTATTTCCTCTGCTGTGACTCGTTCACCTTGGCGTTGGATCGACGTGTTCATTAAGAACGCGAATCCTAATCTTTCTTTGATCTGCTCTACGGTTTCTTGAGCCACCCTGAAGTCGGCAAATTTCTCCATCTGCAGACACGTGACGTCCTGTGCATTGCCTTGAACAATAGCACCATTAGGGGAATTAGCCAGAATGCGTGGGCGAGTGGTTCCATTTGGGTTAACTAAGAATAAAACTTTAGCGGCTGCTGCTGATCCTTCAACGATTGCTTGAGTGAGTCCTTCTAGGGACTGCAGGTCTCCAATGTATTCTTCAATGAAGCCCCTGCCATAGTCCTCGTTCTCGATCCGTGTGTACCTCAAAGGCATCCACGGGTTTTTGTCTAGAGCATACTCCCCCCTCGCATCCGGTATGTCTATGTCGGCAACCTCCTGTCGTACAATCCATTTCCCTTGATCTCTGTAAATTCCGGTGTAGACGTTGACTGTCTTGTCCCTCTTGCTGCTGCCGATAGAAATAACCTGTGGGTTTCCTGCCTCCTCCAGTTGTGCCTGTATCTTTAGGGGAAGCACCTCTGGATTGATCGATTCTTTTACGATAATAGACTGAACATTACCCATAGGGTCACGCTTAGTGACGTATCGATCTAGATTAAAGACCCTCAAACCTCCTTTGTCAGGGACGTACAGAAGCACGTTGCCTGCAACGATCAACTGCTTGAGGGCCTCAAAAACACCTACTCGGACAGCGGATGTCTCAACCTCACTCTGAACTGCTCGCTCTATTTCGGCTAAGGCTTTTTCTAATTCTGTCTTTAGGCTTGGGTCAACTTGTCCTTCACTTGCCTTCTCGTATTCAAATTTATCTATGACTAGCCTAAAAAAAGGTGAGTTAGGTGGCAGCAAGGCCAGTAATAGCTTCGATGCGAGGTTGTTTACACCTCTGGCTCCCACGCCTTGAAAGGGAGTAGGGTAAGAAGTGTTAGAAGTATTGCTATCGGGAGGAACAAGGTAAGGAATAGTAAGACCTGCAGAATCCCTAGCCCTACGGAGGAAAGGATCACGATCACCTTCGCAGGCTTCATAATAACTTTTGAGCGACCCAGCGTGCATAGTGCTTAGTTGTATACCCCACCTGTGCCTGAAGCTGTGTTGACTCCTGATGGAGATGATTGAGCAATGAGACGACGCCTAGCCTGACCTCGTTTCTGTTTCTTGCCTCCCACAACTTTCGGCTTGGCCCCTAAATCTACCTCGCCTGTAGAGTTTGTCTGAATCGGAGGGGGAACAGGGGCCTTCGGCTTGATCCGTTTAGGTTTCGGCATACACATTCTCTTTTGTCTCCTCGTAGATACTTTCTAAAGTTTTTACTACTGATATCTGGCCCTGCTTGAACCTTAAATCATTTAGATTTATTTCATTATCAGGCATCCGGTCAGGAAAAACTTCCTTCAACCAAAGGATAAGCCCCTTGCTGACCGGAGGCAACTTCTCATTAGCATAATTCAAAGGCAGGTCAAGCGGCATTTTTTATTATTTTTAAGGTGTCCAGCATCTTTTCTATAGATTCACGCAGATCAGCTTGCGACTTATCGTTGTTTAAAACGTAATCAAAGTAGCTGTAGTCATCCATATCGTGTTCCGATACATGGCCTACGCTGGTGTCAAATACATCTTCAAGACTTATGTCGTTAAGGCCCCTGCGTTCTACTCTGACAACATGTCCTCCTGATTCTTTAATGAAGTCAGCCTCATTCTTAAAGCGCAGGTCAGTAACGAACATGATGTCGTAGAACTCTGCTGATTTCTTGAGGATTGCGTCCATCTTCTCGATCCAGTAGTCATTTCCTGAGAATTTTCTTCTGAAATCTGTACCCCATACTTGCATGAGAGTCCTGAAGTCCTTCTTGTGTTCCTCAATGAAGGAGGCGTTGTACCCTGTGATGGTAGACAGTTCGTGCTTCAGGGGATCAGCAAAACCAACGCGACCTACTCTTGTACCCCAATCTTTATAGGTGTCCTTCTCGGCCAGTAAGTGGCACGTCTCTACGTAGACTGTATCTTTCCCGCTACGTTTCTTCCCGCTTAACGCTATGATTTTCATTTGGTATCCAATGTTTTATGATCCCAGCTTCGTTATTGTAGTTACAACTTCTGAGAATTTTAGCTAGACGAGCTTGTTGAAGTGCGTCCTCCTCTGTTAACCCCTGCTGTTCAAACATCGATACCACAGCATCCCAACTGCAGTTACCGTCTAAGATTCTTTCAGCCCTTGTCGGGCCTATGGATGGACAGCCAGCGTATCCATCTGTGCTGTCTCCAATTAAAGTTTGATAAAGATGGAAACGATCTGCGCTTTCTAGTGTTATCTTTTGTACTCCCAAGTCAGGCTTCTGTGGGTTGTACAGGTTGCAGGGGATAGTCTTCATGTCTTTGTCGGTGCTGACTATTATCTTCCTGTACCCTTTTAAAAATTCTGGATCAGTAGCCCATATACCTAGTAAGTCATCTGCCTCTAACTCAGCGCATGTCTCTGCGTCCCACTCCACCTCCAGCCAATCACGTAAAGAAGGAAGCCCTATAGGTTTTCTAGATTTCTTGCGTGATGCTTTGTAAGTCTCATCGATACGCCGCCTAAAATTTTCTTTATCTGAAAGCGCTATTACAATTTCGTCGGCCTTTAGTATTGTTACTAGGTCTTTCAGGTCGATCTCCATCTGGTGTCGAGCTTGTGCAACATCAGTATGTAATGTCCATAGGTCGTTTCCCCAATCTGTAGGTACTTCACTACCTGCTGCGTGTTTGTACGCAATAATATCTCCGTCTATTAAAAGTGCTGTTTTCATAGGTGTCCTGTTAGTTGTTTGTTTATCCATTGAAACACCTGTGGGTTGTGTGTCCACACGGTACACAAGGCGGTCGCTTGGCGTGTCGTTGCCTCTTCTTCAGTACTGCTATCGGTGATCCCCATTAGATGGTTAATAGCATGAAGAAGTTCATGTAAGAAAGTGTCGGCTGTCGTTTGTTTTGAGTAGCCCTTGGCCATCTGGATGACGCACTTGTCTAGGTCTACGCAGCCGTGGTTTTCGCAGGTGTCTACCCACTCGACTTTGAACACTTGATTTAGAATCACTACCTTAGTGGGTCTCCTCAAGTATTGCGTAGTTTTCTTTGTACTCATCGTAGATAGTGGCCCTCTTACCGCACAGCGGGATGTTGAGGGTATGGCGCTTGTTGGCTACCTGCCACGGTATAAAATAAAAGGTATCAGTAGGTACAACATAGCAGGCTAGTATTGAGTACCCACTACCTTGTGATGTCCTAAACCTGTAGTACTTACCTTTGCCACTCCCAGCTACCTGAATGACATTGGAAGACTTCACCTGAATTTTGTTCATAGCTGACTCACTATCGCATAGTAAATCGTATGGACAACTCAGCGTGGGTACAGAGACAATAAACCCCTTTGCGATTAACTTGGCCTCTAGTATCAATTCTGCAGCAACTCCCATAGCTTCTTTCCTAATGAGTTTCTGCCCAATTTCTACCGGATCGAGATTCACCGTCGAGAGGACATCGGAATCCGAGTACTTTCCCTGCCTCTTTAATTGCATCGACTGATGCCACTTCAACAACTCCAACGTGGTGGGGTCTGACTTCCATTTGAAACTCGTCATGCACATGCGCTACAAAGGCCCAATCGGAGCCGTATCGGAGTCCCATTTCAGTCAGGCTTTTATATAGCTCGACTGTCGCTTGTTTCATTATTACCGCACCTGCTGATTGTAACAACGTGTTAAGTGCGGAGTGTTCACTACGTATAAACAAGTGTCTCCCATCTAGCCCCTTCAGGAAATCTCTATCAGTAAGAGTATTACTAATACAAGCCTTTAATTTAGCTAAAGCTGGAAGGGAATTCAAGAACGTCTCCTTAATAGCACGTCCTGCCGCCCTGCCTTTTCCAATGACCTCTCCAATCTTCGCGTCTCCCGCGCCATAGAGGAAGGCGTAAATAAATCTTTTAGCAGCGTCCCTAGTTGGTAGGCCAGCCGCCTTCTGATTTTCCACATGTATATCACTTTCGAGCAACTTTTTTGTATAGTCTCCATCATCATAAGGGGCCAAAAAATGGGCCAAGCAGCGTAGTTCCAAACCAGCGGCGTCACAGCCAATAAGTGTATACCCATCGGAGGCTTTGAAAAGCTCTCTACATTCAGAGCCAAACGGGGAACCACAGCTAGGAACCTGTGCAACATTGGGATTGCTATGCGTACACCTGCCAGTTACGGCCCCATTTGTGTTCACCTTACCGTGGATTCTTCCATTTGATTCTAACTTAATCCATGCCTGCTGTCCCTCTGCTAATTGTCCCATGCGTTTGACCAGCATGAGGTACTCATTCAAAAGCTGAACAGCCTCTTGTCCTTCGGCCAGTTTAATAGAGGACAGGATGGACTCATCAACTTTAGGCTTACCCTCATTGGTCATCTCTTTAGGCTTCCAACCTAACCGCTGCAGGCGATCCGCAATGTGATCACGTGAAGCAGGATTAAATGGGATTAACTTTATCTTCTTAGGGCCTTTCTCTATCTCAGCATCCTTGAACCCTAGCCCTTTGGCTGCCTTCTTAGTTTCATGTAAGGCCCCATCAGGGGTACGCCAGAGTGAGGATTTCATCTCCTGCTTATCGTCAGGAAACATGGCCTGTAGCTGCTCCTGTAGTTCTAACTTTCTGCAGGACAGTTTAACGTACAGGTCTCTAGCTTTATCTATGTCGAAGCTGAACCCGTGGCGTGACATTTTACTGATGATAGTAGCGAACTGGTGTTCAAGCTCGATACTCCTGACATCCCATGTGACTACGTCCTCCCACAGCATGTGGTATAGCTTGTAGGTCACTTCAGTATCCTGCACACAATAGATAAGCATCCCTTCAGAGTAGTGATCGTAGCCATGCTCCTGTAGGTACTCTCCCTTGTGGCAGTCCAGCCGATACCCCCAAGCCTTCAGAGAGTGTGACCCAATGAGTCGGGGAGGGATGACTTCTGATTTAAGATTCTTGATCCGGTCTTGGTCTCCGAGGTTCGTGTGTACGAGTCGGGACGTGACCAGAGTATCTGTTATCAGAGGTAAGATTTGATTAGAGATGTACCCCAGTTGCTGTAACGCAGGGATATCAAAATCGATTACGTTGTGGCCTATAATCTCATCGTGTCCGAGTAGGTAGTCAACGCCTTGGGGAATCTCTTCGGGGCCAAATGTTCTGACCTCCCCCGTGTCAGCGTCTCTGCAAACGATACACCAGACTGTCGATAGGTTGTCCAAGAGGCCATCGGTTTCGATATCAAAAATCACTCTTCTCATCGTTACCTCCTTCCTCTTCTTGTATAACGCCTTCAACTAAGCGGCCTGTCTTGTCGTCATATTCTAAGATAGAAGCCACTCCGTTCTGACCGCACCAGCGGTTTTTCAGGACACGAATCGTAGTACGGTGATTGTTCTCAACGTCTTGCTGATCCCTCTCCATACCTATAACCATGTCAGACAACTGTGCGATACCTGCAGAGCCACGTAGCTGCGCTAAGGATGTTCGCGCACCTTCCTCATGCCCCTTCCCATCTGGTCGCTTCAGGTGAGACACAAGCACCAAACCAAAGTTCAACTCTTCAACGAGAGATCGAAGTTTAGTCATTACGTTGTCAATCATACGGCGCTCGTCGCCTCCCTCCATGCCAGACACAACGATGGACAAGTGATCCAGAAAAATTATTTTGCATCCAACACCTGTTACTAAATAGCGAATTTTAGATAACAGGTTGCCCTCGTCAAGCGATCCCCAATGGTCGTAGGTGAAGTAATTACCTGAACCCACGGTCGCGTCAAAGGCTGTCTTCAGTTCCTCCGCTGTGGCCTCTGCAGGATTCAGGTAAATTGGTTTATTGAGGTACAGCCCCATGATACCGAGTGCAGTACGCTTGGTGCTTTCCTCTAGTGCAATGTAGCCGGTCGTGACGCCTGATGATAGTAGATGGTATGCAACCTCCTTACACACGCTCGACTTACCAATGCCAGAGCCAGCACACATGGTAACTATTTCGCCTTCGCGTAATCCCATCGTCATCTCATTGAGAGAGGGCCACGGGTATAGGTGAGACACACAAGAGTCCTCCTTGTTGATTGTGTCCCAAAGATCAGAGCCAGCAATGATACCGTCAGGTCTCCATGATTTGGCATTCCAAATAGCCTGAATCATTTCTGACCCACGCTTGGCCACAAGCATGTCGTTGGCGTCCTTGAGGGGGAGCGAAGCTACTTTAGCTTTACCTACTGACAACAACTGACTGCACTTGTCAGCAGCCTCACGTCCTACCTTGTCGTTATCAAAAAGTATGACAACCGACTCAAAGCGCTCAAGGAATTCTAGGTTATCTTTGAAGGCTTTCTCAGCGCTGTTCGCTCCGTTAGGTATACTAACTACTGGCCACTTGTGATCCTGAAGTTGTGAGACAGACATGGCGTCGATCTCCCCTTCGGTTACGACAATCATCTTGCCTGCATCGCGTTCCCACATGTGCTGTCCGTACAGAGGGAGTTTGCCATCACCAAGGATTACAAAATCTTTGTTCTGGAAGCGTACCTTGGCAAGGGAATCACCTGAAGAGGTGTAGTAGTTTGCGATCTGCGCTGGCCGTCCGTTCAGCTTACCTACTTGGTACTGCCACTTCTTACAGGTCTCTAAAGATAGACCTCGTTTAGGTAGTGCAGCGTAAGCTACATCCGTTAGGCCCCCTCTGCTAACTGGGGATGCCTTGGCTGGTTGTGGGGTATTGCCTTCCCCATTGTAGTCTTTGTGGTAGGTATTGCATGAGAAGCACCAGCCATGCCCGTCATCATAAATTCCTACAGCATCTGAAGAACCGCACGCAGAGCAAGGCCCGTGTCCGATTAGATTACTTTCGTTTTCGTTGTTGTTGGTAGTCACTTGTTATTTCTTCTATTTCTCCATCAAATTTAACTGATCCTAAGATTTCTCTACTCTTCGGAGCCAGCCTCATCCATTGAAGCTCACCTTCGACCCCCGAAAGACAATCTAGATTAGCCACCTCAACGAGCGCCTTCTTACCATCTGCTGTGGTCAGTAGGGCGTGGGTTGCTTTAGTTGGTCTTACGAGAACCATGATATGGGAACTTTCTTCCCGCACCATTTGAAACCGTGCCGGTCGCACCATTCTCCGTATGTCGTCTTGCTGCGCTTAGACAGCTTGGCTCTCGGATTCTGGAAGGCGAACCGGATGTCGATTTCAGGGTGCTGTTCCTTGATCAGTAGATGCTTTTTACGATCTACTGGCAAGAACCTGCCTTTGGTCTCAATATAGAAACCGTACCCCTCCA
>Ga0163180_10002143_pt1 | contig 11043 bp, 7 predicted proteins | sample AtlANTMetagenome_2_FD_109647 | JGI IMG/M metagenome (GOLD analysis project Ga0163180, IMG submission 109647) | Marine eukaryotic phytoplankton communities from the Atlantic Ocean - Atlantic ANT 4 Metagenome | ecosystem: Environmental > Aquatic > Marine > Oceanic | place: North Atlantic Ocean...
CCCTCCCAGAAGGAGGGATCACCCAGCGCATTGAGCTCGTCGACATGCATGCCCTGCTGCTCGACCCAAGTGAAGTACTTCTGGTTGTGCCAGCGAAGACAGACCTCTGGGGTCCCATCCAGCACCATCTGCGGTGTCTGATCCCGGAAGATATCGATTCGCTTGCGCGCCACATCCTCCGTCTGCGGGCCCTCTTGGGAGTCCAGTCGACGCATGACGGACGGGTACCGATCGAAGCCATCAGTGGCCACGGTATAGATCGGATCATCGGGCCCCAAGCCCAGGTGGCGTGCGGCCTGGATGCTGGCGAGGATGTTGCAGACCCCGGAGATGCCGAACACTCCATCGATGCTCTGCAGCCATTCGGCATCCAAGCCCAGGTGTTCCCGGAGGGTGTCTCGCCCCTCTTGGAGCAATTGGAGTCCTCGAACACAGCTGAGGTCATCGACACAGACCAATAGATCGGTGGCCAGCACGTTGTGGATCCAGGTCACATGCTTGTCGCCGATGCCCTCGATGGCGTGTGCACCAAAGCCCACGTTGTACAGGGTTGGGCACTGAATGGGCTCCACAGCCACAGTCTTCAGGTGGGGCTGCTCGCTGCGGATTCGATCCGCTGCGGCCATGGTTCCAGCGGATCCCATCGCGGACACGAAGGCAGCGATCTTCCCGCCACCAATACCCTGCGCCTCAAGATCCGCTGCCAAAGCCAGTGCTGCACCTCCCGTGCAGTGATGGTGGAAGCGATAATTTCCCCAGTCTGCGAATTGATTCAGGATGAAATTGTCCGGGTCGGCCCGCAGCTCTGCCACCCGATCATAGATCTCCTTGACGTTGGACTCCGAGCCGGGCGTCGCCGAGATGCGCGCACCGTATCCATTGATCTTCTCAAAGCGCTCCGCACTCATCTCCTCAGGCAGCACCACCAGGGACTTAAAGCCCAGCCTGGGACCCACCCATGCACCACCGATTCCGTAGTTTCCGGTGGACGGGAAGACCAGAGTTGATCCATCCGGAGTGATCTCCGAGCGAAGAAGCGCATCGCGGGCACAAGAATACGCCGGCCCCACCTTGTGGGATCCGGTGGGGAAGCGACGCCCACTCATCACAACGATGGGAGCCTCCACACCTGTGAGGCTTTTGGGCAGCACCCGGTGCTCAATCTGCCCCTCTGGCTGACGCCAGGTCATGTTGAACAACTGTATGGGATCAAGCGGATCCGTACAGGCCAGTGCCTTGGAACGAATGGACTCCGGCTGACGCTCTGGGTGCAGCAATTCATCAAGCGTGGGCAGTAGGGGCAGGGTCATAAGACACCTCCAGCCGGCAACTCTACCTCGACTTTGGCAGCCAGGTCACCACTTCGGGGTTCGTCCAACTCTCCAAGAAAAGCCGCATTGTGACCACGTCTCGCAAGTCCACATCCCCGATGCCTTCGCTGGACACCGGCACATCATCACGGAGCGTGAGCACGCCATGTTCCACGTGGAATGTGGCTGTTCCATCAATGTTCCTTACGTAACGAAGCACGGTGCCTTTTCGGCGCCAAAGCAGATCTCCGGTGACAGGCTCCACATGGAAACCGTCTTGATCGGGATGGTCCGACCACGCCAGTGGAGACACAAACACGGTGGGTTTTACAAGGTACGGGCCCCCATCCTCGGGGCACCAAGGATCACACTGTCCACACTCATTGCAGGCATCCGCTGTGTTGCCAATCTGGTGGCGCTTATCCACGATCAGTGGATCGCCCTGGGTGTGGGAGATCCCCGCCTCTGACCAGCGGACACTCCCCGCGTCATAGGTTCCCTGCTCCACTGGAAAATCAAAATTGGCACCGTTGGGACAGACGGGAATGCATTTATCGCAGGTCAGGCAGTTGAAGAGCTCCAGGTGCGATCCGACTTTCCGGGGAGGCTTGCTGTTCTGCTCCGCGTGGTAGCGCGGGTCTTCCAGCAGACCCGATGCCACCTGCTGCATATGATCCAGTCCCACTGTCGACTGCAACGCAGCGATGTCTCCGACACCATGGGCCCCCATCGCCTTCTCCAGGTTTCGGATGTACTTGGTCATCCGACCGTAGCCTCGGCCCTTGAGCAGATCAGAGCAGCTGGTCACAACCGCGAGCCCGCCAGCGACACAGTCGGTGAAATTGTCGCGGTCGACGCCTGCGGAGAAGGTCAGAGGCACATCGGGCCCGACCACCGCGCGAAGCCTCGCCGCCAGGGTGTAGGCCAGCACATGCAGCGGCGGTCCAGAGAGGTACATCTCGCCCTTCCCCGACTTCTCTGGGTAGAACGGAGTCCGCTCGCTCTCGCATACCAGGGTGTTGGTGAGCTTGAAGCCCAGACCCCGACCCAGTCGATCTGCACGTTCCTGGAGTCTGGGAATCATCTCCATGAGCTGTGGCCACTGAAGGTCCATCTCGAATGCATGCGGATCGAGCTGAACAAAGCCATAGCCGCACCGATCCAGCATGCTGCGTGTAGCCTCAAAGCCCAGCAGTGTTGGGTTGAGCTTCACCACCGTGTTCCAGCCCCAGTCCAGGGCCTGCGCAGCGATGGCCTCAATCTCATCGGCAGGGCACCCATGAAAGGTAGAGATGGTGATCGAGTCGGACACCTGTGTGGGAACCGGCACATCTGCCCAGCGCCTCAGGTGCTCGGGAAGCTCCGATCGGAGCTGTTCGATCAACGCGGAGGCATTCTGCATTGCGGAGAGGTAGCCGGTCACCTTCTCGCTCTGGATGCCTTTGAGGTCGTAGCCGATGGAGACATCAAATGTCGTCTGGGGATCGGAGCCCCACAGCCCCGGACCATGCTCCGAGCAGAGCATGTGGATGAGCCACCAGCCCTTCACATACTCCAGGGCCGACTGATGCACGCGGAGTTCCTGAGACCACTCCACGTTGTAGCCGATATGCGGCACATGAATGCACGGCCTGGGGATCTCCAGTGCATCGTTGATCTGGACCGTCTTTAGCTCCATGAAGCGCCCACCACCCAAGAAGCTGAGCACCAAATTCTGGGCCAGCTGAGTGTGTGGACCCGAGGCCGGTCCAGCCGGCGTAGCAATGCGACGCCCCAGATGAACGACCGAGGTGTCCAGCTCTGCAACCGGAGCCCACCATTCCCTCTTGGGCATCTGATAGATCGCTCCCTTGTTCACCTCTCGGTCGAGTCGTTCAACCAAGGAGGGGAATGGGATGGGGTACAGATCGGTGGAGTGCATGCCCACGAGTGTACCGCAGTCCTATCCAGTCCGGTCCGATCCACCTTCAAAGAAGCCGCTTCGACCCCGCACCTTTCGCAAAGGATTGATCACAGTCAGCGCTCTTTAGGGAGCCGGCTGATACACTCTGTTGCATGGGCCCTGTTGGAGAGAACATTCCCCGCACAGATGGACCTGCCAAGGTCACTGGAGATGCGCTGTATGTCGATGATATTCGACCCGCAGGGTGTCTATATGGTGCGACTGTCCGAGCAAAGATCGCCCACGGCAAGCTGCTCGGAATCACCAAAGATCCAGACTTTGACTGGACGGACATCACGGTTGTCACGGCCGAGGACATCCCTGGAAAGAATGTTGTCTACCTGATGACCGAAGATCAGCCCGCCTTGGTCAGCGAAATCATTCGACATGTCACTGAGCCCATCGCCCTCGTTGCAGCGCCCACTCGCGATCGTGCGCTTGAGGCGGCCAAGCACATTCAGGTGGAGACGGAGAGCCTGCCGGCAATTCTGGATCCAGCGGTCGCCGAGGGCCACACGACAAAGATCTTCGGAGAAGACAATGTCTTCAAGCGGATCACCATCGAGAAGGGAGACATCGCGCAAGACGGCGAGGTCATCGAGGGTACGTACCGGGTGGGCCACCAAGAGCAGCTGTACATCGAGCCCCAGGGGATGCTGGCGGTACCTCGTGAGAATGGGGGCCTGACCATCATTGGCTCAATGCAGTGCCCCTTCTACATCGACAAAGCCCTGGCCTCGATGCTGCCCGATGTCGACATGAACGTGGTCCAGGCGACCACCGGTGGTGGCTTCGGTGGAAAGGAAGAGTACCCGAGCATGATCGCGGCCCACGCGAGCCTGCTGGCGCTGAAGACTGGAAAGCCGGTCAAGCTCATCTATCGACGAGATGAGGACCTCCGGTGCACAACCAAGCGACACCCATGCACGGTGAAGATTCGCTCCATGGTCGACTCGAACGGAAAGCTGACCATGTGGGATGCCCACATCCTTGTGGATGGCGGTGCCTACAACACGCTGACACCTGTCGTGCTCAGCCGAGCAGTTCTGCACATGACTGGGCCTTATGCATGCCCCAATGTGCGCCTAGATGGCGTAGCGGTCGCCACCCACACGCCACCCAACGGTGCATTCAGGGGCTTCGGCGCGCCCCAAGCCATGTTCGCTGCCGAACGTCACATGGATCGAATCGCGCGTACGCTGGGCATCGATCCGGTTCGGTTTCGCCGCATGAACATCCTGAGGGATGGCGACTCGACAGCGACCGGCCAAGTCCTCACCGATACCGGAGCAGAGACTGTCCTCGATCGATGCCTCAGCGCTGCACAGAGCACAATGCCACCATCACAGATTCATCCAGGCGGCGGCACGGGCAAATACCGCAGGGGACAAGGCCTTGCACTTGTCTTCCATGGATGTGGGTTCACAGGAAACGGAGAGGCATGGCTGAAAGGCAAGGTGGGCATGGTGCTCGATGGGCGATGTGTACGCATCCTGACATCCAGCACGGAGCTCGGCCAAGGCACAGAGACCACCTTCTGCCAAATCGCAGCCCAGGAGCTGGGCATCGATGTACACCGGGTCACCGTCGATCCCCACGACACCGAAAAAGTGCCAGACTCCGGCCCAACCGTCGCCAGTCGAACCTGCATGGTGGTCGGCGGAGTGGTCCAGAAGGCCGCGAGGGCCTTGCGGGCTGCGCTGCAGGCCGAGACCGGATCCGTGGCCGACTTTGATGTCCTTCTCCAAAGCCGCGTCTCCGAGGCCGAGCTTCGGGTGCAGGTCGAGTACGTCGACGATGGCTCCATGGATTGGGATGACGCCACCTACCAAGGCGATGCGTACCCAACCTATGGGTGGAGTGCATGCTTGGTCGATCTCGACGTCGATCTCGACACTGGAGAGGTGCTCTACCGACGCTTCGTCAGTGCCACCGATGTGGGCAAGGCCATCCATCCTGTGATCGTTGAAGGGCAGATTGAGGGCGGCAGCCTGCAGGGGCTTGGGTACGCCACCCGTGAAGAGGTGGTGCTCGATGCGCACGGATGCATGCGCAATGACCGCCTCACCAACTACATCATTCCCACGGCCTTAGATTCGCCCGAGATGGTGACGGAGATCGTCGAGATTCCCTACAAGGGAGGCCCCTTTGGAGCCAAGGGCATCGGTGAGATTCCCATGGACGGCCCAGCCCCCGCGGTGGCACAGGCCATCGAGTGTGCGGTGGGCGTGGTGCTCGACCAGCTCCCGATGACACCCGAGCGGGTGATCACCGCCATGGAGAACCAGTGATCAAATTCATCATCAACGGCTCAGAAGTGGAGGTCGACTCCGCTCCCATGACCCGGCTGCTCGATGTGATTCGAGAGGATCTCCGGCTGACCGGCTCCAAAGAAGGGTGCGGGGAAGGAGAGTGTGGCGCCTGCACAGTCCTGATCGATGGAATGGCCGCCAACTCATGCCTCATCCCGGTGGCACAGGCACAGGATGCCGAGGTCATCACCGTCGAGGGCTTGGCCCAAGACCACCGGCTGGCCCCCATTCAGCAGGCATTCATCGATCATGGCGCCGCACAGTGCGGCATCTGCACCCCCGGCTTCCTGGTCACAGCATCCGCCTTCCTCGTCGACAACCCCCATCCAACCCGGCAGGAAGTCCGCGAAGCCCTCGCAGGAAACCTCTGCCGCTGTACCGGCTACCAGAAGATCATCGATGCGGTCCAAGACAGCCTCTCTGAGCCCGGGAGGACCCGCGAGTGAAGACCTCCTCCGCACCCGTCCACAGCGCCAAGGATCTCGACGAAGCACTGGCACTTCGACATGCCCACCCCGACGCGACCATCTTGGCCGGCGGAACGGATGTGATGGTCTTCCTTGAGGCGGGTGCCATCGATCCCAGCCGCATCATCAACCTGTGGGGCTGTGATGGACTGCGGGGAATCCGGGAGGATGAAGAGACCGGTGGCGTCCGCATCGGCGCGATGAGCACCTGGACGGATCTCATTCGACACGCAGCGATTCCCGAGGTGCTTCAAGAGTGCGGTCGGACCGTGGGTGCCGCGCAGATCCAAAACCGAGGAACCGTGGGTGGAAACATCGTAAACGCCTCCCCGGCGGGTGACTCCCTTCCCTTGTGGCTGGCACTCGATGCCGAATTTGAGGTGGCCAGCATTGCGGGCAGCCGGCGAATCGCCGCAGTCGATTTCTGGAAGGACTACCGCCAGGTCGATCTCCGGCCGGATGAACTGCTCATCGCTGTGCACATCCAGCCCAACTACACCGATCACCTGCACTATCGAAAGGTGGGAACTCGAATGGCACTGGCGATCTCCAAGGTGATTCTCGGAGGCCGGCTGCGCATCGAGGATGGCATTGTCACCCAAGCCCGCGTGGCCTTGGGAAGCGTCGCCCCTGTCCCGCTGCGACTGCCCAGCGTCGAGGCCGCCTTGGTTGGCAAGCCCATCGATGCCGGAGCCGCCGACCACGTGGCCCAAGACATTCAACCCATCGACGACGTCCGTTCCACCTCTGGCTACCGCACTGGCGTGGCCACTCGCATCGTCCGGAGTTGGCTCGAGCGCTGCAAATGACCGGCATGCCTCCGGACGTATTGCTGCCACTGCCCGAGGAGTCCGTAAACGGAGAGTCGTCGCGCAACCAGATCATCGAGGGTGAGAACCTACAGGTGCTCTCGGTGCTCTCAGAGTCACTGGATGGACAGGTCAAGCTCGTCTACATCGACCCACCCTACAACACCGGCAAGGCCTTCACCTACAAGGATGACATCGGCCACGGCTGGGTGGAAATGATGCGACCTCGACTCCAGGCTGCACATGCGCTCTTGAGGGAGGATGGGGCCATCGTCATCCACATCGATGAGCACGAGATGCCTCGACTCAGCCTCCTTCTCGATGAGATCTTCGGACCCGAGAACCGCCTGGGAACCATCATCTGGGACAAGCTGAATCCAAAAGGCGATGCGACAGGCATCGCGACCCAGCATGAGTCCATCTTGTGCTGCGCCAAGCACAGACCCACATTTATTGAGCGACATCCGCTGGTGCGCACCAAGGAGAATGCGGGGCGCATGCTGGATGTCGCCAGTCGACTCGTGGCGGATCATGGCTCGGACACAGAGGGAAGCAATGCCGCCTTTCGAAAGTGGATCCGAAGCCAGCCCCACCTCAGCGGCGGAGAGGCGGCCTACAGCCGAATCGATGAGGATGGGCGAGTGTTTCAAGCGGTCAGCATGGCCTGGCCCAACAAGCGAATTCCACCCCAGGACTACTTTCAGCCACTCCAGCACCCGCTGACCGGAAAAGATTGTCCAGTCCCAGCCCGCGGATGGAGAAACCCCCCAGAGACCATGAAGCGCCTCCTCGATGAAGGCCGAGTCGTGTTTGGCCCGACCGAGCGGACCCAGCCTCGACGGAAGTACTTCCTGCACGAGAATCAAACGGAGTGCATCCCATCGGTTCTTCGAGATGGCGGACACGACGATGCGCTCTTGGCCTCCCTCGGCACGCCCTTCGATCACGCCAAGCCACTGAGCGTCGCCAGAAAGCTGATCCGATGGTTCACCCGCGAGCCCAAGGACATCGTGGTGGACTTCTTCGCGGGCTCGGGAACCACCGCGCACGCCACCCTCCTGGAAAACCAAGAGCGAGATTCGAGTCTGCAATTCATCCTAGTGCAGTCCGCCGAACCCGTGATCGCACGCTCACTGGCTGCACAGGCTGGATTTGAGACTGTGGTCCAGGTGACTCGAGCACGGGTCCGCGCCGCCGTAGCAGCGCTGAATCGAGACCACCCTGCTACCGGCCCGCAAGACCGGGGCTTTCAGGCCAGTCGTTTCATCGGCCGAAAATGAACCGAGCCCATCGAAAGCAGCTCCTTGGTGCGGCTGGACTGTTGGTTGCGGCGGGCCTGGGCTGGACGTGGTGGGAGCGTCACGGTCTGGAGATTTCCGCCAGCCCTACGGTCAACCCTTGGCTGGGTGCAACCGCGCTGATCTGTCTATCGGCAGCCATCGCTCTACAGATCGTCCGAACCAGCTGGCTGATGGGCTGCAGACCAAAGGGCCTGACCCGTCCGCTGCTGATGGCCCACGGAATGAACGTCTGGCTGCCCAGTATGATGGGCGATCTGTTTGAGGTCTGGGCGGTGGCAAAGGTCGCCAAGAAGACCAAGCGCAGCACGCTGATCCTGCTGGGCCATCGCTTCTGCGGCACTGTGGCGGCCTTGATGGTCCTGGCTGCGATCGCCATAGGGCCGCTCGCCCCCTCCATCTCGGCTGCGTTGATCGCTGCAGCGGTCGGAGGCTATCTGCTCATCGATCGGACCCTGGAGTACTGGGTACGATGGCTGCGCGTCGAGTCCGAGGACGATGACGCCCGACCCCGCCCACTCGGCGCACGGGCCACGCTGGCACACCTTGGCCTTGCGGTGACCCAGCACGGGATCGAGGCGGCCGGAGTGTTCTTTATTGGCATCGCGGTGGGGACCGCTGTGGCCCCTGGAGCAGCTGCGGGAATGGTGAGCATCATCGAGATGATCACCTACCTTCCCATCCCGATGGGCGGCGCTGGCGCGAACCACTGGGGAGCGACCACGGCCCTGCAGTGGCTCACCCCGGGCCGCAACACGGGGCTCCTGGTGGTGACCGCACACGGCCTTCATGTCGGCCTGGGCGCTGTGACAATCGGCATCGCCAGCATGCTTGGACGTGACGACACCCCCTCGCACACGGCATGATGGCAATTCAATGCACATCCTTCTCGTTCAACCAAGGGTCTCCTCCGAGCCCACTTACCCGCTGGCGCTGGCCGGACTGATCCCCCTGCTCCAAGGCGGGGGCCACACCGTGCACGGTGTCGATCTACAGTTCGAGCCACAAGAAGCCGTCACCAAGCGGATCGCGAGCCAGCCGATTTCCTGGGTTGGAGCCACCGTGCTGCACCACAATGCGCCCGAGGTCAGCGAGTGGATGGCACCACTGGCCAACGATCCGCGCGTGCAGACCTTTGTGGCCGGTGCTCTTCCCACCTTGAACCCAGCGGGTGCACTGGCTCGGACAGGAGCCGATTTTGCCATCGTCGGAGAGCCCGAAGAGACCGTCGCCGATCTGATCGACTCGCTTCAACCCGGGGATGTGCCCGGCGTGGTGCACAGAAGAGCCGGGCGGATTCATCAAGCCCCCAGCCGCATATGCAGTCCATTGTCGATGCTTCCACCACCCGACCGGGAAGTCTTTGCAATGGAGCGGTACAGCTATGCCATGCGCGCGCAGGCCACGCCCTATGCGATGGTGACCACATCCCGGGGATGTCATCGCCACTGCCCATACTGTCCTGTACCCGCGATGCGACCCCGTGGATTCGACGCACGGCCACCCGATCAGGTGGTCGCGGAGTGGCGCTCCTTGGTGGAGAACCACGGCATCAAGAGCCTGCATGTCGAGGACGACAGCTTCTTGGCCGATACCGGAAGGGTCCGGGCGCTGTGCCGAGAATTCAAGCAAGCACCGCTGGGCGCCGTCTGGGAATTGGTCAACGGTGTGCGACCCGACCAGGTCTCCGAGCATCTCCTCCATGAGATGGCCGAAGCCGGCTGCGATCGGATTGTCTTCTCCTTTGAGCACATCTCATCCGGCCACACTCCTGCGGTCGGACAGTCCATCGAGGTCGCACACGCCGCCGTAGATGCGGCCCGATCCGCAGGAATGCGCGTCGGCGGCTACTTCATCATCGGCCTGCCAGGCATCGACCTCCAAGAATCATGCTTCTCGATCCTTCACGCCCTCCGGCTGCGCCTAGATGATGCAAATTTCATCCCGTTCTACGAGTCACCAGGCTCTGCATACGCCGGTGCGGGGGATTCCGTAGACAAGACCAGCCTCTCTCGACAGATGACCAGCAAGCTCGTTCAGGCCGCCCAATTTGCCTTCTTCGGCGATGCGAGGGCCCTCCGCCGCCTCTTTGCCGATATGATCCAGACACCCCGCACCCTGCCCGCCTTGGCCGAGAAGGCCTGGGAGCTGCTCCGGAGCGGTGGACCCATCCCACTGAGAGACACCCCATGAGCGTCTGGTCAACAGGACCCGCAGTCTTTGGTCGCCCCCGTGCGATCTTCCTGCGTTTTGCACCGTGGGCGATCTTCCAGAACAACCACCCCCACGATCTCATGTGGCCGGTCTCCCATCTTTATGGGAAGGGAATTGCAGAGGCCTGTGGCTGGGAAGCGACGGTGGTGGACCTGCATGTCGATGACTCCGATGCCGACACGCTGGTGAGGCGACTGGTCAATCTCAAGCCCGACCTGCTCTTTGTCGACACGATGACGCCCACCATGGCCTATGCAAGGGACATCGCGAGCAGGGTCCGCGACCACCTCGTCGACTTGCCCATCTGGGGCATCGGTCAGCATGCCACGGAGCAACCCGAGGATCTGCTGTACCCAGGATCACCCATGGCCGGTGTGCTGCTCGGAGAATTCGAGGCCACACTGGCGGAGCTATTGGCGTCGCACGGTGAACGGCCAGTAGACGGAAGTGCCATCCTTGGCCCCGATGGCACCATCATCCGACGAGGAGGAAAGAAAGAAGTCCTTCAGTGCGATGACCTACCCCCCATCGATCCTGGAGGGCTGCAGCTGGACCAGTACCGGATGCGCTCCATCCATGTGCCGATGTTTGGTCGCGTGCGCTGGGGCTACATGCTCACCAGTCGTGGGTGCCCATTTCCCTGCACCTTCTGCTCGGCCACACTTCGGCAGAGCTATGGGCGAAAATTCCG